>Ga0209185_1000867_pt1 | contig 30530 bp, 27 predicted proteins | sample SidtaG_2_FD_187425 | JGI IMG/M metagenome (GOLD analysis project Ga0209185, IMG submission 187425) | Marine algal microbial communities from Sidmouth, United Kingdom - Sidmouth_Asex2 metaG (SPAdes) (version 2) | ecosystem: Host-associated > Algae > Red algae > Unclassified | place: Sidmouth... | reverse complement strand
TGTTCTTGAAGAGCGCTGTCGAACTTTATTGACGATGAAATCAGAAATTAAAGCTTTGACCAACTACCACTGGTGGCCGGCATGATGGATATATTTATTTCGGGGGTTAATTGATCGGATTTAGTATCATATTGTCTTTCCCCCTTTTATTGTTGTTTAGTTGAACCTGTGTCCTATATTTTAGACAAAGGATTAATGCTCTATCAAGAGAATATAGTAACTAAACTGAATCTAAAAAAGAATATTCTCCAAAAAATAAGTTTGCTTGTCTTTTTGATTGCAAATGCTAGTTTTTAATTGATTTGCCTGATTGTCTAGATCAAGAAAAAACTCTGGCACCGTTGGATCACTTCGATGAATAGAGACAGACGGCATAATTATGCTTTGGGTAGACCAATGACTCCCTGCGCGATTCTACTGCCCGCATTGCCTGTGGGTTGCCCGCCATCGTCGGTCTCCGCATGAATAATCATGCCTCGTCCCAGGATCGGGTTTTTGGCACCGTTGATCGTAATATTATTGACCATCATTTCCTTGATCACTTCGCCACGACTATCTGCTTTGAGGTTGCCTAAATCTCCAGCGTGGCGTTTAGGGTTATTGGGCAATCCGTGGGACATTCCTCCAGGGTTATAGTGACCGCCCATCGCTTGGCCATCCAAACTGGATGCATCGCCAAATTCATGGATATGCCAAGCATGCACTGAATCGGGTTCTAGTCCTTGCAATGTAGCGGTCACTTTTACAGACCCCTCTGATTGCAGAAACTTGACAGAACCCATGACCCGATTGTCTGCTGTTGGGGCCAGAATAGCCAGGGCTACTGTTAACGGTTCTATAGTTGCCACAGACTCAAATTTTTCGGTCAGACTAGGTGGTGTACGGGTAGGTGGTGAAGCGGAGCAGCTTGCGAAAAAGACGAGGGCGATCGCAGCACAAAGCAGCAATATGAATTTCTTGGGCAGCATAGTGGTCTTTGGGTGGACTGTTTTACAATCTCACTCCTCTTCAAAAATCACAACCCTAAAGACTTGAGAAGATGGGGTCTTAACGGTCAGCGTCCGGACAGTGGCGAGTACCGTACAAACTGCCCATCCATTTTAATTGGATTGCAACCAGGCCCGAGTCCCAAAAGACTGACAGGCCATTGCCGCGACTTGTGCCGCTTGGGCTAACGCCTGGGGGAAATCGCTGTGCAAGATAAAGTGGCAAAAAGCACCATGAAAAATATCGCCTGCCCCCAAGGTATCAACGGGCATGATTTTAGGAACAGGTACGGTTCCATCGACTCCATGCCAATAGAGAATGGGCTGATTGCCTTGAGTGATAGCAATATGGGCTGGTTTTGGCAGGGTCTGTTTCAAGTAATCCATCGTGGCTTGGGTATCCTGACAGCCGGGGGGATGAAAGTCGGAGGAGCAGATGGCGTAGTTGATGTAGGGAAGAATGCTCTCCAGACCAGGTTTCCAACTGCCGCCATCCAACACGATGGGAATTCTGGTGGCTTGCTGGGCAATAGCGAGGCTGACGGGAATTTGATGCCCGTCAATCAGAATAATGTCGATGGCATTGGCGGTAACCTTCTCCCACAGTGAGCTGGGGATTTGGTTCGGTTGGGCAGTTTGTCGCTGAGCGTTGAGGGAGATGACGGCTCGTTCACCTGTAGTTTGGGTGACCACAATTGAAGACACGGGGGGTGATTGGGTTTGGGATGGGAGCAGGTCGGTGAGGGTGACGGGCTGCTTGACACCCTCTAGGTCTGATCGCATCAGTTGTGCGATCGGATGACGGCCCATTGTAGAGAGGAGATGGGCAGTATTGCCCAGGTGGGCAAAGGTAACGGCAGCATTGGTGGCGGGTCCCCCTGCTGAAATCAAGCTGTCTTGGGCAACTATTTTTTGGTTGACTTGGGGTAGGCCGGACGCTAGATAAATCATATCCAGCGTGGATAAACCTATAAAGATACCAATGATAGTCAACAGGTTCCTCTTTGGTAAACTTCAATCACCGTTTTCGGTGTTGTCCTTGTTGTTTGATGAAACATTTCAACAATCAGAATTGCGTTATCGTCTATGGGATCAATCATTCACCAGTTTTTGTCTTGTTGCTAGAATTAACCTTTGAAACTCGGCCAAGGTTTGAAAATATTGCTCACCTGCTACTTGTGGAAAGTTATTATGGCCAGCGCCTGCAACCCACAGCGATCGCTTTGGCTCAGATGCCGCCTCAAAGAGCTGACGACCATGCTGGAACGGAATCACTTGATCTGCTTCTCCATGCATGACCAAGACTGGCGCTTGCACTTGCTTAAGTCTGTCTAAATTCGCAAATTTGTCAAACGGCAAAATTGGAAAAGGCACTACCACTCGAAACGTTGAAGTAAACGTGCTTTCTAAAATGACTCCAGCGACTGGATACTGCGCCGCCAAATACACTGCAGATCCGCCACCCAGGGAGCGACCTTGCACTAGTAGTCGGTGAGGTTCCACTCCCAACTCCTTTGTCAAATAGGCATAGGCTTGCTGAGCATCCTCATAAGCATTGTGCTCACTGGGTTGACCCTCACTCGTACCATAGCCTCGATAATCATAGGCAAACACACTTAGACCAGACTGCTGAAGCTGCTCTAATCGAGGCCGAATATCCCCCAAATCTTCGGCATTACCGTGGATATAGAGCAATGTGAACGTTGCTTGAGAATTCGGTAAATACAGGGCTGAGATCTCTTCCGTGTTTGTAACCGGGATCTTTAACATCTCATCTGTATCTTGGTAGCTACTTAGTCGAGGGAGAAAAATCATGCTGTCCGCTCTGAAAAAGATATACAGCCCAAAGCCAACGTAGATGACTAGAGGTACAAGGAGCAGTCTTGACCCACTCAAAGACTCCAGCAAAATTTGTCGATAGTTTAATTTCACAATTCTTGTCCCTTGGGTATTTGACAGGGATGACCTCCTTCATTGTTTCTAGTCTAGGCAATTGAGCTATGGTTGAAACGTCGGCAATGCTCCTAGACTCATGAAACTTAGTCGTGAAGAATTAATCCGTCGCTATGCAGCCGGAGAACGTCGCTTTGCTGGAGTAGACTTAACAGCATTGGACCTTCACCAGCTTGATCTGAGCCAAACCGACTTCAGTGGAGCCGAGTTGTGTCATTGCGATCTGAGTGAGACCAACCTGAGCAAAGCGGATCTGAGTGGTGCTGATCTGAGCGATGCTAACCTAGCCCAAAGCAATCTACACAAAGCAGACTTGAGTGGGGTAGACCTCAGTGCAGCCAATCTGGCTAACGCAGACCTCAAAGAGGCGGATCTAAGCGGCGTGGATTTAAGTGCAGCTAATCTGACCGATGCAGATCTTCAGAACGCCGACTTAAGCGGGGTAGACCTCAGTGAGTCTAACTTAAGCGGTGCCAACTTAAGCGGTGCTGACATCAGTGGTGCTGATGTTAGTAATAGCCGCTATTGTCAAACGATTTTCCCGAGTGGCAAAGTTCGTAATGATCATTGTTGAGTCGCTTGACTTCAATCTCCTGAACCAGGGTTGAGTCATCTAGTGGGATAGAATCAGGGCCTACGTAAGTCTGTACTCTTTCTATAGATTAGCCGTAGAAATATCTAGATTGCAGTGTGGATAACGCAACTTATGGTAGAAAATCGATAGTTTCACTGATGCCAATTCGGTCTTATCTATAAGAATATTGAAACGTTGCACCCCTGTGATCCGTGTCCTCAGACATTATCGACCCGCAGAGAAAAATTAGACATCTCCTAATCCTTGAGGATTTAGATGGTTTTCGCTTAGTTCCCTTAGAGGAGTCCTCCTATTTTTTGGGCCGAGATGCGACTAACTCCATCGTTGTCCGTGCTCAAGGCATTTCGCGCCAGCACGCCCTATTTCTGAGAGTTACCAGTGCCGATCCCAACAGTTATGGGTTCATGCTCATTGATGGCAATTTGCAGGGAGAACCCAGCACCAATGGCACGTCTATCAACGGCGAGAAATGCGTGTCAGCTAAGCTGAATCATGGAGACAAAATCGTATTTGGCCGCCAGATGACAGCCAAATATCTAGCATTAGGTGCTTTGAGTGATCTCGAATTCGCTGACTTCTGCCAAAACTTTGATTTTGAAGAGGCGATAACCAGCGATATCAATCCTCGGGAGACATTTGTCCACACCTCAAGTGATGCACCGAGTTTTGGGGCAACATCCTTAGTGCGTCTGGCTTCGTTTCCTGAAATTCTGCCCACTCCCATGTTTGAAGTTAATCTCAAAGGAGATTTAACCTATATTAATCCAGCCGCCTATAACGCTTTTCCTGGCTTACCCCTTTTGGGTGTCCAACATCCTACGGTCCAGGGGCTAATTGCTTTGACCCAATCGTCCCAACAGAAAATTCTCAGCCGGGAAGTCACAGTAGAGGACAAAGTGTATGAGCAGTCTATTCACTTTATTGCTGAGAATGGTCTGATTCGCTGTTGTTTATCTGATATTACTGAACGTAAGAAAGTAGAAGCTGAGTTGTTCAAACGCGATCGCTTGCTGCAAAGCGTAGCAGAGGCGACCACCCACCTCCTAGCCAACGTTAGCTACGAAGAAGCAATTGAAGCTGCTTTGGAACGATTTGGTACCACCGCAGGCGTGGATCGGATTTGTATCAGCAAAAATCATGTTCATCCTGAGACCCACCGATTAGCGACTAGCCTTCGATATGAATGGACGGGGACAGCTATTGCCTCCATCCGCCACTTTGAACATCGGCAGAATCAACTGTATAGCAATCCTCACCTCCAGCGTTGGTATACCAGTTTGGCTGGAGGCGCTGCCATTAGCGGTTTGTCCCGAGATTTCCCAGGTGCTGAGCAGACGATTCTGGCCCAAGAAAGCGTGCAGTCTGTGCTGACTGTTCCCATCCTGGTTAATCATAATTTTTGGGGCTTTATCGAACTTCACGACTGCACCGATCACTATCAATGGTCGGATCAAGAGGAAGCCATTTTGCGGACCATGGCCGCTAGTGTTAGTGCTGCGTTGGAGCGCCAAAATAAAGATGAAATTATCCACCAGCAAGCCTTTCACGATGCCCTGACAGACTTGCCTAACCGCGTCTTATTTACAGAACGCTTGGATCAAGCGCTGACAGAGGCTCGCCGCAATCAAGACCATCTGGCAGTTATGTTCATGGATTTGGACAAGTTCAAGACGATTAATGACACTCTCGGACATTCAATCGGGGACGAACTGCTGAAGGAAGTCGCTACCCGCTTGCAAAATTGCCTTCGAGGTGGAGATACGGTTGCTCGCTGGGGCGGGGATGAATTCACCCTCCTGCTGGCCAGCATCAGAACGATTGAAGATGCTACGGGGACTGCTCAGCGCATCTTAGATGCCTTTAAAGAAGTGGTCAAAATCGATCGCCATGAAATCTATGTTAACGCCAGCATTGGCATCGCTTGTTTCCCAGACGATGGTCAAGAAGCAGAAATTCTCCTGCAAAATGCTGATGTTGCTCTCTATCAGTGCAAAGAACAGGGTCGGGGCATCTTTCGAGTTTACAACGTCGGCATGAACTCTAAGGCAACGGAGCTATTTGCCCTGCAAAATAATCTCCGTCATGCCCTGAAGCGGAATGAGTTCTTGTTGTACTACCAACCCCAAATTAATCTACAAACAGGCAAAATTACAGGGTTAGAGGCCTTGATTCGTTGGCAACACCCCGAACAAGGTTTGGTCTCTCCTGCTACTTTTATTCCTTTAGCAGAAGAGTCAGATCTGATCATCCATATTGGCAGGTGGGTGCTAGAAGTTGCTTGTCAACAGGTTGTGGAATGGCAACAAATAATAGGCGTGCCGTTGACCATCTCAGTGAATTTGTCGGCGCGTCAATTTTATGATCCCACCTTGGTGGAAACCGTCTCTCAAATCTTAAGGCAAACCAAATTAGACCCTAGGCATCTAGAACTAGAGATTACAGAAACCATTACCATCAAAAATATTTCCCTTGCCCAATCGGTCTTGCGAGAACTCCAGGCCATGGGTATTCAGATTGCGATGGATGATTTTGGCACAGGTTTTTCCTCGCTCAACTATCTGACCCAACTGCCCTTGGATACCCTCAAAATTGATCAGTCCTTTATTAAGCGGCTCACCGCCGATGCTAGAGAGCTAGAAGTGATCAATGCTGTCTTGGCACTGGGTAGAGGACTGAATTTAAGTGTGGTTGCAGAAGGTGTCGATACGCCTGAGCAATTAGATCTGTTGCGATCGCTAAACTGTGAAACCGTTCAAGGTTACTTAATCAGTCGCCCACTACCTACCATCGAAGCCACCGCCAAACTACAATCGAACTGGTTGCAGCATCAAGAACTAGATCAGGTTTTAGAGACTATCATTCCCCAACCGGCTTTCATCTATTCGTGAGTGTTGTCATTGCTACTTTAGGAATATGGATTGGCAATACTCCCCTCAGACTTCACGACCAGCCATTGAGACTCAGCGACGTCTACTCCAGCAATTCAAATCAGCGGTGATGTATGTCAATGTAGTAATGCTGGCTGATCCAATTGATCATTACAATATCAATACCGCTGCTCAGCGATGTCTATGGGTGATTCGGCTCCAGTTGCATCCTCTTCTACTCGCCTTCCCGATTGGGTTAGGCTCCAGCAGGCCCTCTCTGTTGAAGCCGAGCGGGGTTTTGGCGACTTAGAAGGCAAACAGTTTCGATTTAGCCAGTTCCTCCAGCAAAGCCTCACCAACACCGTCCCTCAGCATTCGGAGACTGATGTCCAAGAACGCTGGCAGTCGATGGCCCAAAAATTCAATGGCTATGCCGAGCTATCTTTAAATCAGCGTCAACATCTAGTGGCTGAAACGCGGCGTTTACTCTATGCCACCCAGAAAGACTATCGTCAGGCCACTGAGCCCCCTCCCAAACCGCGCAAACCTGCGACCCAAAAGCTAGCAGCTCCCCCACAAAAATTAGCCCTCGATCTACCCATTTTGTCCTTGGCAGGCATCGGCCCTAAAAGTGCCCAAAAACTGGAGAAATTAGGACTTTACAGCGTCCGTGATTTGCTGTTTTATTACCCCCGTGACCATATCGACTATGCCCGCCAGATTTCCATTCGTGATTTAGAAGAGGGGGAAACCGTTACTCTGGTCGCCACAGTCCGCCGCGTCAACTGTTTCAGTAGTCCCCGCAATCCCAAACTCACTATTTTTGAAGTGGTCCTGAAGGATGCCACAGGCCAAGTTAAGCTCAGTCGCTTCTATGCTGGCAATCGCTTTCGCAATCGAGGGTGGCAAGAACAACAGAAACGCCTGTATCCGCCTGGTGCGGTCGTCGCTGCTTCTGGTTTAGTCAAAAGCAGCAAGTATGGCATTACCTTAGATAATCCTGATTTAGAAGTCCTCAATCATTCTGGCGACAAAATCGAATCTATGATCATTGGCCGGGTCGTGCCGATTTATGCCCTGACGGAAGGGGTTACCCCGGATTTAGTCCGTCGGGCCGTCGTGGCTGCTCTGCCTGCGGCCCAGCACCTGTGTGATCCCTTCCCAGAGACTTTACGTCAGCAGTACAACTTGACGGAGGTTGCCACTGCGATCGCTGATATCCACTTCCCTGCTGATAGTGATGCTTTGGATCGGGCTCGTCGGCGTCTGATCTTTGACGAATTTTTCTATTTGCAATTGGGAATGCTGGTCCGGCGGGAGCAGCAGCGCCAAAATCAGAAGAGCGTGCCCTTAAGTATTCACGGTAAATTAATCGAGCAGTTCTATCAGGTGCTGCCGTTTACCCTAACCAATGCTCAGCAGCGGGTTGTGCAAGATATTCTGGCTGATCTGCAATCGACCAAACCTATGAATCGCCTGATCCAAGGCGATGTGGGTTCAGGGAAAACCGTCGTCGCTGTGATCGCCTTATTGTCTGCTATTCAATCGGGCTATCAAACCGCGTTGATGGCTCCTACCGAAGTTCTAGCCGAACAGCATTACCAAAAGTTGGTGGAGTGGTTCAATCAGCTCCATTTACCGGTTGAACTCCTAACCGGATCGACCAAAGCCGCCAAACGTCGCCAAATTTCCGATCAACTCAAAACGGGCGAATTACCGCTCCTCGTCGGCACCCACGCTCTAATTCAAGCCAATGTCGAATTTGAACGTCTGGGGTTAGCTGTAATTGATGAACAACATCGCTTCGGTGTTCAGCAGCGAGCCTTATTGCAACAAAAAGGCCAGCACCCTCATGTCTTGACGATGACCGCTACCCCGATCCCCCGCACCTTAGCGCTGACCCTGCATGGGGATTTAGATGTCAGTCAAATTGATGAGTTGCCACCGGGACGACAGGCCATTCAGACGACCATGCTAACGACCCGCGATCGCACCCATGCCTACGACCTCATGCGGCGGGAAATTGCCCAAGGACGGCAAATCTACATCGTCCTCCCCCTCGTGGAAGAATCGGAAAAACTAGACTTGCGATCGGCGGTTCAAGAACATGAACGTCTCCGGAACACAATCTTCCCCAATTTCCAAGTGGGGTTGTTACACGGGCGTTTGAGTTCCGCTGAAAAAGAAGCAGTAATTTCCCAATTCCGCCACCAGACGGTGCACATCCTGGTGTCTACAACTGTAGTGGAAGTGGGAGTGGATATTCCCAACGCTACAGTGATGTTGATTGAACATGCCGATCGGTTTGGATTGTCCCAACTCCACCAACTCCGAGGTCGAGTCGGTCGAGGCGCGCATCAATCCTATTGTCTGCTAATGAATAGTTCTAAGACGGAGACGGCTCGACAGCGTTTAGCAGTTTTAGAACAATCGCAGGATGGCTTCTTTATTGCCGAAATGGATCTGCGGTTTCGGGGTCCGGGTGAAGTGCTGGGGACACGTCAATCCGGTCTACCTGATTTAGCCCTTGCCAGTTTAGTAGACGATCAAGAGACCTTAGAATTGGCCCGACAAGCTGCAGAAAAAGTCTTAAGTAAAGATGCCACTTTAGCGTCTTGGCCCCTGATGCAGTCTGAGTTAAAACTGCGTTACCAAAGGCTCATGGGCGGGGCGATTTTTACATAGATTTGCAACAGAACCTTTTTGCGAGTACTATTAGTAATTATCATGTGTGTGCTCCGGGGATCCGCGACTTTAGACTCCGTAATTGTCGTCTCCGGGGCAATTTATTTTTAAATCATGTTGTTTGCCAAAGCCTACTCTTCCACGTCTGAAGCGAATTTGGTTCTCAGTTAAACAAGCTTTTTAAGTCTTAAAAGCCTTGCAAGGCAAAGATTTTAGAGTTTTTTTTATTTTATTGGTATCGTGCAAGTGAAAGTCTGCATGCAATCTAAAAATACATAGAACCTGTTTCTGATGGCTGCAAGTTAAGCAGTAGCGTTACTATGATTGACTTATGCATAAAAATGGCTTGCTTTAGCTGTTATCTTACCCTTAGATCCTATGGGGATCGCGATCCCGACTAATACTAAGCCGATGAGTCATCAAGGTCAAAAGCAAACCTTAATTCATAATTACAAATACACATTGAGCCGTACTTCCCATCGATCGTTCCCCAGACTTTCTATGACGTGCCAATGCACACCCTCTCTACCAAATTAAAGGAAATTACTTGCAGTCAAGCTGAGAGAGTATAGCGGTCTGTTTTCCTAGCTTGGCGCACCCTCAGCTACTATTGATATCCCGTTGATCCGAATCCCCCTTCCCCTCTGCGCGTTGCACTCAACTTTGTCACAACTTCAATTTCTACCTGCAGGATTGGAGTAATGACCATTTGGGCTATTTTCATCCCCGCAGTAACCTGAAATTGATCTTGACCGTGATTAATTAGGATTACCCCAATTTCACCGCGATACCCCGCGTCAATCGTTCCAGGTGCATTCAATACAGTAATAGAGTGTTTGAGCGCCAAACCACTTCTGGGGCGGATTTGGGCTTCCGTACTGGGGGGCAACTCGATGGCTACTCCTGTGGAAATGAGTTGGGTTGCTCCTGGCAATATTTGATGAGATTGAATGGCAAACAGATCCAGCCCAGCATCACCTTCATGTCCGTAGCGGGGGACTTGAGCAGCATCATTTAGCTTGATGATTTTGAGGTTCATCGATTCAATAAAAACAGGGTAACTTGGCTAGCTTTAAGCACAGTCCTCAATTTGCTGGGGTGATAAGGACAAAAGGCTGAACAATCAACGTACTAAATTGAGTTTCAGGCTGAGCATTCCATGCACTCAGTTGTTGAGCCGAAGGTTTATGAATCAAATCTTCGTTAATCCAATGTTGAACAGATTGGGTATTATCGCTGGCAATAGCCATCCCGACTTCCAACAAGCTTAGATGAGGGGTCACCAGAATGATCGCATCCCGCTGAGAATGGGGAATGAGATCCCGCCATTCACTATCGGCAATATCTTCGGCTAATTTATTTTTGAGATTTTGCATTACTTCGGCTGAGAAGTACAACTATTTAAGCTTTTACATCATCTCATCTTAAGTTAGAGATAAACTCCAGATTCATATTAAGTTCATTTTTACCAAGGTAGTTCTACCATCTATCTCGTAAGGGTTACAGTCACTGACAGCGGAGAAGTTGATTTCTGGATCTATCTCATACTTATAAACTGCTGCTTCAGCACAATTGCTTCAGTGCAACAAGATAAAGTCCTAGACTGATATTCTTTCATATTGAGTAACTCGGTAACACTACCATCAGATCTACAATATCAAGGCCTCAAATTAGCTTCGACGTAATCAGGTGGTCCTTGATACTTTAAAGTCCTAACTGCTTCGAGAATGTGAGTTTTCCATGCAGAGGATATGAGTTTTCCATGCAAAAACTCCGCTTCGAAGTATCGATCATCTGAAGTTTCCCAGCGCAGTACCAAATGCTGCCCATCAGCTGAGATGGTTCTACCATCCCAGCCAAAGACATCAACTATATCATCATGAGTTACCCCTGGTATTACACAGGTTTTATAAACTTCGTACTCCACTAATTGGTAACCTTGATTGCAAATTTCATACGCCCATATATTTACTTTTGCTGAAGGAGCTAAGTTTTGTGATTTGTGCTGTATCTTTGATGACAAGCTTGATCTGTATATTCTATTGATAGGCTTTGGGAAAAAGGCAATACCATATCCAATAGAAGATATACCTCCTATAAGAACTGTGAATCGAGCAAGAAACTTAAGATGGTTGCTTTTTTTTCTCCTTCTGAAATTTTCTCGTCGTTTCTTTTGTCTTTTTTTGCGAGGTTTAAAGTTAGCAAGAAGAGGTTGGTGTTCTTCTTTTAAGGTTCTATCAACCGAGCTTACTATGTTTTGATGTAGTGTGTTAACCATTGCTCTCAGCCTAAGTACTACTAAGTATATGAAAGTACAAATATTATTTTCAAGCGAAAAAACGTTGTTTCTACGCTACGGAAATCATGATCCGCATGCTAAGTTCTCTATCTATCAGCATAAAGGCATAAATCTTTTTTTGGCAATTGTTGATTTATGTGAATCTTGGCGCAAATTTGTACTGTCTTAGTGAGTTTTTTATATAAATGAGCATCAAATAATTTAATATATATGTATATAAATGAGGTCAGTGAAACTATCTTTATGACATATTACAAAGATAGTTTTTATATTTTTTAGCTAGCTTAATATTGTTTGGTACATGGGATCTAAAATACTTGAGAGGTATTTTGTTTTAGTGATGCAATACGCATGCAAATTCTTGAGACCTCTGTTGGATTTACTTTGAGAGGTTAAGTTTCAGCTTTTGATGTTGTACATTTGCAAAGACGATATACACGCTAGAGGCTTGACTCGAAAAGTCCAAAGTTTTTAGTCAAAAATGGGATGTTTTTTGAGAGATAAGTTTTTTGAATAAACATCGCGATGAAATTTAGTTATTTTTCTTGAAAAGGCATTTATTCGAAAGTATTTAAGACACCAAAACTAGCTATTTTTGTCTCACTTAAGAAGGTTTAGGTCAATCATTGAAGTCATCTTTTGTAATATTTTGTGCCAGCACTGATATATTTTAGGAATCGGCTGCTACCCACTACTGTATGAAGAATATCAAGGATTTCTGTGTCAATTGTTTGAGCTTAAAAAATTTCAATATAATTTGAAATTAACCTTTGATCAGATTATGCTTATACATAATTTTCTGACTTTGGATCGCCAATTTTATTGGTGTTCGATGAATGCAATTATCTAGATTCATTGCACTGATAATTACTATGTCAAAATGAATAGTAAATAGATTTATCGGCGTCTAGTAGATGAAAACTATAGACAACAATTTGTAGAGATAGGGAGTTTAGCAATAGTGAAAATGGGTATTACCCAAAAGCTGAAGTCTCTCCCACAATAAGAAAACAAAATCATGCAGTCTCTGTTAGAAATAGTGAAACTTGATGGCTTGCGGACCATGATGGGTACTAATTACTACTCTATTGTCAGTTATCTAAATGCAAAATGCTGTAAATATTTAGTCAACGCACAAATCAACATTTCCATTTAGGATCAAATAGCAGTTGCAACAGGTTCAGTATGAATAAGCCTCGTCCCTATCATGTCGTGTTGTACGGGGCTAGTGGGTTTACAGGGCAGCAAACGGTACAGTACTTTGCGCAGAATCTTGGTGATGATCAAGTGCGGTGGGCAATTGCTGGCCGAAATCTCCAGAAGCTAGAGCAAGTCAAAGCTAACCTTGCTGTCCCAGTCGATATTTTAATTGCAGAGAGTCAAGATCAAGAAGGATTAGATGAGATCGCGGCTCAAGCTCAGGTCATCCTCAATACTGCTGGACCGTTTGCTCTGCATGGGGATGCCCTTGTTGATGCCTGTGTGCGCCACAAAACCCACTACGTTGATATCACTGGCGAAACACCCTGGGTGAAGTCTCTCATCCAGCGGTATCACGCCAAAGCTGCGGCAGAGGGTACCCGCATCATTCCTTTTTGTGGCTTTGATTCTGTGCCTTCGGATTTGGGCACCTATTTGTTGGTCCGATTCATGCAGCAGGAATTAGGCGTGTCTTGTCAGCAGGTTAAAGCCTATTTTCAAGCTGCTGGAGGATTCAATGGGGGTACCTTGGCCTCTGCAACGAACTTGATGCAGTCGGGGCAGGCGGCCCAAATGGCTGATCCTTTCTTATTGAACCCTCAAGGATTTACTGCAAATGGCATAGAGAACAACCCAGATCCAAGCTGGCCTCAGTATGACAAAGTCCTGAAAGCATGGATTGCACCTTTCTTTATGGGACCTGTCAATACCCGAGTCGTGCGACGAAGTTGTGCCTTGTTTGAGCAATGGCAAGCAGCCTACGGTTCAAATTTTACCTATCAAGAGTATTTAAAGTTTGATGGCCCCTGGGCCAGTCTGTCAGCCTTTGGAGCGACTTTGGGGACAGGCTTATTTGGCTTGGCCTTGAGTCAACCCTGGGCATGGTCATTGCTCCAGTCTCGTCTACCGCAACCCGGCAGCGGCCCCTCTCAAAAAGTGATGGATGAGGGCTGGTTCCGTTGCGAGTTGATTGGACAAGCAGCAGATGGTCAAATGGCTCGTGGCCTCATTCAGAATCAAGGAGATCCTGGTAACCGATCGACGGTGAAGTTCTTGTGTGAGTCAGCGTTATGTCTGGCAACAGAAGCGGACCAGCTACCAGACCAACAACGCGGAGGCGTGCTCACTCCGGCGACTGGATTAGGGACTCTGCTTGCAGATCGATTGCGTCGAGCCGGAACAATCATTCAATTGGCTCCCTACAAATCTAAAAACTGAACCCCTTTCGTTTATTGAAAACAATGACATCCTATTCATTAGGAATCGCTAGCAGTGCCGAAAAAGCTGTTCGTGATACCCCAAAGTACTTGACCCCATTCTACTGGGTACACTAAGAGGCATCATCAGCCGACTGGCACGCTCTTCTTTAACAAAATTTAGCCATGACACTTAATTTACAAACATCTCAGACAGTTAACCCGTCTCACGATGAAGAGTCGCAAGGCTTGATTTTGATTGTTGATGATACGCCCCATAATCTGCAAATTTTATCTACGGCGTTGACCAAACAGGGGTATCAAGTTCGAGGTGCAGCCAATGGTCCCATGGCACTCATTGGGGCTCGTAATATTATGCCCGACTTAATATTACTGGATATAAAAATGCCAGAAATGGACGGCTATACTGTCTGCGAGAGATTGAAAGCTGACATGGGCACTCAAGACATTCCAGTAATTTTTATTAGTGCCTTAGACGATGCCTTAGATAAAGTGAAAGCCTTCAGTGTTGGCGGCGTTGATTATATTACTAAGCCATTTCAGTTAGCCGAGATTCTGGCTCGTGTGGAAAATCAACTCACCATTGGTCGTTTGCAAAAAGAACAGCGTCAACAGAACGAAAAATTGCAAGCTGAGGTGCGCGATCGCACTGCCGCCGAAGCGCAAATTCAAGCCCTCAATGCAGATCTTGAACAGCGGGTTATTCAACGCACCGAGCGCCTCAATCAAGAAATTACCAAACGCGAGACAGCGCAAGAGCTACTCAGGTATATGGCTATGCACGATCCCTTAACGGATTTGCCTAACCGTACCCTGTTTTTGAATTGTCTACAGGACAACATTCACCAAGCCCAAGACCACCCAGAGCAGTCCTTCGCCCTATTATTTCTAGATTGCGATCGCTTCAAAGCCGTTAACGATGCGCTGGGTCATTTGGTCGGGGACCAATTTTTAGTCGCTATTGCCAAGCGATTAAAAGCTTGCGTGGGGGATCATCTCTTGGCTCGTCTGGGTGGAGACGAATTTACCATCCTGTTAAAAAATACGCCTGATCAGCAAACTGCCATCGATGTGGCCCATACTATCCAGAAAAGCTTATTAGAGCCCTTCGATATTGATGGCCATGAGTTTTTTATCTCTGCGAGCATCGGTGTTGTTATGAGCCAATTAGACTATAAACAGCCCGCAGAAATGCTCCGAGATGCTGATACAGCCATGTATCGAGCCAAAGCACAGGGTAGGGCTCGGCATGTCATGTTTAATGCCAGCATGCACGAAGATGTCCAAAATACGCTGCAATTGGAAACTGATTTGCGACGGGCGATAGAACGACAGGAATTTGTCCTTAACTATCAGCCCATCGTCGCTCTAGATACGGGGATGATTACGGGATTCGAAGCTCTAGCTCGGTGGATCAGTCCTGACCTGGGCTTTGTCTCTCCGGGTAAATTTATTCCTTTGGCTGAAGATACAGGGTTGATCATCCCCCTTGGGGAGTGGGTCCTGCGGGAAGCTTGTCGTCAGTTACAGGCTTGGCAGGCTGCGAATTTGACCAATATTCCCTTGACCATGAGTGTCAATCTTTCGGTCAAACAATTCTCTCAAGCCAATTTGATCGAAATGATTGATCAAATCTTGATAGAAACACAACTGCCAGCCCATTGCTTAAAGCTGGAAATCACTGAAAGTGCCATTATGGAGAACTCCGACTCAGCGGCAAAGATTTTAGATCAGCTGAGGGCTCGTCATATTCACCTGAGCATTGATGATTTTGGCACAGGTTACTCTTCTCTCAGCTACTTACATCGGTTCCCGGTTGATACTCTAAAAGTCGATCGCTCCTTCGTCTGCCGCCTGGATGTTGCTGATGGTAATGCCGCCATTGTCCAGGCCATCGTTACCTTAGCTCAAACAATGGGGATGGATGTTGTCGCTGAAGGCATTGAGACAACAGAGCAACAACGACAACTGCAATCCTTAGGGTGCGAATATGGTCAAGGTTATTTGTTCTGCAAACCCGTTAATTCTGAAACAGCAAGTGAAATGCTAGCTAGCAATAATCACAGGCTTGGATAAGGTTGATACCCAACCCACTCTGCCCAGCAGGTATCGCAATATCAGGAGTGTTGCTCACCGTTACCGATGCTGAAACAGACTGAGAAACAGTACGTAAACATAACCACTCAAAAACAAGAGTAGAAATGGTAGGGATAGATAATGAGCATTCACCACGGCCACCATTAAAGTTAAGAATAGATAGACTGCCATCGAAAGTTCCAAATAGGGAACCCAATTCTTGGTAGCTCGGTACCGCTTTGTTTTCCAGTTCTCTTCCTGGCGAGTCACCCCATGCTTGGGCGTACGCACAAAGTTGCGACTCTTTCTAAATAGACCATCGCAAACCGCTAGAGACTGATTAATACTCAGTCCAATGCCCACACTCATCAATAGCAGCATGTTGGATGTGATTTTCCAGGGTGATTGTTGTTCTGTTTGCTCTTGCTGGGCCACTACGTAAAATGCCAACAAGCTCAGAGTCGTGATTAGGAATAAGGGTAGGTGAATGGCAAGTCCATATCGCCAGTCTGTTTCCGCTAAAAAGATTTGATAGGGGAGCGATAAGATCAGTAGTGCTAAGAGCAGCAAGTAATTAAAGTTGTTCGTGAGATGGAAAAAAGCCTCCCATTTCACATACAGGGGAACCTTAGATTTGAGAATGGGTAACAACAGCTTCTTGGCAACTTGGCTCGCCCCTTTCGCCCACCGAAATTGCTGAGATTTGAACGAGTTCATCTCCATCGGCAGCTCGGCAGGCACCACAATATTAGGCAAGTAAACGCATTGCCACCCCCTGAGTTGAGCCCGATAAGACAGATCTAAATCTTCGGTTACCGTGGTGTGTTGCCATCCCCCAGCATCTTGGATGGTGCGGATACGCCAAATTCCGGCTGTGCCGTTGAAGTTGAAGAAACATCCTGACCGATGGCGGGAAGTTTGTTCCGTTACAAAGTGTCCGTCTAGCATCAGGGCTTGAATTTCGGTGAGGACAGAGTAATGGCGATTGATGTGTCCCCAACGAGCTTGCACCATCCCCACTGCTGGATCTGCAAAATAATGAACCATATTCATTAACGTTTCTGAGGAGGGCACGAAGTCAGCATCGAAGATCATCACGAGTTCTCCCGAGGCAGAGTGGAGTCCACAGGAGAGGGCTCCAGCTTTGTAACCTTTGCGATCGCACCGATGAATATAGTCGATCTGTAGATGACGTTGTTTGAGTTCTTCTACTTTGGCCCGACAAATCGCTTGGGTCTCATCGGTCGAATCATCCAGAACCTGTATTTGTAATTTGTGAACGGGATAGCGCAAAGCAGCCACAGACTCAAGCAACCGATCGACTACATACATCTCATTGAAGAGAGGCAACTGAATAGTGACCTGAGGTAAGTCTGATTCAGAAAAGAATTGGAGTGGCGGTATATCATGACTACGAGTGTGATAGTACCGCCAAATAATTGATATTTTATGGAAACTATAAACAGCGATGAGCGCTAAAATACTCAGATAAAGCTCAGGAATAATGCCCAAAAAGCTATTAATTAAACCAGTGCTCATACAGTATTTTAATCAACAAATCATCCTAGAAAGTGCTCCAAAATCCTCAGTAGACCATGAGGTAAGGATCAGGGAAGAACTGTATTCTATCTTGTTGAAGTTGGGGCTAGCTTAATTCAATCTGAGAAGATAATTAGTTTCTCGCGAGGCAGTTGTGCTAAAGGATAGAGATCATAGATAGGGTAAAAAAATCGAAGAAATTGTTAGAGAGCTGATCTTAACAACACTTTTGATTCAAGCTCGCGTCGCCCGATTTGTGGTATTTCGTTCGATGTCTCGCACTTTCTTGCCTCGCCAAAGCAGTCGAATGGGGGTTCCTGTAAAATTTAGGTTTTCTCGGAATTGTCGTTCAATATAGCGGCGATAATTATCTTTGAAATGGTCAGGATTATTCACAAACAAGGCAATGGTGGGAGGTTGGCTGCTCACCTGAGTACCATAATAAATTTTGCCTTGGCGTCCTTGGCGAGTTGTGGGGGGCGTATGCCAACTCACGGCTTCTTCTAGGACTTCGTTGATCACAGAGGTGGTGACCCGCTGTTGAAACTGCTGAGCAGCCGTATCCACTAATCCCAAGATCTTTTCAACCCGTTGTCCTGTGAGGGCGCTGACAAAAATCATGTCAGCCCAATCCATAAAGTTCAAGCGTGCTCGGATTTGCTTGCCAAATTCATTGATGGTGTAGGTATCTTTGGTGACTGCATCCCACTTGTTGACTACGAGGACGCAGGCTCTGCCATCATCAATGATGCGTCCGGCTAGCTTTTGATCTTGTTCGGTGACCCCATCCAAGGCATCAATCACAAACAGGACGACTTGCGATCGCCGAATTGCTTTGAAGGCCCGATTGATACCAAAAAACTCTGGTCCATAGGAGACATTCTTTTTGCGGCGAATCCCGGCTGTATCAATAAAGCGATAGAGTTGCTCTCCACGGCACACCACCATATCAATAGTGTCTCGGGTGGTCCCCGAAACAGGACTGACAATCGCCCGATTTTCGCCCACAAAGGCATTGAGTAAACTAGATTTGCCCACATTAGGGCGTCCCACCAGCGCGACCTTAATCTCCGGCTCTTCGGGCATTTCTAGGGTTTCTGGCAAGTGATCCACGACCCGATCCAACAGATCCCCGGTACCATTGCCATGAATCCCCGACACAGGCAAGGGTTCATCTAAAGACAATTCCCAAAATTGAGCGGCTTGAGTAATGCCTTGCTCAGGAGATTCACACTTGTTGACTGCAAGTACTACAGGTGTACTTTGTTGTCTGAGCCAATGGGCAATTTCATGATCGGCGGGGGTGGGACCAGCTTGACCATCCACAACCACAATGACAACCGTGGCTTCTCCCAGCGCAATCATCACCTGCTCCCGGATATGGGGTAGAAACTCGGTTTGATCGTCAAAGACGAGTCCTCCCGTGTCCACTAAGGTAAAATCTTGACCATTCCATAGGGACTGGCGATAGGTGCGATCGCGGGTTACTCCTGGCGAATCATGGACAATCGCATCCATCATTCCTGTTAACCGATTCACTAAGGTTGATTTACCCACATTGGGGCGACCAACAATGGCAACAATGGGTAAACCCATATTTCTGTTCCTATTTTCTAAATATCTAAGTTCTAATTTGGGTTGTGGAATGAGGAATTGCTAACTCTAAGGGGTAGACGCTGTAGCTGCTATTTCAGTGGGATCTGATGCTGGCAGTCCCCCCATCCGCACTTCAGAATACCAAGTGGCTTGGTAAAGTTGCCCAGACTGTTTGAGCAAACTGATGCGCAGACGCAGATTGGGGCTTGCGAACCACACCCGCTCTTCCAAGACCATTTGATCTTTGGAACCCGTTAAAACTAGCCGTTGTTCCGAATCAATGTGGAAATTAAGCTGGCTAATGGGACCATGAGATTCCTGCTGGAGTAACTGTCCTTGCTGTCCGGCGGCATCCGATGCAAAAGGCACCATTAAGAGCATCCCATCTTCTGATGGTTGGAGTTGAAATCCTTGGCTTTGCCAAGAAACTCTAGCTGCACATAACGCTAGGTCAGGATCAATCCTGGCAGCTTCACATAAACAAACAACATCGGGCACATTTAATTTTAAGGCATTAATCTCAAGCTGGGCAGTTTGCGCTTCTGAAGTGAACTGTCCAAGTTGGTGGCATGTACGCTGTGTAAACCAGTGACCGCAACTTAGTTGAATAAATGCCTGAATGTCCATGAACTTGTGTAGGGGGCAATTCCATTCATTTTATGACACCCACGGCCGATTATCTTATCCCAATTCTCAGCAACTGACGGTATCAGGTCATTTGTGCCTAGGACGAACAGAATTTCAACATTTTGAGGCTCTTCCAAAAATCCCGTAGTTGGCAACTCTTACAAATACAGATGATTTTGTAGCTGATCACTGCTTTAATCTGATTTCCGTGCTCCCAGAAACATAATCAGCCCCAGTACACCGATGAATAGTGTGAGCGGGTTGGATAGCACTGATCCAGTCAGGGAGAAAACTAGAGAAAAGAAACTTCCTATGGCCGTAAGACCTAGCCAAGTAATAAACAATAGTGATGAAAATGGTCGATCTACGCCGCCGCGATTATGAGTTGCAAATAGTGCTGGTACTGCTAAAACAAGACCCAGTACGATCCAGCCAGAAAACAAAGAGTCCATTATGATATTCGATCCTTGTTAAATCATAAGTGCAGATATCATCAATTCCCAAAGGTTACCCAAGCTTGGGCAACCTTTGGCAAAAGTCTTGAATGAGATTATGGCTTAAGCACCGACTGCTTCTTTCGCTGCATATAGGACTTCAGCATTAATTTCGGTGATATTACGCTCACGAGCAAACTTTTCGGTATTGCGCTTGACTTTGCCTCGGACAAAACCAGGAATTTTATTGAGTTCAGCTTGGCCATCTGCGCTCCAACCTAGATCAGAATCAGCAGAAATGCCCTTTGTGATCACTTCCTTCGTGTCATGGCCACCGAAGATTTCTAGGAGATGATCTTCCATACCCAAGGTGAAGGAGTTGTAGACCAAGTCGGCAACTTGGTTAGTGCCTTCGTAGCCGAGGAAAGGCTTATAGCCAATGGGAAAATCCTGAATATGGATGGGGGCTGCAATCACACCACAGGGAATGTTGAGCCGCTTGCCCACATGGCGCTCCATTTGCGTTCCGAAAATGGCAGAAGGCTCTACACGAGCAATGGCATCGCCGATGGCGCCATGATCTTCGTTGATGATCACTTCGTCACAATATTCGCTGACTTCTTTGCGGAACCATTCTTCGTCGTATTTGCAATAGCAGCCTGCCCAAACAACATGAATTCCCATTTCGCGAGCCAGAATTTTCGTCATCGCGGCAGCATGAGTGCTGTCACCGTAGACCACAGCCTTCTTACCTGTGAGGTTTTGGCAATCGATGGATCGTGAGAACCAAGCGGCCTGAGAAACATGCAGAGTTTGATTCTCAATGAAGTCTTCGTAGTTGACGTCTGCCCCTTGAGCATTCAAGACTTCTTGAATCTTGCGAATGCATCGGGCTGTTTCGACGACACCCATGGGTGTGATATCGACACAGGGCGTACCAAACTCTTTTTCAAGGTATTGAGCGGACATGTGACCGATTTCACGGTAGGGCACTAGATTAAACCAGGCTTGGGGAAGTTTTTTGAGGTTATGGACCGAGGCCCCTTCGGGAATGACTTCGTTGACTTCAATTCCGAGATCAGCCATCAACCGCTTGAGTTCGGTGCAGTCGTGCTGGTTATGGAACCCTAGGGTTGAAATACCAATGATGTTAACGGAAGGCTTAGCAGTTTTGCCTTCGGGCAACTCGCCATTCTTCCGAGCTTTTTGGATATAAAACTGAACAATTTGGTCTAGAGTACGGTCTGCAGCCTGTAGCTCGTTAACCCGATAGTGATTGACGTCTGCTAGGAGTACATCTCCTTTAGTACTGAGGGAAGCCCGTTCTACAAAGTTTTCAAGGTCTTCTTGCAGAATACTGGAGGTGCAAGTTGGGGTCAGAACGATCAAATCTGGTTTTTCTTCTTCGTCCTTGCGGGTAATATTATCGACGACTTTTTCCTGGGAGCCTCGGGCTAAGACATGGCGATCGACGACGCTAGCTGTGACTGGGGTGAAGTTCTTCTCTCGCTCAAGCATGGAGCGCATGACGTTAAAGTAGTCATCCCCCAAAGGCGCATGCATAATGCCATGAACGTTTTTAAAGGAACTGGCAACTCTAAGTGTGCCAATGTGAGCGGGGCCAGCATACATCCAATAAGCTAATTTCATTCGATTCAGGATCTCCCTTCTGTTTCAGCACCTGTGAGCATTATTGACTACTTTATCAAGCTTTGGAAAACCGGAATGGGTTGATAAATGAATTAAAAATGACTAGGTTAATCTAAAAAATATAAAAAACAGCAAATTATTTCTAAAATTTCAGTTTTTTCAAATAAATAAATATTTATAAATTTTATTATATTAATTGGGATCAATAGACAAAATATCTACTCATTTTTCTAGAAGCTTTGTTCCTTCAGCTAAAGCTGCGTTCAATCGTTACCGGACAAGACTTGGCGTTCTAGATCTAAAGTTGATGAAGACTAGTGATTAGACCTTGGTTTGTCATACATCAAAAGTAAGCCACGAGGCAGAGAGGCCATGATTACTTTCCTGTTGAAACTTCTATGGCGCAAAACTTATAAGGATTGGATTCAGAAGTCTCTAGTCAAGAATCACCTTCGCAACTGTCTGGCAAGAGTATCTAGTCATCAACATGGGCGAGAAAACGTCCAATTATAGAAGAAGTCTATAATTCTATGGCAGTGAATCAATAGCTAGACGGGTTGTCTTCTAAAGGTTTTTCTAGCCTGAGGGCAAGGTAATTCAGGAATAACCTTATCAATCAATCATTAAATTTAGTTACTTTTAGTGGCCTGATCATTTTCTTGAAAGTGTTGAGGTCGGAGGTTGCTGCATTTTTGAAAGTGTCAGTACTGAGTGTCTAAAATCGATATTCTCAATACTATTGACTATTGAACTAAATTTTTCTGACATTTCTATGACAAATCAACGATTGCAAGAACTGATTTTTTCTGAAATTCTCAATTAAAATCTTTGATACTCGGTACTGACACTTTCCTTCAGACAGCTCAGTCTCTTAGATTTGTTGAGGAATGACTGGCGTGAAGGCGATATGCAAGCCTAGCCACGCGACGACCGAGCATTTCTCCAGTTCGTTTATCTTCTGTGGATGGCTTTTCTGATGGTGGCTCCATCAAAGCCTCTCCTGCTGCACCAAAAAAGGTGGCGAGCCGGTTGTGTCCGCTACCGGTAACTGGTGATTCTTCAACACCGACCCAGACCATGCCATGCTGCATGGCAAAGGTTGCACAAGTCATTAGCATGTTCAGTTTATCGCCGCTGGGTGAGCCAGATACGGTGAAAGCAGCCCCGATTTTATCAACCCATTTTCGTTCTAGGTAGCGTGGGCTAGTTGCATCCATTAAGGCTTTTAGCTGAGCAGAAACGCTTCCCATGTAGGTAGGCGAGCCAAAAATGATCGCGTCGGAGGCATCAAGCTGCTCAAGTACCTCATCGTTTTGCCAGCGACCCCCATTGAAATCTGTATCAGTAATCTGATGTTCGACAACAGATATCTTGTCGTCAGCGGCAACGCCTTTAGCTACAGCATGTGCCATCTCTGTCGTGTGGCCACTGCCTGAGAAGAATACGATTGAAATGAGAAGCCCATTCTTTGGTAATGGTGCATCAGTCAAATTATCGGTCATATAGACAACATTTTGTAGGGTTTATTGTTTACTGATTATCTACTTTGGCGAAGCAGTCTTAGTTTATCTGTAACACGGATAGTTGTTGAAACGATCTTTTGGTAAAGCTATAGTCAAAATACTCACTAATGAATTCGGATGCCCGCGTGGGGTGAGCTACTTATGTCTTTCGAGCCTCAACCAAAAGCTCACTGAGCATTTGAAGCTTGTCTTTACTCATATGGCTTAGCTGTTGTCGATGTAGGGCATAAACTTCAGGATCTAACGTTCCGATTTTTTGCAGTCCTTTAGCTGTAATTTTGACCCATACGACGCGGCGATCTTGTGTGCCGCGCTCGCGCGAGACTAGATTTAGCTTAGCTAACTTATCCACTAAGCGAGTGATGTCTGGATCTTGAGCGATCATGAACTGAGCGAGGGATTGACTCGGATAGCCTTGCTCTACATTGCGTGCTACTGCTTTTAGAACGTTATAGAGTGATTGGGATAGGTCATGTTGCTTGAACAACTTTTCGAATTCGCTGACCAAAATGGCGTGCGACCTTACCAAATTCAAATAAGCTTCCTGCTCTGCTGATTTGAATGAGCGTAATAAGTTCAGCTCTGTTTGAAGATTGGTCTTTACCTTACTCATAAGCTAACCGTATGACCAAATAATAGTTGTGTCAACAACTATCTTCTGAAGATTTATTTGAGAGACACAGTTTCGAACCCGTTTTCAGGATGTATTAAGAAGAATTGCATATAATAGCAGTCGCCATTTCACTTAGGACAGAGGTGCTAGCTACAACAGTTTGATTCTCAGCATTTACTTGTCTTGCAAGAAGTGGTGACTGCAAATTTGTAGGTGATTGGCTCAGAGGTTTCGATAAGATGGGACAAGTTCGTAAAATTCGCTGAATATAGGTTCCTAATGTCCGCTGAACAGCAATCTGATCAACAGCCCGAAAAGATTTACTTACCCAAGACAAGTGAGTCGGAGCAACTGAAGAAAATTCGCCATACGACGTCTCATGTGATGGCGATGGCTGTACAGAAGCTGTTTCCAGGCACTCAGGTGACGATTGGCCCCTGGATTGAGTCGGGTTTTTATTACGACTTTGATGCTCCTAATCCCTTTGCCGATAAAGATTTAAAGGCCATCAAGAAAGAAATGGTCAAAATCATCAAGAAGAAATTGCCCGTGATTCGGGAAGAGGTGAGTCGGGAAGAAGCGAAGACTCGGATTGAATCCCAGCAAGAACCTTATAAATTGGAGATTCTCGAAGATTTAGAAGATCCGATTACGCTCTATCACTTGGGTGATCAGTGGTGGGATTTATGCGCAGGACCCCATGTGGAGTCCACAGGGGATTTGAATCCGAAAGCCATTGCTTTAGAGAGTGTGGCTGGTGCGTATTGGCGAGGAGATGAAACCAAAGCCCAGTTGCAGCGAATTTATGGGACAGCTTGGGAGACGCCTGAACAGCTTGCTGAGCATAAGCGCCGCAAAGAAGAAGCGCTGCGTCGGGACCACCGCAAGCTTGGGAAAGAACTGGGGTTATTTATCTTTTCGGATTTGGTGGGACCGGGATTGCCCTTGTGGACACCTAAGGGGACAGTGTTGCGATCGCAACTCGAAGACTTCCTCAAACAAGAACAAGTGAAGCGAGGTTATCTGGGTGTTACCACTCCCCATATTGCGCGGGTGGATCTGTTTAAAACCTCTGGCCACTGGCAAAAATACCAAGAAGACATGTTTCCGCTTATGAGCGAAAATGATGCGGATCGAGAGTCTGAGCAGGGCTTTGTCATGAAGCCCATGAACTGTCCGTTTCACATTCAGATCTATAAGAGTGAGTTACGGTCTTACCGAGACTTGCCGATGCGGCTGGCAGAGTTTGGCACGGTTTATCGCTATGAACAGTCTGGCGAATTGGGCGGATTAACACGAGTACGCGGCTTCACCGTCGATGACTCGCACCTATTTGTGACTCCCGATCAGCTTGATGATGAGTTCCTGAAGGTGGTGGATTTAATTCTGTCCGTCTTCGATAAGCTCCAACTCAAGAACTTCAAAGCCCGTCTCAGCTTCCGTGATCCAGATTCTGATAAATATATTGGCTCTGATGAAGCTTGGGAGAAAGCCCAGAATGCGATTCGTCGAGCGGTAGAAACCCTAGGTATGGAGCATTTTGAGGGCATTGGCGAAGCCGCGTTCTATGGTCCTAAGTTAGACTTCATTTTCCAAGATGTCCTGGATCGAGAATGGCAGTTGGGGACTGTTCAGGTGGACTACAACTTGCCTGAACGATTTGATTTGGAATTCATGGGTGAAGATGGCAACCGTCAACGTCCGATTATGATTCACCGCGCGCCGTTTGGGTCAGTGGAACGATTGATCGGGATTTTGATTGAAGAATATGCGGGAATTTTTCCGCTGTGGCTTGCGCCTGAGCAAGTTCGACTGTTAACCGTTAATGATGATCATATGTCCTTTGCCGAAACGGTTGCGGCAGATTTGCAGACCCAAGGGATTCGAGTGGCTGTGGATAAAAGTGGCGATCGCCTAGGCAAAAAAATCCGTAATGCCGAGAAGGCCAAAATTCCAGTGATGTCGGTGATTGGAGATAAGGAAGTAGAAGCCAATAGCCTCAATATTCGGACGCGGGCTTCGGGTGAGCTAGGGGCTATCTCTGTCGATGAGGTGAAGCAGAAATTGGGTGATGCGATCGCCACCTTCTCTGCTTTCTAATAGTTGCATTCTTGTATTTACAGCAACAAATGCTGGAAGCATCCTACTTCCGAACATAATTCTCTTTTCCCCAATCCTCGAACAAAGGGCTGAGGTAAGACGAGCAATATCAAGAACTTCACCCCCTCTCCGAATTGTGGGAGCTGGATAAAAGAAATTATTTAGGCTTTATGAGGATAAATGTAGCCTAAACCTCTGCTCTTTTCTGGAATAGCACTTAAAAGTGATGTGATAGTTGAAATGGAGACAATTGCTATATTTAAACTTTCTAAGATAAATATTTGCGACAACTTGAGTGTTACTCTCGCATAAATTTTACGGAGTATCAATTATACCAATTGGCCAATCGAAATAAGTAGGTAACTTAGTCTGAAAACTAACCTATAAATATAGTTAGGTGCCTGTCCTAGGCGTGATAAAAACAGCAGACAGTATTTGCTCTATGTAGTCTTAGAAATCAAAAGATACATATAGATAGTAATAAAAGAAATTTTCATATTTGCTGAGCATATCTCTAAGATATTTAGAGGATATGAAAGTATAGTGACCTTGGTATTAATTTAAAAATCGGCAAATGAGTAAAATTAGAATTCACTTTGATGGAGAGATTGCATCAAGCCATATGATCTCAATGAGATCACTTGGAAAAAGTCTGTCACATTTACAATCAGCAGTAGACAGAGCGTACTTAGATCTTAAGCATGATGCAATCTGGAAATATGCAAGATTGCGTTCGGAAGACTACCTTGAAACTCAATTCTTGACGGGTATTTCTCAAGAAGGTGGATACATCCTTGACTTTGTCTCAAATACTGCTTTCGGCAAGCAAATTGTAAATCGTATCTCTATGGCTCTCAGGCCAGCTATTGATAAAGCAATGGAGGGTGGAGATAGGCAGATCACTAACTTTGCTGAACAAATAGATACTAGAAAACAGCAGATAGCGCACTCTATAATTACACCAACTGATTACCAGATTTTGCTGGAGAATCCACCAGAGAATGTCACTCGCAAATATGGAGACAGATCCATTGTTAAAGAATTTGATCAAATCGCATCTATTGTACGTTCATCAAATGTTAGTGATGACAGCATGATTGAGTTTAAATTAACTGGGACGAGCACTAAAACCTTTATTTTTGATAAACAAGTTAGTAAAAGTTTTCATTCAATAGTATCTAATAAAGCAATAGGTGAGCCAGTAATTTATCTTGCTAAAATCACATCTTTAGATCATGGCAATCTGAAAGGTAGGATTAAAAATGTTGTTTCAAGAAAAGATGCCTATATACATTTCATTGATGAGGAAAGTTTTTTTAAGGCCAGTCCTTACCTAGGCTCCAAAAATCCTGTTCAACTTATTGGATGTCCTTTAATTGAATATGGAGCATTTGATCCAAAAGCTGGTGACATTTACTTTATAGATATACTCCAGAAAGATGGATGATTTAATCAAGTTTATAAAAGAGAAATATATCGAAGATTTAGTATCCCCAATAGATTTTCATAAGCTAGTTATATTTATGGAATTTGTTGGCGTTTTAGGATTAACAATAAAGATAAATTATTTAGGAAGTATATGGCTTGAAATAGGCTCTATTGAAATTAAGAATATATTTAATCATGAGAGTGACATCTGGAAATACGTAACATTCTTTCAAATACTATTAGCAATTATTTTAGTGTTAGCAATCAGTCCTATTTATTCAAGATTAAAAAGTGACTTTTTCCAAGCCTTTTCAAAAATTAGAGATTTGAACGAATATGTTTATAAATTAACTAGTAAATTGCGTAGACAATTAACGGGAAATCAAGCTCTAGATATCTTTTTAATTCAACATTTATCTAAAGATTTAAGTATGCGTAGAAAGAAACTTATCCGGCTTCATGTTTGGGGAGAAATTTTTATGTCTTGTTTAGTTGTATCTGTAATTGGTGTTACCAGAAAAATTAATTTAATTGATATTTCTTTTGGGGTTTTATTCTTATTTATTTTAGTTTTTATTCAATGGAAAGCTTACCTTTACTATATTGAGAAGGTTCTTCCTGTTGCCCTACCAGAAAAAATATTAATAGATAGCAAATTCAACTCAAATAATGAATATTGAGTATACCAAAAGTTGTTTGTGAAATTATCCTAAAAAGCCTTTTTTTGGATTTAGTAATTGAAAACAATTTTGTTTGTTAGTCCTTTCTAGAGTGATCGTTGTTTCTCCACTGTAAAAATATCTTTTTGCTGGATATGGATGATTTTCAAGCGTAGAAATTAATTTGAGATCCTTTTTGACGTGTCGATCAAACTCAATCCTGTAGCGCCCCACATTACGCCCTTAATTCCGCAAAGAATTGATCAAAGCCAATCCGTTCTTGTGTTGAGTCATCCATACGCTCTCCAGCTTCCTGAAGATCAAGGTTATCTTCTGATTGTTGCAACAGTTTCAAGAACAGTTTGTAGTCCTTAGCGGGAATCATATACACCGGGTCTTTTCCCAGTCGCTGAATCGCAATATGTTCCGAACCATAGGCGACATGATTGAGCGTATCAGCAAAGCTATTTCTTGCTTCTCCAGAAGATAAGGAACGCATCATAAGAATCCTGTACTTTATGTACATAGTGTACTGTGCCTGAAAACTTTAGTGCTATATCGAATGGCTGTATGAGCGACTTCTTCTAGCTTGCAACTGTTGCAGGCTATGATCTTCAGCCGAAAAATGCCACGCTAGAGGTGCTGGAATTGTTCTGCCAGTTAGGATTTAAGATTTCTGCTTACGCCTCTAACATCAGTCCTTTAAGACACAAGGATGAGGACCATACAGTATTGTTGTAAAAATGGGATGCTCCCCAACTGCTTTGTCTGATTTGGCAAGAACTTGAAATTCTATTCGCCTTCCCTCTGATAGGATCAGGTTCGAAAACAAACCACTACAATGGATTTAGAGTGCTAAGGTCTTAAACGATTTTAGAATGCAGGAAACAGAAAGTGTGACTCAAGAACGACTTCACAATATCGCCACAGAAGTTCAACTCTTCAAAACGGTTGAGCAAAAAGAAGCTTTTCTCTTCGTGCTGGGTGCTCTCACAGCTCGACTGATCAGCCTTGGAAAAGCTGCTGAGACCTTGAGTCTTGAGCCGGAAGCCTTTCTGCAAATCTTAGATCTGATGGGTATTGAGTTTTCCTATCTTACCAAAGACGATCTTGCCACTGAAAAAAACTGGTAATGCAAATCGTCTTCAATACATCACCCCTCATTTTTCTAACTCGCCTAGAAATGCTAGAGACTTTTCTGGCACAAGAGAACCAGTACATTGTTCCACAAGCCATTTGCGATGAAATTCAAGCAAAAGAGGATGAGGTTAGCCTCGCCCTCAAAAATATATTTGCTCAACAAACCATTCGCATTCAGCCAATCCAGATGACCATATTGGCCAACAGCTTGAATCAAAGGCTTGGAAGTGGCGAATCTGAAGCCATTACCCTTGCGTTAGAACTCAGCGCTGATTATGTGATTCTAGATGACTTTGCTGCCCACCGAGAAGCCAGTCGTTTGGGCCTTCAGGTCAAAGGAACCCTTGCGATTATTAAGAAACTCCGCCAAGATAGGCAAATCACTATCGATAACTTAGACAATTTCTTTCAACGTTTGGTTAGTATTGACTTTCGAGTTAAGCGTACTCTATTCGATGCAATCTTCAAGGACTAATGATCACAGATGCGGAGAAGGCCAAAATCCCGGTGATGTCGGTGATTGGGGATAAGGAAGTAGAGCTAATAGCCCCAATATTCGGACGCGGGCATCGGGTGAGTTAGGGGCTATGCCTGTCGATGAGGTAAAGCAGAAATTGGGAGATGAGATCGCAACCTACTCTGCCTTTTAGGATCAGTACTTATCCCAGATTTAACGATCGAGAAAAATCAGTCTAGGGCTTACTGGGCCGAGAGCTTTTGGGGAGTCAGCCGATATCCTAGTGCATGAAGAATCGCATTGACGCTCGCAAATTTCGGACTGCCCTGAGTTGACAGTGCTTTCTGTAATCCCTTACGCGACATCCCTGCTGTTTCGGCAGTTGCAGTAATGCCTTTTGCTCTGGCAATAGTGCGCAATGAGGCCAGTAAGGCACTCGTATCGCCGTCTTGAGCATAGTCCTCAAATAAAATGGAAAGATATTCGTCAACTTCTTCAGGATGTTGCTGAAAATACTCAGCCTCTAGTTGATCAAGGGTTCTCAGTTGACGCATTGGTTAAATACTCCTGCCAATAAGATTGAACGATTGTAATGTCTTGGTTCTGAGTACTTTTATCTCCACCGCAGAGGAGAATGACAAGCTTTTGGCCATCTTCGCCAAAATAAATCCGGTATCCTGGTCCAAAGAACAGCCGTAGTTCAAAAATTCCATTGCCTAACGCTTTGCAATCACCATAGTTGCCTTGTTCTAAACGGCGTATAGAACCCATTTGAGATCTTAAGAACTAGCCGCAAGTCTTTTAAGCATAAGCCTGACGAAGCACAAGTCCATTTGCGCTTTTGCATTCACAAGCGTTCGCTCAAAGTTCTTAGTCAGGCTCTTAC
>Ga0209185_1000866_pt1 | contig 30565 bp, 29 predicted proteins | sample SidtaG_2_FD_187425 | JGI IMG/M metagenome (GOLD analysis project Ga0209185, IMG submission 187425) | Marine algal microbial communities from Sidmouth, United Kingdom - Sidmouth_Asex2 metaG (SPAdes) (version 2) | ecosystem: Host-associated > Algae > Red algae > Unclassified | place: Sidmouth... | reverse complement strand
TATTTTGAAATGAATCGAATCAAAAATGACGCGAATACTCACTGTATTTAAGGATTTTTTGGTGAAGAGTCATTTTAAAAGAAATACTCAAAAAAGTAAATAAATTTGTGAAACAGTGTACTTAGTAGGTGCTGATGTGCTGATGTATTTTATTTTCGCTACGCGAAAAAACGTAAACGCATGAAATACGTCAGCACGTCAGCACAACATGTACCTTTTGCCTGGCAGGTTTTTGACCATTCCTTTAAATTCGAGATTGAGTAGAACGGATGAGATAGTGGATGGTGGAAGCCGGGATTCAAAAGTAATTTTATCAATACTCATATCGTCAACATTCTTTAGAATGTTGGCGATTATTTTTTCGTTTTCATTCAAATCGTCAAATGACCTATCGCGGAAGTCGGGATCGGCTGGCTTATCGGTATCCCATTCAAGTACTTTTGCGATGTCGTCCACGCTTTCCAATAAACGCGCTTTGCCGCTTTTGATGAGCATATTACAGCCTTTAGAATAATCGTCGCGCAGCCGACCTGGTACCGCAAATACAGGTTTTCCATATTTATTGCCCAATTTGGCAGTGATAATAGAGCCGCCACCAAGCCCCGATTCTACCACAATCAAAGCATCACACATCGCCGCAATAATGCGATTTCTCATAGGAAAATGCTCGCGTTTGGCTTGCGTTTTATAACAAAATTCGGTGAGTAAACCGCCGTTTTCGCACATTTCCAAACCTATATTTCTATGTTTGGGCGGGTAAATTTGATCCAAACCATGCCCCAAAACACCGATAGTCGGCACACCCATCTCCACGCACTTTTTATGGGCGGTCACATCTATACCATAGGCTAATCCGCTAATAACCAGCACATCATGTTTTTTCAATTCTTCTACGATTTCTTCACAAACTATTTTGCCACGCTCGGTAGGTGTGCGCGTACCCACAATAGCAACCGTACGCAGGGCATTGAGGTCGGTATTGCCTTTGTAAAACAAAACCAAAGGAGCTTCCTCATAAGGACGCAATCGTAAGGGGTAGTTATTATCTAGATAAAAAATCGGTTGAATGTCGTGTCGTTCAACCCATTCCAATTCGGCTTCGGCTTCGTGCAACACGGTTTGTGAAAGAATGCTTTCGGCAATGACGGGACCAATGCCCGGCACTTTGAGCAAATCGCGTTTTTTGGCGTTGAATACTTCTTCGGCACCGCCGCAGTAGCTAATCAGGTTTTTGGCAAGTACACCGCCGACCTTCGGAATGCGTGTAATCGCCATTTTGTGGAGCATATCGGACATACATAATGGTTAATAGTTAACGATTAATGGTTAGGGAAGACGAAAAAAATAATCTACCCGTCTGAATTGTTCTTTTTCTCATATGTTTCACTAAATTTTCCTTACGTAGCTCGGCTATGCGCGTCAAATTTAGCCAAACATATGAAAAAAATAACTTCTTCATTTGGGGTAGATTATTTTCTTCCTCTTCCCTTAATCAGTAAATGTAGTGAAAATTCCGAATTTTTTAGCCCAAATTAGCCTTTGAAAAATGTAAAATTTAAAATAATAAATCCCGTCATCCGTTGGGACAAGTTGTAAAATGTAAAGTGGTATGACGCGAGCGAACGTGAATTTTATTTGTATTTAATTGATTTTTAATTTATTAGAAATAAAAAAATAAACACATTTAACTCGCGTACTATCGACACTTTTCAAAACCGTACACCTTTTTTCTTGCGAAATCACTATAAAAAACAGGTTTATATCTCAGGTAAAATTACAAACAAAATCAACAACTTATAGGAGCGTTAGCACCGACCCCATTTGTAACCAAGGTATGCCTCTATCAAATTAAGGAGCGTAGCTTCGTCCCCCTTATGCGTAAGGGTGTCGCAGCTACGCAGCTCAATAAATCTTCCACTAAGAGTTAGTTACAAATGGGGTCGGTGTTAACGCACCTACAAAATCATACACAAAATTAAAGAATATTATTTCAATAGAAGTTTTATTCTAAAATACAACAAGTAAAAGTGTATGGTTTTAAATCGACACCTTTACAATTTGGTTCTTTGACAAATCTAGTGAAGCGAATGAAAATTTGGGCGTATCCCCCTCCTTATCAGTCGGGGGTCGGGCTATCCGGCACTCTCTCCACTCCGCTATCGCTACGTTACGTTCAAACAACACCTACTATCCCTTACGCAAGGGACGAACAATCGCGAGGCAGAAAAACGAATAATCACGGGATTTGTCAAAGAACCTACAATTTAAAACTCTCTACTCTACTCTCTACTCAAATTAGAAGAAACCCCGTTATTCACGCTCCAATAATTTTTATCGGAGCCATTTGCGTCGCCATTCATATTGAAATCGCCTACGGTATAGACGCCGAAATTGCCATTTTCAACCGACCATAAACCTTTATCATCGCCATTTATATCAAAGCCTTGCAGGTTTTGCTCGGCTTCTCCGGCAAACATCCCCCAAACGTCTGGTTCGAGTTCTTTCTGACCATTTCCGCCATAAGAATTAGCGATAGTGAAATCGTGTGCCGCTATGCGGTTGCTGACTGTGATAGCCGTTGGGGTGAGTACGCCGATATGATTTCTATGCTCAATCATCACATAAAATGACGCTGGGTAGGCAGTCGTCAGCGGTGAAGTATCGGGGAAAAGTACCCTACCGTCTTCAAGTACGACTGCGGCGGCTTTTGCAAAATTGGTCGAAGCTAAAAGCCCTGTTCTGAACGTGACCAAGACCCAATCAACGACCTTCGCACCATGCAAAACTGCGAAGTCTTCGTAAGCCCTATCGTCCCAGCCTGCACCTTCCTCACCGTTGTACATCCATGGGGCGGCGAGATAGGGTTGTCCGGCAGGAGTTGGGTCAACAATGTTGCTTGTGGGCGTCTGACCGGGTAGTAAGCCCAAATTATTGAGGGTGACTTGCATGGTGCTGAGGAACTGGCTTGCATCGGCAGGGTCAGACAGTGCGCCTTCCAGAAAAACCTTCAATTGCACATCCACAAGACCATCGCCGAGTGTCGTAAAATAAACCGAGCTGGTATAGCCCGAATTGTCACTATCGCAAATAGTTTCGAGTTGAAATTCGTATTGCGTGCCTGCTTCCAAACCCGTCAAAAGCGTATAATTATTTGTCTCAGTTGCTACATTCCAAGCATCGTTTGTACCGCCTTTTCGATAGCGAAGATTGTAACCTGTTGCGCCAGCCATCACAGTCCATACGATACCGTAAGCGGTTTCAGCTTCATTGAAACTTCCCCACGAACTCGGTGTACTACAACCAGCTCCGGCAGTAGGCACGGATACAAAACTACCATCTACCCATTCCGAAACTTCCATGTCAGCACATCGTGTTCGGATGCTGTATTCGTACTGATAGCCCTGCGTTATTTCGGTCAAATCTAAGGGGCTTACTGCTGCGCCGCCATAGGTCCAATTAGCACCCGAAATGCGATAACGTATTTCTGAAATTCCCGAAGCTGCGGGCGTCCATGATAGGGTGATAGCTGTACCAGTGTTATTACTTTCACTCAAATTGGTGGGCGCAGGACAGCTCGCCGAAATACAACCTGTATAGCTACGTTGAAAAGCATAATAAGCCATACGGCTGTTTTGTTCTGCCGTAAATGTGGTAGAACATGTGTTTGTTGTGTAGCTCATCGTATTATCTGTATCAGGTATATATACATTGCCACTACAAGTTCCTACCATCCCGTCGGTATAATCGCAATTGGAATCAACCACTCCAAAAAGACTGGGACTGGCTTGGGTATCACACAACAAATCGCCTGTTGATTCGCAATTATAACAAGGATCGTTGGCGTTGCGAGTGATGGCTTCTTCCCCATAGCGCGTGTCGTGCGGATGCAGTAGCCCGAAGTAGTGTCCCATCTCATGCGAGAGTGTATTGCTACTCAAAATGCAAGAGTTTCGCAACATGAGGTGGTCCAATCCTATTGGCAAGTAAGCATAACCACATATATCAGAGAGCGTACCATTATTATCTATTTTTACTTGATTAAAGTAATAGAGGTTGATACTGCCTTCTACATTATGTATATCCGTAATTGATTGTTCTTCAGCTTGTTCAAAGTTGTAATAAGTGTCGCTGTCGATATAGTTGATTGCCGCACATTGCAAAAACTCAATGCCTGCCCCGACAAAATCTGCGTTGAGTTGGACGATACTTTGATTGGCTTGGGCTGCGGTGATGCCGCCCGTACTATTAGATTGTCGTACAATATGTATTTGTATGGGCATGATGTAATTTGCGGTGTTTTTAAAGGCAGCATTTTCTTGAATAAATTGATTTACATCACCCAACTGTGACCTTAAATGCTCGGCGGTCGCCTCGTCTATTTGTGTGCCACAGGCAGTTTGTGCGAAGTTTATTTCTGCGAAAAATAAAAACACTAAGAGGCTAAGGGATGAAAAAACAATAAACACTACATCTTGACTTGTTCTTTTTCCTTTATACTTCACCAAATTCTTCTTAAATAACTCGTTATTCGCGTCAAATTTGGCTCGTGTAAAGAAAAAATAGCGGCGTGAAGATGTAACGTTTATTATCTTTTCATCCCTAATAAGTGATTCGAAGGAAATAGGTGTCATGACAGTATCTTTTGTAGAATGCGAATAATAGAGGAACTTTTTGGGTTAATGTACTACGGTTTAATACTATTTCCTTATGGTGTATTTCATTAATGTGACACCGTTTACGTTCGCTACTTAATTGTTCAAATTATTTCCATATAGATATAAAATCACTCATAAGGGAATGATTTTTGCCAACAAAAAACCTTTTACCCGTTAGGGTTTTTAAGAAAATCAAATTCCCCGTACAGGCAATTGAAGTTGCCCATACGAGTTAGAATTTTAAAATTGAACTATGAAAATATACTTGATTCCGATGTGCTGCGTATTTGTGTTGATAGCTGCCTGCGATTTGGAACGTGACATCGACATCAACCTCCCCGAATACGAAAGTGAAATTGTGGTAGAGAGTTATATTCAACCTGGTCAACCGCTTCGCGCTTTGGTTACGGAGAGCCTCAGTTATACCGCTTTGCCCTCGCCGGTGCCGCTTGATGGAAATATACCCGTTACGGTATCGGCTGATGGTCAGGTGTTTACCTTGCCGCTATCGCAGTTGACAAGCATTATTGCGATGGATGGGGACACAACGGCAGCGAATCAATTTTTAGCTTTTAAGGGTACTATCGAATTGCTCGGACTCATCAGCGATGCCAACGTTGTGCTTACTCACAGTGGCACGACACACACGCTCGAAGAAGGCATTTATTTTGATTTTGATAATGGAAAAATTTATAATTACGGCAATCCCTTCATCGTTCCGACAGATTATGCCAATGACTTTTCGATTGAGGTCAATTCGCGTGAGCGCACCGCAACTGCCTTGACAAAATTGTTGCCACCAGTGCCTTTTGACAGCATTGTGTATTCGTTTGATGCTTCGGATACCCTTGCGGCGGTACAGTCGTGGTTTACCGACGATGCTTCGATGGACAATTATTATCGCTTCATGCTTCACGCAGGCGAAATAGGCAGCACCGACCAAGATTTTACGATAAATGACCGCTTTTTTAATGGCGATGACGTTGTTTTTGGGTCTGATTTTCAATTTGGCGTTGGCGATACCGTAATTGCGACCCTTTATCATATCGACGAGAGCTATCACGACTTTGTAGAAACCTATGAAGATGCCTTTTTTGCCAATGGCAATCCCTTCGCCCAATCCGTTCAGATTCTGACAAATGTAGATGGTGGACTTGGTGTTTTTGCAGGTTTGTCGTATACGCGAGATACCTTGGTTATTGAGTAATAGCCCGCAGACGTATTGCATGTGTGGAGGTAAAGTTGTATTTTCACAAAAAAATTACTGATTATGAGTGTAGAAACTAAAGAATTATCGCAAGACTTAAGGGTAGAAAGTCAGTCTGAAACCGATATTGAGCAAGATGGTGTGATTGATGACTCTATAAATGATGTAGTTGAATTTAGATACGCCATAACAAGTTATGGGGCGGATTATCCCGTAGATAGTATTGTGAGCAGAGTGAATAAGGAGACAATTTTTGTTCCTCCTTTTCAAAGAAAGTATGTTTGGAAACTCCCACAAGCCTCAAAGTTTATTGAGTCTTTGATACTAGGTTTGCCAGTACCTGGTGTATTTTTATCTAAAGAAAGGGAGTCCGGTAAGCAGTTGATAGTCGATGGGCAGCAGAGGATATTAACTTTACATAAATTTTATGAAGGCATTTTTGAAGGAAAAGAATTTAAATTGAAAGGTGTGCAAAGTGATTTAGAAGGTAAAACCTATAAAACGCTTTCTATTAATGACCAAACAAGGTTAGATGATTCAATTATTCATGCGACTATTATTAAGCAGGATGCTCCTACTGATGATGAAAGCAGCATTTATATGGTTTTTGAACGTCTTAATACCGGAGGTACACCATTGAGACCGCAAGAAATCAGAGCTTGTATTTTCTATGGCGAGCTTAATGAATATCTATCAAGATGTACTTTAAGTGAAAGTTGGAGATTAATATTCGGTAAACCTAATACAAGAATGAAAGAAGAGGAACTTATACTTAGGTTTTTCGCGCTTTATTACGAACATCCAAAATATCAAAAACCACTAAAAACCTTTCTTAATTCATTTATGTCTCGCAATAGAAATTTTGGTATTCATGATGAAAATAAATTAAATGATGTCTTTATTCCCACAGTAGAATTTATAGCAAAAACGCTAGGAAAAGATGCCTTTAGACCCGATAGAGCTTTGAATGCTGCGGTATTTGATGCGGTGATGATAGCTACAGCAAGTTATATCGTAGAAAAAACAGATGATTTGAACGCAGAACTTTATAAAAAATCCTATTATCAATTGCTTAAAGATGAAGAATTTAAGGCAAGTGTAACAAGAGGCACATCAGATGAAAATTCTGTCAGCAAAAGAATAGAATTAGCAATCAAATATTTATCAAATCCTCAATGAGACTTAGACTTGACACCCAACAGAGAAGATTAGATGAACTAATCGAATTAATGGATTCATTGGAAGATGATATGGTAAAATCTCACTTTTCTAAGTATCTTTGTGTGAGAGTTTCTGGCTACTTAGAAAATGTGATAAAAACATTGATAGGTAGTTACATTGATAAATCATGTCCTGCTGCCGTTCAAACTTTTGTCAAAAATAAGATAAAGAATACGACTAATCTCTCTGTTAATAAAATCGTATTGTTTTTAGAAAATTTTGATAAAGAGTGGGCGAGCGAGTTTGAAGCTAAACTCACTGATAAAATGAGTGAGACATTAAATTCAGTAGTATCAAACCGAAATCAGATTGCTCATGGAGGACATGATAATATTACACCAAGAATCATTAAAGGATATTATGAGGATGTCAAAGAAGTAGTGAAAATCTTGCAAGAAATTATAAAAAAATAATTTTGAAATTCGGAAAACTACCCAATATTGATAACGTAGATTTCGCGCTACCGCCCGATGCGTCAGGCACGTCAGAGCTACTGGAAAAACTCCCGCCAAGCAAGCCGCAACTCTACGTTGGCTGTACCGGTTGGGGTATGAAAGAATGGGCCGGCACGGTCTATCCGCCCAAAACGAAAGCCAAAGACTACCTGCACCACTACGCCCGTCAGTTTAGCACTATCGAACTCAATACCACACACTACCGCATCCCCACGCCCGAAACCGTCATCAAATGGCGTGATACTGCACCTGCCGATTTTCGTTTTTGTCCGAAGATACCGCAGTCGATAAGTCATAGTAGCGACATGGGTATGAACGGTGATAATACGCTACGATTTTGTGAGAATATTAGTTTGTTGGAAGAAAAAATGGGTTGTTGCTTTGTACAATTACCGCCGTATTTCGGATTTGATAGACTGAGTTTGTTGACGCGATTTTTGGAAAAATTTCCACGCACGATACCGCTTGCTGTTGAGTTGCGACACGAATCATGGTTTAATAATGCAGCGAATTTTGATACAGCATTTGAAGTGCTTCAAAATTTAAATATTAGCCCCGTCATCACCGACGTAGCTGGGCGGCGCGATGTGTTGCACCAAAGGCTTACCAATCATACGGTGCTTATTCGTTGGGTGGGAAATGCTTTGCATTCAACTGATTATGAGCGTATTGATGCTTGGGTGATGAAATTAAAAACGTGGCTTGAGGCAGGACTTCAACAGGTGTTTTTCTTTCCGCACGAACCGGACAATTTACTCGCGCCGGACATTGCCGCTTATTTTATCCGAAAAATAAATGAAGAGATTGGACTCGACATTTATGTGCCGACATTGGATGGAAAAGCAGTGGAGGACGTGTCGGGGCAGATGAGTTTATTCTGAAGAAAGAGGAAGAAAATAATCTACCCCAAATGAAGAAGTTATTTATTTTCTTTCACTAAGTGAAACATATAAGAAAAAGAACAATTCAGACGGGTAGATTATTTTTTTCGTCTTCCCTAACGTAACGCGAGCTTACAGCTCGTATTACGTTATTGTACAATAGAATCACTCTAATACCGTTATAAAGTACTGCGAGATGGAAGCTCGCGTTACGTCACCATGCCATTATTATTTACAAGAAAAATTATCGAACACACGCATATTGCGTTGTGGGAAATTGTGGAGGAGGAGCATTTTTTTACAAAAAAAATGACCTTGACCGAAACGGAAATTGAGCGTTTGAATCAAATCAAAGGCGGTCGCCGACTGGAGTGGTTGGCGGGGCGTTGGTTGTTACATGAAATGAGTGGCACTTCCGAACGCCTGATTTGCGAAGCCGATAGTTACGGCAAACCACACCTAATTCATTCGCCTCTGGAGATGTCATTGAGCCATTCCAACGAAGTGGCAGCGGCGATACTCGCACCTGAATCTGTGGGGATTGATATTCAGAAATTAGTCGTCAAAATAGAGCGCATCGCACACAAATACATGCGCGAAGTAGAGTCAGAAAGCCTCAACGAATATCGTATCGAACACCTCCACATTTATTGGGGTGCGAAAGAAGCCCTTTATAAAGCCTACGGACGACGCGAGTTGGATTTTAGGAAGCATATTCTTATCGAACCATTTGATTATCAAGAGAATGGGATGACGACAGGACGCATAGCAAAGGGCGATTTTGAAGCGAATTATAAGATTTTTTTTGAAAAAATAGGTGAGTATGTACTTGTTTATGCGATTGAAAATTAGGGTAGGCTAAAAAAAGTGTAGGTAGGACGTAATGCCTACCTACTCGGGATAGTAGCTTTTGACAGCCACTTCCATCACAAAGTTAAATATTTTTATCGAATTATCTAATTTTATTTGAATAATAATAGACTTTATTCCAAAATAAGTTGTATTGCATGGAAATTAGGATTTTTTTGCTAATCGAAGCTCACTTCGAGTCGCATACCCTGCGGTACGGAACGAGAAATAGATGAAGAGTAGTGGAAAAAGACAATTTAGGAACGAGGCATAAATAAATTAAGTTCTTTGACGCCGTTATTTTTTTCTTTTTCGAGGCATGAAAACCGCGCATAGCCAAGCTACGCAAGGATTTTCATAACGAAGAAAAAGGAGAAAAGAACAAGTCAAAATCTGAATTTATTTTTTTCGTCTTCCCTTAGGGAAGAGGAAGAAAATAATCTACCCCAAATGAAGCGGTTATTTTTTTTATATGTTTGGCTAAATTTGACGCGCATAGCCGAGCTACGTAAGGAGAATTTAGTGAAACATATAAGAAAAAGAACAATTTAGACGGGTAGATTATTTTTTTCGTCTTCCCTTAGGGAAGAGGAAGAAAATAATCTACCCCAAATGAAGCGGTTATTTTTTTTATATGTTTGGCTAAATTTGACGCGCATAGCCGAGCTACGTAAGGAGAATTTAGTGAAACATATAAGAAAAAGAACAATTTAGACGGGTAGATTATTTTTTTCGTCTTCCCTTAGGGAAGAGGAAGAAAATAATCTACCCCAAATGAAGCGGTTATTTTTTTTATATGTTTGGCTAAATTTGACGCGCATAGCCGAGCTACGTAAGGAGAATTTAGTGAAACATATAAGAAAAAGAACAATTTAGACGGGTAGATTATTTTTTTCGTCTTCCCTTAGCTGCTTACAAATTATTTTAGAATAAAGTCTAAGTACCAGAAATTAAGTAAATGTACATCCTTCACGTCGTTATTTTTTCTTTAGACGAACCAAATTTGACGCGAATACTCACTGTATTTAAGAAAAATTTGGTGAAGTATAAAGGAAAAAGAACAAGTCGAGAATGTACATTTATTTTCTTTCACATACTAATACCTTCGTACATTGAAAAAATTACTTTTCCTACTCTCGTTACTCCTAATAATTTTGTTTTTTTCCTGCAAAAATAACACCCCTAACACCAATGCGGATTTCGATAATTTTTATAAAAAATTTCATCGGGATACGGTTTTTCAGAAGGCGCGTATTACTTTTCCTTTGCCCGGTTTTCCGAGTTTTGCGGATAGTATGACGATAGTGCGCGGCGATTTTTATTTGGAAGAGAAAGATTGGTCGGTGCAAGAGGAGATTGATTTTGAGTCCGGCGATTTTGACCGCGAACTCCAACGATTGGAGAACCTCGTCATAGAACGCGTCTTCTTGAAAGAAGGCGTATTCATAGAACGACGCTTTTATAAAAATGACGATGAATGGAAGTTGATTTATTACTCAGATATGAATTTTGGACAGCGGCAAGAGTAAAGTTTAAGCGCAAGTATCAAGTTCAAGTTCAAATATACAAATCTATAAGGTTTTTTAAACCTTATAGATTTGTATATCATTAGACTTTATTTAGGAATATTTTGTAGGCATGGAACTTTTGTATTTTTTCGATAATCGAGCCTCATTTTGAGCCGCATACCTTACGGTACGGGGCGAAAAATAGGTGAAGAGTATCGGAAAAAGACAATTTAGCTGCATACAAAATTTTTCTAAATAAAGTCTATTAAGTTAGCTCCATTTTATAAAAGCTAAAACCGCCTCCTGCCATCAAACTGAATATTCACCGTTCCACTCTCTTTCAAATAAACAATCAGCACGATAATAGCGACAAAGAGGAAAATTAGGAAGCCGATTTTGACCCATGAAACAGGTTTTTTGCCATTCACTTTTCCGGTCTGTCCGTTGATGGCAAATTGGTAGATTTTGTTTTGGTATTTGTACGAACAAATCCATATCGGAAGCATGATGTGCTTAAAGGTTTGATTGAATTTTTGGGATTTAACATATATATTGCGCTGCTCGTCACCACCGATTTCGGCACGGACAAGGTATTGGAGTTTTTGATCCATAATGACATTTGCGATTTCGTACCCTCGTTTTACATTTAGGTTATACACTTCTGCCTCCCAACCAAGTATATATCGTGGGTCGTAATTGACCACCTCATCCAATTTGAAGGGGAATATTTTTTCCATAAGGTCTTGCTGAATATTTTCGGAAGCGACTACGAGGATGTCGTCGAAGAAATGACTGAGGTGTCCACTGCGTCGTGTCCAACGCACTTGTTGCACACGTTGGTTTTGCATACGCCCGTTGACCATCATGCGCTGATTGGTATAATAATGATGTCCGGCTTCGCCCTGCCACTTAGATTCGGTCTGTGCATCGTAAGTCCAAAAAGGGAGGTAAATGCCATGCAGGGCTTCCATTTTGGCGAGGCGTTTGAGTTTGTTGGGGTGAAACCAACCGCGTTTTATCCATTTCTCAAATAAAATTTGTCCATCCTCACTTGGTATGCGAAATGGAATAATCCCGACGGGCTGAATATATTTGTGTTCAAAAGCTTCAATATTGATTTTGCGCGAACCGCAGAAGGCACAATCCACCGCGACTTCTTTTGTGCCGACCATGAATTTCGCACCACAATTGCCGCAATCCATGACTTTTTGCCCTTCTTCTTCAGGAACAACTTTTTCGGATTCTTCGATGGCTTTTTGCAGGGCTGCTTCTTCAACTTTGTCGTTGGCTTCATCAATGTCTTCGCCATAGCCACAGTAATCACAGGTAATTCGCCTGACTTCGGCAGAATATATCAGCCCACCGCCACAAGAAGGGCAGGGTACGTTGAGGACTTTTTCGATAACTTGTGCTTCGTCAGGCATACGTGATTTTTGATTTTTGATGGGGTGGTTTTTGATTGTTTTCTTTAATCGAAATTTCTCTTGATTCTCTCTCTGTCCTCATTTGCCTTATCGCTTTTATGGTACAATTCGACCATAATTATTTTTTCTGCTCTTTCTTCTTGAATAACTATTTCATCTTCTACGATTTCTTTGGTTTCTTCAAAGTAGGCATATACTAAGCGTAAACCTGACCTTACTCCCTTGCCTTTCAGTGCTTTACATGCTATTTTTTTGACTTTTATGACGCAGGTTTCAATACCTAAATCGTTTATCTCAAAACTAAATGGCGGTCTTTCTTCCGGCATGACTGCCAAGATTTTTTTGACGACTTCCAAGTCTTCATTTAGGCTTCTGTATTTCTTTAGCAGCGACTTTAAGTCCTTTTTGAACTCGTCTAATTCTTCAAAAATCATAACTCCTCATTTATTTCGTTATAATTTCTAACAGAAAAAGGAGCTTCTCTATACAAAGCCAATTCATAATCAATCGCTTCGCCGTCTTTCGACACCAGCCAGGGCATATCTTTATGCGAATATTCACTAATGGCAGTAGCAGACCAGTCTGAAAACTGCTCAATTACACGGTCTAATACCTCTGTTTCACTGGCTTTAAGTTCTTGAAGATTTGCTTTTTCTAAGGGAATATATCGGGTTTGTTTGTGCTTGTGATAATCTGTTTTAATTTTTTTGATGTGCTTATTCTCAATCATTTTATTGACGAGTGCTTGTATGTTTTGAGGAACAGGTCCATAAGGAAATTTATAATATTTCGCGCCCGTTAAATGTTCTTCATATAATTCGTAATAATTAAAATCAGAAAAGTATAATAGCTTGTAAACCAGAGTTTCACCTACATTTGGCTTGCCTGCACATCTTTCAAGGATGTATAATAAAACATTCGAAAATTTATCTATGTTTAAAGTCGGTTCTGAAGTTCTGTAATCTTCTTTTGGGGCAGATTTAGGAGTTGCTTTATTTGAAATTTCTTGAAGACTGAAATATTGCGCTAAAAATTTATCCAAAGAAAAGCCTATCACATTAGATATTTTTTGGAGCTCCAAAACATTTAATTTTCGATTGCCCAATTCAATCTGAGCCAATGAAGACCGCGATAATTCAATTTCCCCTGCCAGGTCACCCTGCGACAAGCCTTTGAACTGCCTAAGTTCGGATATACGCCGACCTATTTCTTTTTGAGAAAGCTGCTGATTCATTTTGACTATTTTTATTGACAACAAAAATACAAAATGTTCGCAAATAAAACAATAGGCTGTTGTTTTTTAGAACAATTTAATGGGTGGAAAATTGAAAAATGCAAAAAGGAGGTTGCGCGAAGCGCAACCCGTCCCTTTTACATTTAATATTTTACATTTTTACAACCTCGCTAACAACTCCTTCTTCTTCGCATCAAACTCCTTCTGTGTGAGTATTCCTGCTTCCTTTAAGCCGCCGAGGTCTTTGAGCATATTCATAATATCCTGTTTGGTTTCGGCTTGTGGTGCGGCGGCGGGTGTTTGGCTTCGCGCTTGTTGTTGCTGCTGATTTGCCATTTGGTTCATCATATTATTGCCCAAACCCATACCAATACCTACGCCGATACCTTGACCTGCACCGCCGGGATTATTGGCGGCGGATTCGATAGCGTTGGCAGATTGAAATTGGGTGAATTTTGCCATATCGTCGCCGACCATATTCATATTGGTCATCTTGTCATAAAACTCTTCGACTTCTTTAGGCAGCGAGGTACTCGTGACCTGAAATTTGGTCAATTCGATACCAAACGGCTCAAATTCTGCTTGTATTAACGGGCGAATTTTGTCCCCTAATTCGGTATAGTTGCTCGCCATATCCAATACAGAGACTTGCGCTTCGGCGAGTGCTTCGGCAAATTTTGGTGCGATGATATCGCGCATACGTGCTTCGATGTCTTTGACAGTCAGTTGTTTGCCTGTCCCTGCAAAGGAAGTAAACATTTTCTTCGGGTCTTTGACCTGAATAAAATACGTACCATAAGCCTTGACGCGTACTTGCTTAAATTCGGGGTCGCGAAGAATAATTGGGCTGGGCGTTCCCCATTTGAGGTTGGTAAATTGGCGAGTACTGACGAAATACACATCCGCAAGGAAAGGCGATTTGAAGCCGGTTCTCCAATTGCGAAGCGAGGTCATCACGGGCATATTGTCCGTGATGAGGGTGTGCATACCGGGCTGATAGATGTCTGCAAATTTCCCTTCATCAAGCATTATCGCTACTTGCGACTCACGCACGGTGAGTTGTGCGCCGTATTTGATGTTGCAGTCTTTGTCAGGAAATTTCCAGAGGATGGTATCATTGCCGGATTCTACCCAGTCGATGACTTCTATTAATTCGTCTTTGATAAATTTAAATAAACCCATATTGATTTTCGATTATTGATTGTTTGATAGTCAATGCTTTGCAATTATACAATTTCACAAGTATAAATGTTTTTTATTTCGACAAAATATATTTTTTGGACGATAAATTTCAAATAGAAGTACAATCGTAGCGCAATGCCCCCGGTTTGCGCTGCGTTAGTTTGACAAGCAGTAGCGCAAACCGGAGACATTACGCTACGAAAACACAAAAAAGAGAAACCCACGTTTGTAGATTTCTCTTTTAAATATTCTAAATAAATTTGCCAAAGGCAAAAATAAAATCTGTGCTTGTACTTGGTACTTGTACTTTTTCAGCCGCCTGTTTCGCGTTTGAGTTGTGCAAATTGGGTATCCCAGAGTTGTCTTTGTTCATCCACCTCGTCCTTGTCACAATAGTCAGTGAGTAGTAGGACGGTTTCACCTGTAACGGGCGATTTCGCCAGTTTGATGGTGAGTGGCTCGCCTGCATCTCTATCTTCCCATTCAAATATAAGTAGTTCATTTTCAATATTTTCAGTGAGTCTGGCAGTTTCTTCTGCGCCATCCCAGCTGTAAATAAATCTACCTTTTTCGATGTCTACCTCATCACAAAACCAACGAATCAGACAACTCGCGTCGGTAAGGAATTTGTAAATTATGGTTGGTGAAGCTCTAAAAATGAACTCCATATCAAAGGAAACTCGTTCCATATTGTTTTTCAACTTGTTTGATTTAGTGAATAAATTAAGTGAAAGAAATCAAATAACTTCGTCAGCTATATGGCTTCTTTTATGCTTATTTTTCCCCTTAAAAACAGTTATTCTGAAAGTATTCGGATTAGCGTCAAATTTAGCCAAACATATAAAAAATAACTGCTTCATTTAGGGTAGCTTATTTTCTTCGTCCTTTCTAAAAAAACTTTAAAATGCCGCCTAATTTAATCAACTAAATTTTTACGCAAAGCAAAGAATCATTTATTATTAAATCCATGTTTTTGGATGAAAATGTTTTAAAAATGAATGTTTACTAAGCATTTTATTAAAGAAATATTTAAAGTGTTGGCTACAATTAAGAATAAAAAAATGATTTTTCCAAATTTTAGTGAACTAAAAAACATAAAAAGCTATTATAGACTATACAAAACAACAAAGTACACAATAAGTACAGGCATTGAAGGTGCAAAAATGACGTAACTATTTATTTATTACAAAGCATGTCACAGTTGCAAATTATTTTGAATTTTTATTGCTCAAAAATTGCATTAAATGGTCTATTCCCGTATTTTTGCGTAATTTGTTAGAATATCCATATTATTTGTGTTAAATTTTAAACAAGTTATTATTATTTGTTTATGATTTAAAAACCTGCCGCTACTACATGAGACAATTAAAAATTACTAAGTCAATTACTAATCGCGAGAGTCAATCGCTTGAGAAGTATCTTCAAGAGATTGGGAAAGTCGATTTGCTGACGCCGGAAGAAGAAGTCGAACTGGCGAAACGTATTAAGCAAGGCGACCAACAAGCATTGGAAAAATTGACTAAGGCGAATCTTCGTTTCGTGGTTTCTGTCGCAAAACAGTACCAAAATCAGGGACTCTCTTTGAGTGACTTGATTAATGAAGGTAATCTTGGCTTGATTAAAGCCGCACAAAGATTCGATGAAACGAGAGGATTCAAATTTATCTCTTATGCAGTTTGGTGGATTCGTCAATCCATCTTACAGGCTTTGGCAGAACAGTCGCGTATTGTGCGATTGCCACTTAATAAAGTCGGCTCACTCAATAAGATAAATAAGGCTTTTTCACAATTGGAACAAGAGTATGAACGCGAACCGTCTTCGGACGAACTCGCTGCTTTGCTTGAAATCAATACGGAAGAGGTCGAAACGACTTTGGGTGTGGCTGCACGACACGTATCTATGGACGCACCTTTCGTAGAAGGTGAAGATAATTCTCTGTTAGATGTTTTGGAAAACGGCAATACGCCCGGTGCAGACCAACAATTGACTTACAGAGAATCGCTTCGTAGAGAAATTGAACGTTCACTTGGTACGCTTACTGACCGTCAGGAAGATGTGATTAAGTTGTACTTTGGTATTGGCGTGGAACATCCGATGTCCCTCGAAGATATTGGAGAGAAGTTTGGTCTCACTCGCGAGCGTGTTCGTCAGATTAAGGACAAAGCCATCAACAAATTGCGTACTACTTCAAGAAGTAAGTTGCTCAAATCGTATTTGGGCGCGTAGTTTACTTAGTTTAGAGAGTTTATAAAGTTTATTGAGTATTATTTTTTTCGCAGAAAAAAATACAAACTTTATAAACCAAATAAACTCAATGAACTCTATAAACTACCAACATATCAAACACCTATACATTGCGGAAAATATTTAGCAGCACAGTCGTTTCGGCTGTGCTTTTTTTATTTTTCCAACCGCAGCTTCATATTCAATAGCGTATTATAAGGCGTATCGACTACGGCAGAGTTGGCGAGCCAATCGGGAATACGTCCGCCGGGGCTGGCGTGTACTTGCTGCAAGACTTCGATAGTGCCGTCGCCCTTAGATGTGATTTTCCAGAAGCCCGTCATTTTCGGTACGCGCACGACGCCCGAAGTGGGCTTGGTAAAATCGGGCGTAGCCGTCATATTGAGGATAATCGAACCGTTTTCTTCGACTACTTTCGTGCGTACAATCGCCTCCCTGTCTTGGACCGGCCAGGGTGCATCGGTCAGCGAAATACCTACAATATCATCAGCACTATTTTTTTGTAAAAGACTGGACTGTATGCAGTTATGTTGCCATTTGGTATAAGTGGGAAGGTCGAGAAGGAGTGCCTTAGCAGCTTCAGGAGAGGTACGGATATTGACTATACCCTTAAATTCTTTTAGTGGCGAACCTTCTACGGGACGCGTGTAGATGCTGACGCCGTTTTTTTCTTTTTTGAGCGTCCATTTAGCCTCAAATTCGGGCGAAATAAAAGCCGCAAAAAGAAGTACGAGAACCGTAGGCAGATAATATATTTTTAAGTGCTTCATTATCAGTGATTGTATGAAATTAGTTTTTCATCCCTACTAAGACAAACCGCGTACCAAAGTTGGTAACAGTTCAACTACGAATAAAATTCTAAATTATTTTGCGAAGCAAAAAAACAAAAATCACCGAAACAAAAAACCTCACTGGTGCTTGTATCAAATTAAGTTACACTTTTATACTTTCTAATTCGCTGAAAGCGAATTGATTATTGAATTTGAACTTGTCCACGATAACTATCGTGATGAATGTACATTTATTTAATTCCTGATACTTACTTCCCTGAGTGTGCTTTCCACGCGCTCATATCGTCGATATTTTCTTGAAAATAAAGGATTTGATTGGTCATATCAAAAGCGCAAAGATTACCGTAGCCGGGAATGTATGTGCCATAGCAGCCGGCGTCGATATTGAGTAATTTTTGTTGAGAAAATACTGTAAATGAAGCCTCGATTTGTGCCTTTGTATTTGGCGTATGTCCATAAACTACGCATCGTTTGTCGAGCCAATTTCTATCGACATTCGGTTCCCAGTTGCGACTCCACATCATACCGGAAGGGTCTTTTAGCGGGTCTGTCACCATAAAGTTTAGTCCCGCATGTACCAAAATATAATTATCTATTTCGATGAAATATTCCAAATCATTCATAAATTTCACGTACTCCTCTGGTATTTCCCCTGGGTGCAAAACATCGAAACTATCCAGCGTCATGCGTCCGCCATAGCGCAGCCAATCAGGAAACCGCCCCTTTCCATTGATACATTCTAAGAAAATAGCTTCATGATTTCCCTTCAAACACCGGACTTTATGACCTTTAGCCTGTAGCTCGAAGATAGCGTCAAATACTTGTCGCGAACCGGGTCCTCTATCCACATAGTCGCCCAATAAGTAAAGTTCGTCCTCTGCTGTTAATTGTACGACATCGCGCAGCAATTTTTTAAAAGTTAAATGACAACCGTGAACATCTGTTATAGCAATTTTTCGCATGAATTCGTTGATTCGTTGATTAGCAAGCCGTTGATTTGTTTATTTCGTATCTTTGCCCTAAATTTCAAGCAAATACAATTATCAATGTCTCGCAAAGTTAACGACTTCTTCGTTAAAAATTGTCAACGAAGAAGTCCTATTCATTTATTTTTGAAAAATAAGTATCAGGAATTAAATAAATATACATTCTTCGCGTTGTTATTTTTTCTTTAGACGAACCAAATTTGACACGAATACACTCTGTATTTAAGGAAAATTTGGTGAAGTAGACTTTATTCTAAAATAGTTTGGATGAAAGAGGAAATAAAGATTTTGTTCCTGATACTAAGGGATGAAAAAACAATAAACACTACATCTTGACTTATTCTTTTTCCTTTCTACTTCACCGAATTCTCCTTAAATAACCCGTTATTCGCGTCAAATTTGGCTCGTATAAAGAAAAAATAACGGCGTGAAAATGTAACGTTTATTATCTTTTCATCCCTAAGTGTATTTTAATGTAGTATTTTGTGCCTTGTCGCTTAATAACGCACTTTAATATTAATCATATGAAAAAACTATTGGTTACAATTTATTTTTTGGCAAATATCTTTACCATCGCAATTGCTCAAAATATTTCCGGTACATGGGAAGGCACTATTACGCAAGAACAAGGTGGTATTCTGGGAGAATACACCTTCAAAATATTTATGCAAGTAGATGAAAAAGGCGATGTTAAAGGGAGTGCCTATGTGAAAGCCGGCGAATTGGATATATATGCCATAATGGGATTTACAGGCAAATTTGACGGCGAATACATTGATATTGAAGAGGAAGAAATACTTCGTGAAAAACGAGTAGATGATATTTTTTGGTGCTTAAAAAACTATAGACTTCAGCTTATCCTTGGTGGTAAGCTACGATTCGAAGGCAAATGGGGCGGTTACACCAGAGCAGGTGCTTGCATTCCCGGCAAAATCTACCTCACTAAAGCCGCACCGAGAGTGTAAGAAGTAAAGAGTGGGAGAGTTGAGAGTGAAGAGTGAAGAGTTCTCAGCAAGAGAAAAACTCTTTACTCTCAACTCTTACACTTTTACTCTTACACTCTTTGCTCTCCCACGCTCAACTCACAAAATTATGGATAAAAAAAGAGTAAATATTCTTTCAGAAAAAAATCCTACGCCACGACAGTTAGGAGTTTATATGGCGATGATACTATCTGTAGTCATACTAATAGCGATGTCAATGATTCACCTGATTTCCGACGGGCAATTTCGCTGGTGGCATATCGGATTGATAACAGTATTGATATTCGGAGTGGCTTACGGCATCAATATTATCGCGCTCGAACGCTTCATTTATCGTCGTGTAAAGCTGATTTACAAGACCATACATAATATGAAAGCACCCAAAGGCTCAAAAGTAAAAAAAATGAATATGGACCTTCATCTGATAGATGAAGTAGAGGAGGAAGTCACCAATTGGGCAAAAGAACGCGACAAAGAAATCGAAAACCTCAAAAAACTCGAAGCCTATCGCCGCGATTTCCTCGGCAATGTATCGCACGAACTCAAAACACCCATTTTCAATGTACAAGGCTACATCGAAACGCTAATTGAGAGTAAACTGGAAGATGAAGCCATCAATATGCCTTACCTCAAACGCGCTGCCAAAAACGTAGAACGCCTATCGACCATCACCCAAGACCTCGACATGATTGCCCAACTCGAATCAGAGGATTTGCACCTTGATATTCAGCATTTTGACATACACGAACTGGCACGGGAAATATTTGATGAGATGAGCATCACCGCTCGCGAAAAACACATCGGATTTAGTTTTAAACAGGGTTGTGATAAAGCATTTATTGTAGAAGGAGACCGCGAACGCATCCGCCAAGTATTCGTCAACCTCATCACCAACTCCGTCAAATATGGCAAAGTAGAAGGCAATACAAAAGTCGGTTTTTATGAAATGGACGACAAACACCTCCTCATCGAAATCTCTGATGATGGCTATGGCATCGAAGAAAAACACTTGCCGCGCCTCTTTGAGCGTTTTTATCGCATAGATAAAAGTCGTTCGCGTGAACAAGGCGGTTCAGGACTCGGTTTAGCTATTGTAAAGCACATCGTTGAAGCACACAAACAAACCGTAACAGTACGCAGTACCCTCAATGTAGGTTCTACCTTTGGCTTCACACTTCAGAAAGTGTAGGTAATAATGCTACAATGCTACAATGCGATAATGTTAGAATGCTACAATGCTACAATGATTTTTAATAAGGGAAGAGGAAGAACAATTCAGACGGATAGATTATTTTTTTCGTCTTCCCTAAGTGAATGAAAAACCACAAAACCACTGTAATACTAAAACACCACGACACTATACAAATGAAAGTTAGTAATTTATTTATCAAAACGGAGAAAAAACAGCCTTTACAGGCACGCGAAAGCCTTCAATTTATTGCTGCGAGCGGTATCAAGGGCGATAGAAACGCACACGGGGCGAGTCCGCGTCAAGTACTCGTGACGCGAGTAGAAGATTTTAAACCATTTAATATCAAGCCGGGAGAATTACGAGAAAATGTAATCACTAAAGGTTTGTCATTAGAGCAATTTCAGCCCGGAACATTGCTTGCAATAGGCGATGTCAAAATTCGCCTGACCTATCAATGCGAACCCTGCCCCACAGTCGCGCATTTGGTAGACGATTTGAAAAAATTGAACGATAAACGTGGTATACTTGGCGTCATCATTTCGGGTGGCGAGGTGAAAGTTGGAGACAAAATTGAAGTGAAAATCAGGGCGTTTCCGGCTATCGAAGAAAATAATTTTGACCTGTTCCAACACTTTGTCGCGCACATTCCCGAAGGGAAAATTGTCACCTATCAAGATGCGATAAAAGGCATGGGCGGCTATTCCGCACACCTCAAAGTTATTCCCAGTTTTATCGACAAATTAAGCGATACACACCCTGTACATCGCATCGTCAATACAAAAGGAGAAGTCATCGAACACGTTGACAATCAGACAGAAAAATTGGCAAAAGAAGGCGTGAAAGTAGAAAATGGAAAGGTCAATCTTGCGGATTATCACTGGTCAGAACCAGGCTTGCACTTGGTGTGAAACCGGAGGCATTACGCTACGATCAAAAATCAATTTAGTCCCTGCCCTCGTTTTCGTTCTTCCTCGCGAGTGCGTTCTTCTTCACGCATGGCGATATTCAAAATATTTTTGATAAAACGCGCCATAGAAAGGAAAGCAAAATAACCAAAAGTGAGAATAATATAAATCCACGCATACGAATCTGCTTCCATCAAAGAAATGCCAGAAAGCAACATCGCAAGCAGCGATAAAGCCACCATTAGCACGAAAAACAAAGGAATCGCATGTTTCCAATAACTGTCTATATTTTCAGATGACACACTAATCATAGCATTGAACATCGCGTATAACAACACGCATGAAGCAGCTGTCAGCCAATAAAAATTGGGCGAGACATTCAAGCCGTCCGAAAAACTGAGCAATCCGCCGATCAGCATAATCACCACACCTAAACTCGCCGCAAACATCGCCTGCTGCATCGGACGCCCAACACGGACTAAAATACTTTCTTGCTCATTCGGATAACGCATATATTCTGACTAATTTTAAATGTTGAATGAGGGGTTTTGAATAGAACAAAATGTACAATTTTATAACATTCAATAGGAAATGATTTTTTTTAGAAATTGTTTAAAAAAACAACAAGATAGTGCATATTTCGGAATTGAACTTGTACTTGACTCTTGAACTTAAACTTAAACTTGTTTAGTTAAGTTAGGGAAGAGGAAGAAAATAATCTACCCCAAATGAAGAAGTTATTTTTTTTCTTTCACTTAGTGAAACATATAAGAAAAAGAACAATTCAGACGGGTAGATTATTTTTTTCGTCTTTCCTTACCTTTAAAATTTTGATAAAGAGCCGATAAATCGCTATTTTTGCATAAAATGAGCGATAAAAACACAAAACAACACAAGGACTTTGACCGCATTTTTAGAGAAAATGCTGTACAAGTGTTCTTGCCTTTGATTGAGATGCAATTGGGCTTTAAAATTAAGTCGTTCAAAGCCTTGCCGACCACATTACCCAAAACAAGCGACAGGGATGTAGATGCTTTATATCAGATTGAAAATGAGGAAGGTAAGAAGGAGATTTTGCACATAGAATTTCAATCGAAAAGCGATTCGACGATGTTAGAACGTACTGCGGAGTATCACGGAATGATTTACCGCATACACAAATTACCGATTCGGCACGTCGTTATTTTTCTTGGAAAAGGCAAAACAAACATGAAAACGCAACTACCCGAAAATGAAATTTTTCGTGGTTTTGATTTGATAAATTTGCATGAATTGGACGTCGATAAACTATTGAGTTCGCAAGTACCAGAGGTGATTTTATTGGCTTTATTAGCTGATTTTAAAAAAGAACGTGCCGAAGCTGTCCTGCGTTTATTGGTCAAAAACCTTAAAATATTCTCAAAATCGCAAAATGATTTGAAAAAATACCTCAATCAATTGCTAATGCTTTCTAAACTGCGTAAATTGGAAATCATTACAGGTAAAATGATAAAAGATATGCCAATTATTTACAACGAAAAAGAACATTACCTTTATCAACAAGGAATGTTGGAAGGGCTTGAAAAGTCCGAAAAACTTATTGAGCAAGAACGCGAGAAAGCCAAACGTATCAATGAAGAAGTTAGATTGAATACGATAATGGGCATCAAGCAATTATTAGAATTGGGTAATTTAAATGTCGAACAAATTGCCTCAATCATGAGTGTTGATGTAGGATTTATTGAGCAAATTCAAAGTGGAGAAATTTCATCATAATAAAAAAGATAATCATGCCATTTGAATATGATAAAAGAGACCACGTTCTCTATCAATTAGGAGTAGAGGAAACACTCGAAAGAATTCAGCAAGATATGTTAGAAATTAAAGAAAAAGCTGAAAAAGTCTTACGTGAGTACGAGGAACTAAAGAATGGACGTTTAGAGGTGGAGCGTATGTGGCGTAAGAAGGAAGAACGACAGAGAAGAAGAGAATTGTACTCAATGGAAGAACTGAAATCCGAAGAAGATTTTATCAAAAAATTATTAAAGACGTCGGAACATAGCGTTTATGATATTTGCTACATAGCTCAAGTTCCTACAGAACGTGTAGAGGAAATCAAGTGCAGTATAGATGCTCAAATTCCCCAAATACCAACCCATCACTAATCCCCAATTACCAGTCACCAAAATAGAATGTACGAAGAACAACATAACGAACCCACAAACACCGAATCTGTATGGGCGCCCAGAAAAGCCAAGCACAAGAAAATCACTCGTCGATTGTGGGTCGTCTTTGCTTTGGGGCTGATAGGGACGACATTACTTTTTTTAGTGTTATCCAGCGATTTGCCTTCTTTTGAAGAACTCGAAAACCCAAAAAGCAAACTCGCTTCGCAGATACTCTCTGCCGACGGGGTCATGTTGGGGCGATACTTTACCGAGAATCGCATCAATATCAGCTATCAGGAATTGCCGCCCTATCTTGAAGAAGCCCTCGTAGCTACCGAAGATGAACGCTACCGCGAACATTCGGGCATCGACGGCAGAGCATTGGGGCGTGTAGTCGTGAAAAATGTCTTGTTGCAACAACGCAGCGCAGGTGGAGGCAGTACCCTCACACAGCAATTGGCAAAACTCCTCGTCGGGCGACCCGAATTTACGGGCAATCCCTTCAAAAAAATCTGGCGTATCGGCACTACCAAACTTAAAGAATGGCTCACCGCCGTAAAGCTCGAACGCAGCTACACCAAAGAGGAAATCATGATGATGTACCTCAATCAATTCAATTTTATTTATGGTGCTTATGGCATCAAATCTGCTGCTGAAATCTACTTTGGAAAAGAACCCAAAGACCTCAATATCGAAGAATCTGCCATGCTCATTGGTATGTTGAAAAACCCTGCTTTATACAACCCTAAGCGCTTTCCAGACAAAGCACTCCTACGCCGAGAAGTCGTTCTAAAACAGATGGTTAGGAATGATTTATTGACCGAAGAAGGTTACGATACACTCCGCTCCAAGCCGCTTGATTTGTCCAACTTTAAGCGTGTAGACCACAATGAAGGCGCAGCACCACACTTCCGCGAATTTCTCCGCAGCGACCTCAAAAAATTACTCAAAGAATATCCAAAACCTGACGGCTCACATTACGATATTTACAGAGATGGTTTGACTGTAAAAACGACCATCGACTCGCGTATGCAGGCACACGCAGAGGTCGCCGCACGCAAGCAATTAGCTAAAGTACAAGAGCAACTATTCAAGCATTGGAAAGGCATGGATCCGTGGACATACAAGGGCAATCCTAACGATATAGACCGACAAGCTACCGACAACGAAATTGCTATACGTAAAAACGCCCTCCAAAAACTTGTCTATCAAACCGACCGATATACTTCCAAACGCCCCACGCACCTCAAAAAAACCATCGAACTCGAACTTCGAGATGTAGATGTTCAGCGTTTGCTGCAAGCAGAAAAAGATAAAGACCTCATTGCCCGTTGGAAAAAAACGAAATTTATTGGTAGCAAACTCGCCGATAAATATCGCTCCGTACTTCGTAGCGATGATTGGGCAGTCGTGAAAAACGAATGGGAAAAATTCCAACAACTCATTGAAGATGAGTTTGATAAGGAAACAGAAATGACCGTTTTTTCCTACAATGCCGCTGGCGAAACCGACACCATCATGTCTCCGATAGACTCCTTGCGCTACCATCGAATGCACTTGCAAGTCGGTTCTATCGCACTCGATCCCAAGACCGGACACATCAAGGCGTGGGTAGGCGGTTCTGACCACAAATACTTCAAATTTGACCACGCCAACAACGAAGTACAACGACAAGTTGGCTCTACGATTAAGCCATTTCTCTATACTTTATCCATTGATTTGCGTGGATATTCTCCTTGTTATCGGGTCATGGATGCGCCAATTACGCTCGAAGCCGGTACATTCGGCGGACTCACACAAGACTGGACGCCCAGAAACTCCGGCGAGTTCACCAACCAACCCATCACCCTACAAACTGCCCTTCAAAAATCAAAAAATTCCGTTTCTGCCTTCCTCATGAAAGATTTGGGCAGCGTCGGACCTTTCCGCGATTTCCTCGGCAATGTCGGCATCAATCTTGAGCGTGTGCCGCCTTATCCATCCATTTGCTTGGGTACGCCCAACCTTTCTGTTTTTGAAATGACGGGCGCGTACTCCGCATTTGCCAACGAAGGCGTGTTCACCAAACCCGTTTATATCACGAGTATTGAGGACAAAAACGGCAACATTATTTACGAATCTGTCATCGAACAAAAGCAAGTCATCAGCGAACAAGCCAATTATGTGATGCTTGGAATGTTGAAAAATGTAATCGGAGGCAGACTCGGACTCGAAAGCGAAGTCGGCGGCAAAACCGGAACGACCAACTCTCACGCCGACGCTTGGTTCGTAGGCGTCACGCCCAACCTTGTGATGGGTACGTGGGTCGGTGGCGACGACCGCTGGGTACGTTTCCGCGAAATCACTTACGGACAAGGCGCGTACCTCGCACGTCCGATTTTCGGTGATTTTATGAAGCGCGTAGAGCAAGACGCAGACATTGATTTTGATACCCAAGTCCGCTTTACTATCCCCGAACAAGAACTTGAAATTGAGGTCGATTGCTGGAAATACGCCCAAAACAACCTCATGCCCGGCATGACCGCCGAAGACATGGAAATGCTCGGCGACAGCGTTGTCGGCTTACCCGAAGGACATCCCGCCTACCAAGGCGAAGGACTCTATCCACCCGGCGGCTTGCCCGGTCAAGTGCTGCCCGGACAAACGCCTGTCAATAATGCGGACGAGGAGGATGAGGGGTTTTAATTCGCCTCTTGTCTGATGTTTTGAAAAACGTTTGGCGAATAAAAATATTAAAAATGAACCGTCATTCCGCGCTTGACGCGGAATCTGTTTGGCTTTTAGCACGATTTTAAATTGAAACTCCTGTCTGACATCGTGCCAAGACGCAGCAGATTCCGCATCAAGTGCGGAATGACGGTTTTGCTTTTTTAGGGATGGTTTTTATTTAGATAATTTTGATGTATAATGTAATTTTGTATAGCAATAGCTTCAAGAGGATTTTCTTACTTTTTTATAAATTTTCCTTCGAAGTATCTAAACAGTTTAGAATACAAATAAATTTATAGTGAAAATAAATTGAGTGTGTAAAATATTAGGGGCAATCAGATATGAAATGTCAAAACACCTAACTATTGTACACGTTTAATTTTGCCACAAAGACACAAAGGCACAAAGAATTTTACTGTTTATACTTTGTGTCTTCGTGTCTTTGTGGCAAGTTTTCTTTTGAATAGTCGCATGCCAAAATATATTGGAATGCCCCTAATATTTTACACACTCAAATAAATTTAAGAACATGAGTAACTTAAATAATAGAATTTATGGAGAATTATGTGATTGGAAATATGTAGAAAATATTTTAAACGAATATAGTATTCATCAAAAGAGAAAACTAAAATGGATGAACGCTATACTAATCTTTGTTTCGTTAGCAGGGATTGCTGGTTGGTTTAGATTTGAGGAGTATAAAGTTTTTTGGACAGTAGTTTTGATACTTGTACAAGGTATTAGATTGTTACAAAATGTTATTTTTATCTCGAATGAAGATTTATTTAACATTAAAAACTCAATTGCCTTTTACAGTTTCAATATTCTTGACTTAGAAAATCTGTACTATGATTATCACAAAGGAAAATACTCGGAAGATATTATAGAGAAAAGGTTTAATAAATTAAGGGAAAAAGAACGAGATTTATTTGTGAAGCAAACTTTTGATAAAGTAAAACCACATGATAAATTAGTCAGAGTAGCTGAAAATCATACCGATAAATATTTGAATAAAATAATTAAAAATGTAACTAATGAGTAAGGATAAAAAAGTAAAACCTTGGACTAAAAGACCTACTTCTACACCTAAACCGCCGAGGAAGGGAAATAGTAATCCGGCAGTTTCTCCGAGACGAACACCACCACCGCCTCCACCGCCACCGCCGCCGTCCCGACCAAAAAAGCGTTGATTTCAATAAAGTCAAGACAGCGATTTTGGTGGACTTTTACAATACCACTACCTAAGCCAAATGATTTTTTCTTAACTCCAAATCTAAAAAAGTGTACTAAGATATACATTAGGAAACAAGCTCCAAGCGAACCGCCACACCGCCACCAGATTTCAAAGAAACCTTAATTTTACTACTTCTATCGACCTCATATTTTTTCATTTGATAATCCTCTGCATCTCGATTGGCATTCACGCCATCTGTGAAAAAGGTCGCTTGATAACTGCCTTCATCAAGGAAAGAAAGGTCGAGTATAATATCGCGTTCCGACCAATCGGTCATTGCGCCAATATACCAATCCGTACCTTTTTTACGGGCTATGGCGACGTATTCGCCGATTTTGCCATCGAGGGCGTGGGTATCGTCCCAAGTCGTCGGTACATCTGCGAGGAAAGCGAGAATGTCGGGATATTTTTCGTAAGCCGTTGGCGCATCGCACAGCATCTGCATAGGTGCGTAATAGACCACAAACATAGCGAGTTGATGACAGCGTGTACCATGACTCATCGGCTTGCTGAAATTGGTCTGAAAATTCCCTTTCGTAGAGTTGCGTAACGAACCGGGCGTATAATCCATCGGTCCGGCGAGCATACGAGTATACACGAGGTCAACATTATGGGCGGGCGTTTCTTCTACATCAAATTTATTATATTCATTACCCCTAACTCCTTCATAATTAATGACATTGGGATAAGTACGATGCAAACCGACGGGTTTGCTGCATCCGTGATAATTGACCAATAACTTTCTTTTGGCACATTCGATAGCCAGTTTTTCTTGAAAATGAATCGCTACTTGGTCGTCGCGGTCAATAAAATCAACCTTGATGCCCACTGCGCCCCATTCCACAAATTGGTCGAGTGCCATTTCCATCTGACGATGGATCACATGCCACACGCACCACAGCAAGATTTCGACTTTACGTGCCTTCGCATAGGCAATCAAATGCGGCAGATCTATCGCCGGATTGGGCAGTAATAAGTCCATTTGCGATGACCAGCCTTCATCCAAAATAATGTATTCTAATTTATTTTTTGCCGCAAAATCAATAAAATATTCATAAGTCGCATTATTGACACCTGTCTCGAAATCCACGCCTGTTAAGTTGCAATCATTGAACCAATCCCAGGCTACTTTTCCTGGTCGTACCCAATCTGTCTGAATAGCTTTCGGGCGTGAGAGTTTGAATACCAAATCGTTGTCTACCAATTGTTTATCTTCATTTGCAATGACCATCATACGCCATGGAAAATCGTGTTTGCCTTCCGTTTTAGCGAGATAATCTGCTCTCTCTGTTACACGCAAATTAAACAAACCGATGCCATCGCGTTGGGCTTTGGTTGGATATTTTGGGAATAATCCGCTAAGTTCGGGGCGGTTATTCGTTGCAAATCGTTTGAGGTACATGCCCGGATAATCGTATAAATCCGCTTCGGAAATTACCAATTTGACCGCACCTTGATTGACGAGCAAAGGCAAGCTGATAAATTCGGCTTCGACGACTTGCGTAACTTTATATTTGGTGTATAGTTTTTCATAAGAAGTCTGAAAGTCGCCCACAACGTGCGCGAATAAATCTACATCTTTCGGAAAATTATAGGCGACTTCTTCGTCCGCTATTTTTATTTTCTCAGAAAAATTTGTCCGAAAACGATATGCCACACCATCATTATAAGCTCGAAAAACGACACTATAATTGCCCGCCATTTCCAGCGTCAATTCATTATATTGTTCTACGATTTCACTACGAATGCCCCACACCGTTTTGATGGTATCGTCAACGGATTTTTCCTGATGTAATTTGATATGCGGTATATCACCAAGTACCGTACCATCGTGCAGAGTCATTGACAAAGGTGAAAATCGCAGGATATTTTCTTTTTTATAGTTAATTGAATACGACAATTTATCGGTCAATCTGACTTCGATACGAATGTCCTCATTCGGCGAGGAGACAGTGAAATGGCGAGTATCATTTTTCATTAAAAAATAAATTAAATTAAGTATCTACACAAAAGAATCAGGCTAATATTTTATTTTCAGCAACAAGAAAAGAATTATTCATTAAATAATTCTCACATAAACGCAAAAAAATATTGAAAATCATTACCAATCTATTACATTTGTTTCTAATTTTTCAATAAATGCACATGCACTACGGGTGGGTGAAGGACAAATTTGTAATTCATTTCCAATGGAACATATTACACCGGACGATATAAGAATGCACCGTAATTTGACGAATTTAGAGGATATTTTTGTCTCACTACTTAAGCACCGATAGGTATAGTTCATTCGATGAGGGCGAGGGTAAAAATTATGAGGAAGCTGAGTTGAGCCTGACCGACCTTTCGGCAATGGCACGAAAAAATGGCGTACCAAAATAACGTGGCGGAAAACAGGGGTTATTTTAAAATATTATTAATAAATATTTGTAACCACCGTAGCGTAATGCGTCTCGCTTGCGCCGCACATAACGTAGAGAAAATTCATGAATTTTCTCTACGTTATGTGCATCATACGCGAGGGCGCAAGCCGGAGGCGTTACGCTATGGATACATTAAGAAAAAATAAACCCTCAAAACTGCCCGAAAAAAGAACAAGTCGAGAATATACATTTATTTTGTTCCTGATACTAAGTACACTGTTTTATAAATTTATTTACATTTTTTGACGTTTATTTTGAAATGAATCGAATCAAAAATGACGCGAATACTCACTGTATTTAAGGATTTTTTGGTGAAGAGTCATTTTAAAAGAAAT
>Ga0209185_1000862_pt1 | contig 30626 bp, 12 predicted proteins | sample SidtaG_2_FD_187425 | JGI IMG/M metagenome (GOLD analysis project Ga0209185, IMG submission 187425) | Marine algal microbial communities from Sidmouth, United Kingdom - Sidmouth_Asex2 metaG (SPAdes) (version 2) | ecosystem: Host-associated > Algae > Red algae > Unclassified | place: Sidmouth... | reverse complement strand
TGACACTGCCGTCGACTAAAATGTCGGCTGTGCAGATCACGCTGTCGCCTGGCGCTAGTGGACCGGCCAAATCTGCACAGTCGGCGCTAGTTAGCAGCAGATCATCGCTTGTATCGTCTGGCGTTCCTGCATCATCGCTGATAGAGATATCGCTCAGATAAGTCCCGCCCGTATTGGTCACATCGTAATTAAAGATAACAAGTTGAGGCGCACCGATAGTCAGAACTTCGCCATCCGCGGCACTACCTGCTGTCTTAATGATCTGAATGCCGGGCGTGCCTGGAGCATACGCCACCTCAGCGGGATCATCATCAGTTGGTGGTTCCACACCGGGTAACGGGTTGCCATCTGCATCGGTTGGGGTACCAGTTGTCTCGGCCACATTTGTGACACTGCCGTCGACTAAAATGTCGGCTGTGCAGATCACGCTGTCGCCCGGCGCTAGTGGACCGGCCAAATCTGCACAGTCGGCGCTAGTTAGCAGCAGATCATCGCTTGTATCGTCTGGCGTTCCAGCATCATCGCTGATAGAGATATCGCTCAGATAAGTCCCGCCCGTATTGGTCACATCGTAATTAAAGGTAACAAGTTGAGGCGCACCGATAGTCAGAACTTCGCCATCCGCGGCACTACCTGCTGTCTTGATAATCTGAATGCCTGCTTCTGGCACAACAACATCGGCCGGATCGTCTGCTATTGGTGGCTCTACACCGGGCAGAGGATTTCCACCCGGATCGCTTGGCGTTCCTGTGACCGCTGCAACGTTCGTGGCATCGTCACTCACGACAATCTCGGCTGTACAGGTAACGCTTGCACCGGGTGCCAATGGTCCAGCCAAGTCAGCACATTCAGCGCTGGTAATGGTGACATCATCACTTGCGTCATCGGCTGTACCGGCATCATCTGTAATCACTATATCGATCAAATGAGTTTCGCCAGTATTCTCTACTACATATGTAAAGGTGACTGGCCCCGGACCTGGCGCAGTGTACACGCCACCATCCTCGGCATCGCCCGCTGTTTTAACAATGCTTATACCGGGTGTGCCGGGTACATAAACAACATCAGCCGGATCATTGTCGATTGGGTCTGGCACACCAGGCAGATCGATTCCGTCTGCATCAGTTGGATTACCAGTGGTTCCTGCTACATTGACTGTATCGCCACTGACAAAAATATTTGCCATGCAGAGTATGCTATTGCCTGGCGCAAGTGGGCCAGCTAAATCTGCACATTCGGCACTGGTTAGCAGCACATCATCGCTTATATCTGCTGTGCCAACATCATCCGTAATTGTAATATCGCTTAAATAGGTGCTGCCACTATTTGTTACCGTATAAATAAAGGGAACTATACCTGGCGCACTAATTGTGAATGTTTCGCCATCAGCGGCATCGCCTGCTGTCTTGATGATTTCGATAGCCGGTTGGGGTACGGCAACCTCCGCTGGATCATCTGCAACTGGATCGCCCACGTCGGGCAGATCGGTTCCATTCTCATCGGTTGGATTGCCCGTTGTTGTGGCTACATTGGTTGCGTTACCGCTAACGATTATGTCGGCGGTACAGATCACCGTTGCAGTTGGCGCAAGCGGCCCCGCAAGACCGGCACACTCTGCGCTGGTTAGAAGCACATCATCGCTGGGATCATCTGCTGTACCTGCGTCATCGCTAATTGTGATGTCGCTTAGGAATGTGTTGCCCATATTTTCTACAACATAGGTAAAGGTAACAGGCCCTGGACCTGATGCCGTATAGATCTCACCATCAACTGCATCGCCCGCTGTTTTGATAATGCTAATGGCTGGAGAGAGGCCAAAGTAGTGGCTCGGATCCTGCGCTGATAGAGGGATGGTTACAACGCCACCCTCGGCAGGCGCTTCAAAATCGGCGTCGACCGTACCAAGATTTGCGTATTGCCCAACCGTCGTGGCTGTGCCTGAAACGGTACAGGTAAATGTCTCCCCAGCATTAAATGGATCGGGAAGCGCGCCTTCTGCACAGCTATTCGAGATATCGCCCAGTATGTCATCGGTGAGCGTCATATTTAGTAGCGGCACCGCGCCTGTATTTTCGATTACATAAGTCCACGTAACAGCGCCATCGATCAAAATATTTGGACCCGTAGGCTGGTCGGCATCTACAGTATTTGTTGCTTTTTCGAGCGTAATGAAAGCTGGGGCGGTTAGACAGCCCAATGCTTCGATATCTCTAGTAATTGCGGGGAATGCACCAATGAGTGTTGCGGCCCCTGTATCGATGTCAATTGTAAAGAGCTGATTCAGGTCGGCTGGATCTGGCCCATTGTTGCCGGTGCTGCCATAAAGTTGCCCATCGTTAAAAAAGGTCAGCCCTTCCATATCGTCCACAAGCCCATCGGCTGAGGTTGTCCCATTGAAGAGACCAATATAATTGAGAACTGTGCCATCTGCTGGGTTGATCTCGACGAACCCGCCGCCGCTACCGCCTTTGTTTAAAATTACAAACATGCGCCCGCTGACCGGATCGACTGCTAGATCATCCATATCATCGTAGGCGTCACCATCTATGTTCCAATCGGGTACAACGCTCAGATCAGCTATTGGAACAGGCACCCAATCGATGCCCGGGCCAAATGCATCGGGCACAATTTGGCCCGTTGCGGGATCAAGCTGCAAGAGATAATCTGGATTCCCATCGCCAGTATTACGCTGTGTGGCCCACAGAATGGCGCGCTGTACATCCCATGTAAGACCGTCAATGTCACCAGAATTTGAAAAGTCAAAAGTAGTTCCATCTGGGCCCGTGCCGCTACCAATGGTGCCGGCAAGTGGCGACCAGACGCCGGTTGTCAAATCAACTGTACCAAGGGTGTTGGATGATACTGTGTTCGGATTTGTCGGATCTGCAACCGCAAACATCACCTGTTGCACCACACCATCTACTTCTGTTGGTACAAAGGCAAGCGCTTCGATGCCACCTGTTCCTGTACCCGAACCGATTACTTGTGCAGTACCATCCAATCGATTGATGAGCGCGAGTCCATCTGCGGCGCCAGAACCATTGTATTCATCTGCTATGCCGTAGCAAGCAAATGGATCTGGTGCCACGCTTTGTGCATAAACTGGTACAGATAAGGCAAATGAGAAGAGGGTTGAGGCGATGAGCATCAAAATAAGAGATGCTCTATTCAGAAGCCAGAATCTCTTCTTTACATGAAGGTATCTAATTAAGCAATGAGATTTTTGCATTATTGTTAGCTCCGTTAATGTTTATGTTGTATCTGCTCAATATTTCGAGGTACAGATGGCACAGGCTGCGCTTTGCTGCTCCTTGAACATGTCGAAGGAAGCGCAAATAGTTGTCTGTACTGAGCACAGTCGAGGTGAAGCCATGTAATTACCGATAATTTATTGAGAAGATACAGTATGTTTGCTAAATATATATAATTACAGTAGACGATTTCTAGGCAGCACAAGCAACCATTTCACGGCGAGAATCAATCGCTTCAAACAAGAGGCTAAATTTTTCTTTTCATGAAATGGGTTTTGTAAAGCTCGCATCAAGAGATACTTTGTTCTTTACAAATCTGAACTGTTTTTTGAATTGCTTTTAACAAATAGTTATATGTTTTATCATATCACTTTTAAATAGTATAAACATCCGCAAATATGCGTATATTTTGTAAAAATTGTTACTTTTATTAGATTGGATTGAATAGCAGATGAATCAAAATAAAGGTGATGTGAATCGCCAGAACCATACCCTGTGCAGCAGCACAAAATAATATTTCTGTTTGGATAGTTTATTAATGGGAAGACAGAGTGATTTATGGCGCTGCTTGGTATAGAAAAACTACAGTTGGCATAAATAAATAATACCGCGTAAGTAAAAGTGCCTCTTATAGGTCAATCTGCCTATTGTCTTTTGGATTGCAACCCACTATAATTATGGTATTATAATGACATAGGTAACTGGGCAAAGGATGAGTTTTTATGCTGAATGGCGAGCTAAATAAAAATAGCCAAAATAACATAGTACTAGTGGAAGAATCGAGCGGTGAGGAATTCCTTATGCGCTTACTTTCAGTCAGCCATAAAATGGCGGGTATGCGTTCAGTTGACCCATTGCTTTCTTACATCACAGATGAAGTTGTGGCGCTAGTGGGTGCAGAGCGGGGGTACATTGTTTTAATCAATGATGATGGCTCTCTCAATTTTAAAGTTCGTCGACATGTTGATGGGAGCAATATCCGCTTTGATGTTGATGCAATCAGCCGTTCGGTGCTAGATGAGGTGATTCGCACACAGGAATCTGTGGTTGTACGAAATGCGCTAATGGACCCGACGTTTGGTGACGCCATGTCTGTGATGAATATGCAACTTCGCTCTATTATGTGTAGCCCATTAATTGTCCAAAACCGCATTATTGGTGCCATTTATGTTGAGAATCGCTCGCAGAGTGGACGCTTTGTCAAAAAGGATGCAGTGCCCCTAGAATTTTTTAGCAACCACGCAGCGGTCGCTATCGAAAACGCTTATCTCAATGAGAATCTTGAAACGCTGGTTGAAGAACGAACAAGTGCGCTTGTTGCCGCCAAGGACGACGCCGAGGCTGCTGCCCGGGCTAAAAGTGTCTTTTTATCTACGATGACGCACGAACTGCGTACACCCATGAACGGGGTATTAGGGATGACCAGCCTGCTAATGGATACGCCGCTTAATGAGGAACAGCAGGAGCTGATCGACACAATTCGCATCAGCGGTGATACGCTGTTGACTCTAATTAGCGACATTCTTGACTTTTCTAAAATTGAAGCAAAGAAGATAGAGCTAGATCCTGTTGCATTCCGGCTAGAGAGCTGTATAGAACAAGCTATGTTTTTAGTTATGGCTACTGCGGCAGGCAAGAGATTGCACCTCGCTTATACAATTGATGAAGATGTGCCTCTGAATTTGGTACAGGACATTACACGTATACGCCAAATTTTAACGAACTTGCTTGGCAATGCGGTTAAATTTACGGATCAAGGGCAGGTAGCAGTTCATGTTTCTCTGGCTGATTCTCCCGCTCTCATCGCTCCTGATGAGCGCGGTGTAAATGAGAGAAGAATAAAATTTACCGTAGCCGATACCGGAATCGGCATCCCCGACGAGCGAATATCGCGCCTGTTTCAGCCCTTTAGTCAGGCCGAATCTTCAACCAATCGTCACTACGGTGGAACCGGCTTGGGGTTGGTTATCTGCAAGCGACTATGTGAATTAATGGGTGGAAAAATAGAGGTGGAAAGTGAAGTGGGCGTTGGCACTTCATTTTCATTTTTTATCAATGCAAAAGTTAACCCAGCGTCAGAAGACCTCCCCTATGATTTGCTAGCTGGAAAACGGATACTTCTAATTACATCTAGTAATCTTATGCAGCGTTCTGTTAAGCAGAGTTTACGGAATTACCAAGTCACTTTGACCAATCGAACCACAATTACTACAAATGTCTTTGAATTAAATTTTTTTGATGCAGTTATTATTGATGCGACGGTTTCTGTGGCGGCTGTTACGGCTGACCGGGAAGATAACTCAGTATTGGAACAGAAAGATACCTCAGGTGAGAATCGACGCGAAATCGTTCATGAGAATGCTATCTCAGGGACAGATAAAGTAGCGCCCATATCAACCGAATGGCGTTCAAACCTTGCCACTATAGGAAAAATAAAGCCAATAATTTTACTTACCCACTGGGGCGATCGTATCCCGTCAATTCAGAGCCAGTATCCGATGGCCTCTATTCCCATTCCCATCAAAAGTGCACAATTGCGGAATGAACTGGCAACGGTTATGGGTAGCAAAATGGAAGTAAAACCGAACCAAGAGAATCCTGTTATTTTTGATGGAACAATGTCCGGCCGCTTTCCGCTACGTATTCTGCTAGCGGAAGACAATATTATCAATCAGAAGGTGGCGCTACGTATGCTTGAACGTTTTGGCTATCAAGCTGATTTAGTGGAAAATGGTGTGGAGGCGGTGGAAGCACTTCGCGAGAGAGCATATGATGTTATTCTCATGGATGTACAGATGCCCAGAATGGACGGTCTTGAAGCGACTCGTATAATCCGAGCCGAGATTCCAGCCGATAGACAGCCATATATTGTGGCTATGACTGCAAATGCTACGTCGGATTCGCGCGCAAAATATTTGAAAGCCAATATGAATGAATATCTCAGCAAGCCAGTTTCTGTTAAAGAATTACAGGCCATTTTGAAACTAGCTACATTAAGAGAGACCGACAAGATCAGTTAAACGGTTTTTTTTCCCTACAGTACGCTGATTTTTAGTGATGTAACCAAAAATATATTAGCTGGCTATGACTCAAACCATCAACGGTCGTTATCAAATAGAGGAAAAGATTGGTCAGGGTGGTATGGGCATTGTTTATCGTGCCACCGATCGATTAACGGGTGACACAGTTGCGCTTAAATACGTAATAAAGAAGCAGCCCGATAATGATGAAGCATACCGCCTTGCTTTGGCCCACGAGTTCCAAACCCTTGCGGGGCTGCGCCATCCGCACATTATCAGCGTGTTGGATTTCGGTTTTGATGAGGAGACACGGCCGTTTTTCACCATGGCTTATCTGTCCGAAATGATGACGATTTTGGAGGCTGGACAAGAACGGTCGTTTGACCAAAAAATTGAACTGATTCAACAATTGCTACAGGCATTGGCCTACCTGCATCGGCGCGGCGTGCTGCACCGCGATATCAAGCCCGACAATGTACTATTTGACAGTGGTGGCGTACGCCTGCTAGATTTTGGACTTGCCGCTACCGATCAGGTCAGCGGAAACGACTCGATGGGAACACCGCTGTATCTGGCGCCGGAACTGTTTGACGGGCAGGATTATAGCAAAGCCGCCGATCTTTACGCCGTGGGCGTCCTCTTATTCCAGCTGCTGACGGGCGAACATCCGTTTGCGCCTTTCGACTACAAATTTATGGATCGGGTGCTGGATGCGGAGCCAGATTTAGCAGGTGTAGATGAACGATTGCAGCCGTTTCTTACCCAACTCTTGGCCAAACAGCCAAATAATCGCTTTGCCTCCGCGCCAGACACTCTCGCTGCTCTGGCACAGGCGCTTGGCAAACCATTGCCTGAAGAAACGCCCGCTATTCGAGAAAGTTATCTTCAAGCTGCCACCTTTGTGGGCCGAGATGTAGAGATAGCCACGCTGCACAAGGCGTTACACGGTGCAATGGCTAAAAAGGGGTCTGCATGGCTGATTGGTGGAGAAAGCGGCATCGGCAAAAGTCGTTTTGTCGACGAGCTGCGAATATGGGCACTTGTTCAGGGATTTGAAGTGGTGCATAGTCGAGGCACCGATGGTGGTAGAAGCGTACCTTACCATTTTTGGCGCAACGTGTTGCAGCGACTTGTCGTAACACTCGACCCTATTGATGATTTGACGGCTAGCATTATTAAGCCGATTGTTCCGACTATTGAGCAGTTGCTCAATCGCTCAGTGGTAGACGCCCCCGAATTAGAGGAGTCTGCCTCACAGATTCGGCTCTTTACAACGCTTGCCCGATTGATTTGGCAGGCGAAACGGCCTTTGCTACTGATTTTTGAAGATTTGCATTGGGCCGAGGCTAGCCTGTTGCCCATTCCCTACCTCACCCGCTTCATCAACGAATGTCAGGTGGTTCTTATAGCAACTTACCGTACCGACGAGCGGCCAACACTCGCGGCTGAACTGCCCGAAGAAATAAATCAGCTTACTTTAGAACGGCTTTCTAGCCACGCTATGGCCCAGTTGAGTGCATCCATGCTAGGGAATGAGGTTGGACGAGATCAGCGCGTTTTTGACATGTTGCAAAAAGAGACAGAAGGAAACGCCTTTTTTTTTGTGGAGGTGGTACGCGCCTTAGCCGAAGAAGCGGGACAGTTGGCACAAATCGGTACAGATGCCTTTCCAGACACACTGCTCACGCACGGCATTCAGAATATTGTGCAGCGGCGCATAAGCAAACTGCCTACGCAAGCGTTTACGCTGCTTTGCCAAACGGCCGTTGCCGGACGTACGCTCGATATTCCTTTGATCAAAGCGCTGGCTGGAAATATTAGAGTTGAACATGAATGGCTAACGCTATGCGCCGATGCAGCCATTTTGGCCGTGCAAGATGGGGTTTGGCAATTTGCCCACGGCAAAATACGGGATGGTTTATTGGCTCAATTATCGGCCGCTGAGACTATTGCCTATAATCAAAAGGTTGCTGAAACGATCGAACAACTTTACTCTGATGATGACAGTCACGCCATTCGCTTAGTTTTCCACTGGCGCGCTGCTAACAACCAACAAAAAGAGCGATCCTATCTGATCATTGCCGCTAAGCAAGCGGCAAAACGATATGCACACAGGGAGACGCTGCGCTATGTCAACCGCAGCCTCGACATCACAACCGAAGCAGCGTTAGAACAGCTTTTTGAGCTGTACACGCTGGCTTTTGGCGCTTATAAATCTATTCAAATGGAAAATGCACATGACGCTGCGCGAAGAATGCTCGAAATTGCCAATACATTGGATGATAACAGTAAACGCGTGCGGGCGTGGCTCTGCTTGAGTGATTATTACCTAGAAATTGGTCAGACCCAAAAGCAAGAGGCAATGCTCACAGAAGCGCTAGCACCTGACAAAAATATAGTGGTTCCCCGGCAGAGGGCTCAGTTGCTTAGTGCATTATCGCAATGTTTAGGCGCCCAAAGAAGGTTAGAGGCTGCGCTTCAGTTTGCCACAGAAGCCCAAATAATCATTGAAGGAGCTGAGTTAAAAAAAGAGAAAGCTGCTATTATGAGACTGTTGAGCTCCCTCTATTCACTTACTGGGGACACTCAAAAATCGCTGACTTACGTGCTTGAAGCGTATCACCTTGTTCAAGCAGAAGGAACACTTATTGAACGCGTTATGGCCATCAGGAGTTTGGCGCTCAGCTATTTAGTTATGGGTAGACACGATCTTTCAAATGCCCTGAATCTAGATGCACTGGAATTAATCGAGAAAACAGGTAATGTGGCTGGAGAAATGCCTGTGCTTAACAATTTGGGGCTCTCACAAGCGATGATAGGACAGTATAAGCAGGCGATTGAAACCTCAAAACGGGGTATCCTTCTCAGCCAACAAATAGGGAGCACTATTTTGTATGGCTACGGGCTAAACAACATTGCTGTAGCCTATCACAAGAGCGGGAATTATGAGAAGGCCAAGGCGTATTTTGTCCAAGCAATCGACCAGAAGCGAGCCGTGCAGGATGGGTGGTCAGAAGCATATAGTTGGAATAAGCTAGGTATCCTCTTGGTCGATCAAGGTGAGTACGAGGAGGCATTAAAGGCGTTCCAAACGGCCGATTCTCTCTTGCAAACAGCTAATTCGACGCCAACAAAGGCGGAAACATGGGCAGGATTGGCATACGTTTTTGCAAAAAAAGATGAGTTGGACAAAGCGAGGAGCTATGCTGACAATGCATGGCATTTTATTGAAGAAAAAACATTTAATTGTGAATGGGAATGGGCGCAATCCTCTTTGTATATTTATCATGTTTTTGATTATATAGGTGACCCACGGCAAATGACCATTCTTGACCTTGCCCACACACAGTTGCAAACCTTCGCAGACCAAATTACCGATCAAGAACTTCACGCCACGTTCTTGCATAGCGTGCCCGAAAATCGGGAAATTATTCGGCTCTATAAAGCGATGCAGGCTGAAAAAGCAGATACAGCTCTTTCTATTTAATCGGTCATCGAAATGATCAACGTCCGCTATCAACTCCACGAAAAATTAGGCCAAGGCGGTATGGGTACTGTCTATCGTGCCACCGACCGACTGACGGGAGACACCATTGCTCTCAAGCAGATAATCACAAACACCTCTAAAAATGATGAGGCGTATCGCCTAGCGCTGTCGCATGAGTTCCAAACGCTGGCCGGATTGCGCCATCCGCACATCATCAGCGTGCTGGATTATGGCTTTGATGGGGAGACACGGCCGTTTTTCACCATGACCTATCTGCCCAAAACGATGACGATTTTGGAAGCTGGGCAAGAACGGTCGTTTGACCAAAAAATTGAGCTGACTCAACAATTGCTACAGGCATTGGCTTACCTACATCGGCGCGGCGTACTGCACCGCGACATCAAGCCCGACAATGTGCTGTTCAACAGTGGTGGCGTACGCCTGCTAGATTTTGGACTTGCCGCTACCGGTCAGGCTAGTGGAAACGACTCGATGGGCACACCGCTGTATATAGCACCCGAACTTTTTAAGGGAAATGAGTACAGCGAAACCGCCGATCTCTACGCCGTTGGCGTGCTGTTCTACGAGCTATTGACGGGTAAGCATCCCTTTGCGCCATTTGACTACAAATTTGTGGATCGGGTGCTGGAAGAGGAGCCAGATTTAGAAGATGTCGATGAGCGGATACGGCCATTTCTCGTCCGGCTTCTTGCCAAGCAACCTACAGAACGCTTTGTCAACGCCAACAAAAGCCTTGTCGCACTTGCCGTTGCCCTCGATCTACCTTTACCCGCTGAAAGCAGCGCTATTCGCGAAAGTTATCTGCAAGCCGCCAAATTTGTAGGGCGGGATGCCGAGTTAGCACAATTGACCGCTGCCCTAGAAAAAACAGCCGACGGAAACGGTTCTGGATGGTTGATTGGGGGCGAGAGCGGCGTTGGTAAATCACGCTTGCTCAGTGAGTTACGCACGCAAGCATTAGTGGATGGTTTCTTGGTGCTAAATAGTCAAGCTAAGCAACAAGGGGGCGGCTCGCCGTTCCAACTGTGGAGAGAGCCCGTGCGCCATGCTTTGGTCGCCGCTTCAGAGGTTGATAATCTAACCGCCAGCGTATTACTACCCCTTGTGCCAGACATTGGGCAATTACTTGGGAATGTGGTCGAGCCAGCCTCCGAGCTTACTAGCCAAGCGGCACAGCTGCGATTCTTTAATGCCTTAGCCACCGTTTTGCAGAATACAAAGCGGCCCATTCTGCTAATTTTGGAAGATTTACAGTGGAGTGGAGAAAGCTTGTTGCCGATCCCCTTCCTGTCTCGACAAGTCGGCCAGCACCCATGGCTAATCGTCGGCAGCTACCGGAATGATGAGCGAGCAGATTTACCGAAACAGCTATCTACCATGCAGCTAATGATACTTAATCGCTTGACTGATGAGATGATGACAGAATTGAGCGTAGCGATGTTGGGCGAGGTGGGCAAACAGCCAGAAGTGGTTGCGCTGCTCCAACGGGAAACCGAAGGGAACGCTTTCTTTGCCGTGGAAGTGGTTCGGGCTTTGGCTGAAGCCGTAGGGCGATTAGACAGCATCGGCGACATGGTATTGCCCGATACCTTACTACCTAATGGCATTCAAGATGTGGTGCAGCGACGGGTGAGTCGTTTGCCCAGACAGGCTCGTGAGCTACTGAATTTGGCGGCAGTATCGGGACGTGCGATTGATGTACCGCTGATGCAGGAACTGTCTAATGGAATAGACATCAGAAATGAGTGGTTGACGCTCTGTGCGGAAACGGCCGTTTTGGAGGTTCAGCAAGAGCAGTGGCAATTTAATCATGACAAAATTCGGGAAGGGCTGCTGGCAGAGCTAACGGCAGAAGAGACAGTCAGTCTGAACGAACAAGTGGCTACCACGCTGGAAGCCATCTATCCTGATGCGCCTGAGCAAGCGGCTCGTCTTGCCTATCACTGGGGCAAAGCCAATCAGGTTGAAAAGGAAGCTGCTTACGCCTTTCAAGCCGGTCAATACGCCGCGGAGCGCTACTCTAATCAAGAGGCTATCGCCTTCTTTAGCCAAGCGCTCGCCAAAAGAGCATCCGCTCAAGTCGAAAAACGATACGAAATTCTGCTGGCGCGTGAAGCAGTGTATGCTATCAGCGCCGCGGATCGAAAGCAGCAGCAAGAAGATCTAACCATCTTAGCCCAGCTGGCAGAGGCGCTTGATAATCCAGCCAAGCGAGCAACCGTTGCTTTACGGCAGTCACATCTGTACAACCATACTTCTCGGTTTAAGGAAGCGATTTTAGCGGCACAGTTGGTGATTGAGCAGAGTAAGCTGGCTAACGATGAGAGTCTAGAGCTCGAGGGGCACACAGAGTGGGGCCATGCCGCCAATCAATTAAAAGCGTTTGATGTCGCCCAAGAACATCTAAAGTATAGTGTCGAGCGAAATCGGGAGTTTGGTAGGGAAAAGGAGCTGGGGTATGCATTAAAAAGCTTAGGAGCAGTTTATCAAGATATAGGCCGACTCGATGACGGAAAAGCGTGCTATATTGAAGCGCTAGAAATTGCACAACGGATCAATAATGTTCGACTCGAATCCCACCTTTACACCAACCTCAGCATTAGCGCCAATCTGCAAGGTGACGATTTACAAGCACAAATCTATGCAAAAAAAGCGCTGCAGATTTATCGAGCGATCGGTGAGTTTTTGGGGGAGGGAATTTTCTACGTCAATAGCGGTATTGACCTCTATCGCTTTGGCGACTATCAGCAAGCAGTCAATCATCTTAAAAGTAGCGCGCACATTTTTCGTCAGGCAGATAACCATTGGGGAGAAACGTTAGCCATGTTTTTCCTCAGCCTTGTGGCCGAAAGATTTAAGAATTACGCGGAAACTAAAACGCTTCTTGAAGAAAGTATTAACAGCGCCAAAACGTTAAATTTGACGAAGGAGGTAGGAGAGCGCCTTGTCTATTTGGGCTTTGTCTATAAACAGCAAGGACAATTTAAGCGGGCTGAGACGCTGTTTGCCCAAGCCGATGTGCTACTATTAAATAAAGTACAACAGTCGAGAGCTACTGATAGATTGCGCTTTAACCAGGCCAGAATGGCTTATGAACAACAGCACTGGGCTGTTGCCCGCGCGCTGTATGTTGATTTAATCGCTTGCTTAAAGGAAGAAGAGCAATTCTTATTCGTGTCGACACATAGTGGCTTAGCGTCCGTTCATTTAGCCGAAGGAGATGTCAAACAAGCGCTTATCTGGGCTGAGCCAGCCATCGAATATCTACTCAATGAACCACTGGTAGACGGCTGGCACAGCATGCGCGTGGCGACCGAATGTTATCATATTCTTTTAGCCGCTAATGATGGTCGTGCCGACGCTGTGCTGAAAAAAGCGTATGATACATTACAGGCGCGAACACAGCTCGTTGAGGATGAGGCAGCTCGCCGCTATACGCTAGAAGAAGTGCCAGAGCATCGGGAGATTGTGCGGTTATATAAAAATTGAAAGAGTAGGCGCTATAAATGGTTCTATTTAGACTGTCTGTTATGTACCTTCTCAATAAATGGAGGTGACCGCTTCGGCTTCAACCATTTCTTCGCGTTTTCTGCGAGGTTGTTGTAGGGCATAAAATGCGTGTTGCACGGGCTGCTCGCCATTCTCTCAAAAGATCACTCCCACCAAATTGTGCCGAGAAACCATGGCTCGCTGCCAAAAATATTGTAGACCGGCTGATAGGCGTCAGCCTGATTTTTTAGATCGGGGACACTAAATCAGCCCGTATACTACGGAGTGGTGGCTGCGCCGTTGCTGCTCGTATACACAACTTTTGTCAAGAGAACGGGCTTTGGGTGCATTGCATTCAGCCCCGACATAATCCCCACCGCCCCAGACCAACCGCCCGCCCAACCCATGCGAAAAATAAGACAATTGTGTCGCCAACATTCCGCTACTTGCCGAAGCATATCCTTCAATTTGGTGGTCACTATCATTGGCAGGATTTGTGATGATCCACGCGTCGGGGTTCTAGCTTTCGAGCGCGGTTGGGCTGCACGATCCGTTGGCAGTGAGGACCATAGTCGGGCGTAGCGTTGCGGCTGCTCCAGCGACCATGATGATCACTTCTATATTTGTGCGATATAGATTGCATGATATAGAAATCGCATCTACGCTGAGCGGTTCTTTTTCACGATAACCTAATGCCAATATTTTCTCCCCCTAAATTGCCCACCATTGACAAAACCGTACTTCTGTTGTACAAATTCTCTACAAAACTTGTCTTTTTGCTAGTTTCTATCCTCTACCAGTTTCTATTCTACAAAGGAGTTGTCTATGTTTGGTCCACGGTGGCGAAAAGTTTGGGGCGATCTAAGCACCAACCGCACACGCACGGCTTTAGTCATTGCCTCGATTGCCGTTGGCATCTTTGCCGTGGGCACGGTTCAGCAACTGCGCACCGTCATCCTCAACGAAATGCAGAACGTCTACAACCAAAGCCGTGCTGCCCACGCCACAATCATCGCGGGTAATATGGATGACGCGCTTATCGACAGCATTAGGCGTACGCCAGAAGTGGCCGCCGCAGATGGCCGCGCGTCGATTAGCGTCAACGTGCAGATCGAACCCGGTGTGTGGGAAGCCATGAATATCACCGCTGTCGATGATTTTGAAGACATTCGCATCAACTTAATTCGTCAGGTTAGCGAGGTTAGTGGGTATCCGGAGTTTGGAGCCGAACGCACACGTTGGCCCAAGAAGGGCGAGATTGTTATCGAACGCGGCTCACTTAGCGCGCAGGATGCTCTGCCACCAAATGTGGCTGTAGGCGATGTGCTGTTGATAGAAAATGAAGCGGGCCAAAAGCGCGATGTGACGGTTGTAGGCGCGGTCTATGACCCCAACTCGTTTCCCGCTGCGTTTACCGGCACCGCAACTGGCTATGTCGACTTTCAAACATTCGAGCGCCTTGGTGGCAGTCGCACCTATTCGCAGATCAACATACTGGTCAATGGCACGCCCGAACAACTGCTCGACAAAGATTATATCTCGAGTGTGGCGGCCAACGTTGGCAAAAAGATCGAAAAAAGTGGCCGCACCGTTGGCTTTATTCGCGTGCCCGAACCGGGCGAGCTGATCTTTCAGGACCTCTTTGAAACCCTTTCACTTCTCTTGACCCCCCTCGGTGGGCTTGCTCTTTTTCTTAGTGGCTTCTTGGTAATCAACACAATCTCGGCGCTGATGGCACAGCAGGTGCGTCAAATCGGCATCATGAAATCCATCGGCGCGCGGCGCGGTCAACTGGTGCGCATGTACCTCGGTGCCATCCTGATCTATAGCTTGCTGGCATTAGCCGTCGCCATTCCGTTAACCGTCATGGTGGGTGGCCTACTCACTGGGGTGCTTGGTGGCTTTATTAATATCGAATTCCCGCTGTGGACGTTACCCATAAATGTTCTGATTATCCAAGTAATCGTGGGTCTATTGGTCCCACTACTCGCCGCGCTCTATCCCGTTTTTCGGGGGACGGGCATCACCGTGCGTGAAGCGCTTTCGGACGTTGGTGCTGGCAAAATCGGCACAGACATGGTGACCTTTCTGCTCTCGAAAATTCGTGGATTGGGCCGGCCGCTTCAACTCTCGTTGCGTAATACCTTCCGCCGCCGCGCGCGTCTCGTCTCGACGCTAATCATGTTGGTGTTGGGCGGCATGATTTTTATGACCATCGGGAGTGTGCGCATCTCGTTAAGCAATTTGATTGAAGAAGCGCTAGCCTATAATCAGTTCGATATTCAAGTGCAGTTTGAGCGCACCTATCGCACTGCGCAGATCGACGCCGTTATCAACGATATTCCCAGCGTGATTTTGGCAGAAAGTTGGGGCTCCGGTTCTTTTACAACAAAACGGGATGACGGTACAGACAGCAGTTCGCTGAATGTGACGGCACTGCCAGCCGATAGCGAGATGGTGCAACCAACGCTGAGTGAAGGGCGCTGGCTTCTGCCCACTGATGAAAATGCTGTGGTGGTAAGTCAAGGCATATTTTCGCAGGTGCCCGATTTAAAAGTAGGCGATACCTTGCTGCTAGAGGATGGTGATCGCGAATCGCCATGGACGGTGGTTGGGGTTGCGCAAGTATTAGGTGGTGCGCCGAATCAGATTCCAATTTATACCAATTATCCATACTTTGCGCGTTACTCGCGCAGCGTGGGGCAGGCCAACAGCGTGCAAATGAAGATCAAGCCCGGCTTAGATGCGGGCGAGACCGCAACACGAATTGAAGAAACGCTCACCGCGTCGGGGTTGCGCGTCGCGTCGACCTTTACCGCAGACCGCATTCGCCAGATTTCGGGCGGCTTTTTCGATATTATTGTCTACTTGCTTTCTGGAATGGGTGTATTGATCGCAACCGTTGGGTCGCTGGGGCTGATGGGGACAATGAGCACCAATGTGTTGGAGCGCACGCGTGAGATCGGCGTCATGCGCTCAATTGGTGCGTCGAACGGCGCCGTGCAGTGGATCGTAATTGTCGAAGGGGTGCTGATCGGATTGATCAGCTGGATTATTGGTGCGGCGTTAGCCTATCCGATTGGGGCTGCCATCAGTTCTGGCGTGGGGCAGGTGCTCTTTAGCACACCACTCCCCTACACTTTCTCGTCAACCGGTGTCTTTGTCTGGTTCGCGATTGTGACTATTTTGGCTGCTGCGGCCAGCTTTTTCCCCGCGTGGAATGCATCGCGTTTGACGGTGCGCGAAGTGCTGGCGTACGAATAGGTGGTTGGGATAGAGTATCTCAACGATATATGGGTGTAAACTCATGCTTAATGATAGCGCAGTCGCAAATTTATATCTCGAGCCCTTATAAATTAGCACAAATGTAAGGTGGCTACTTGGAAAAAGCGTCAAAAGTGTCGATACTTTACTTGAAGAGACTCAAGCCACCACAAAAAGGAGAACCCTATGAATCCACTTTACGTTTGGTTGCGCATAAAGCATCTCGGTATGCTTTCCGCATTTTGTACATTGTTATTAGTTGTGGGTGCGTGTACTGCCCCCGTTGCCCCTGTTGAGCCCGCCGAATCAAACACAACAACCGACTCTACCGAAAATTCAGCAGGTGAAGAAGCCGATCCATTTGCGCCCGTTGAGGCGAGTGCCGAACAGGTAGTCATTCGCGTGGGAACCGGCGATAGTGGCGAAGGTCTGGCACCCCATCAGGAGATCATCCGGCGCTTTGAAGAGGCGAATCCAGATGTTAAGGTACAGCTTGAACCGGTCTCTGGTAATGATTATTACGCCCGCCTGCTTACGCAGATTGCCGCTGGCGATGCACCGGACATCATGAATATCGGTGATGACGCAGTGCCGCGATTTGTCGAGAGCGACGCCTTTATCCCGCTTCAGTCGTTCATCGACGATAGTAATTTTGACACCAGCGTTTATCTCTCTGGCTTGCTTGACCCAGGAACCCTCGATGGCGAACTTTATTTCCTGCCCAAAGATTACTCTCCCTTGGCTGTCTATTACAACGAGCGCATCTTTGACGAGAATGGCGTGGATTATCCCGAGGATGGCTGGACGTGGGATGATTTTTTGGCCACTGCCCAAGCCTTGACCATTGACGATAACGGCGACGGCACGCCCGAAACGTGGGGTATCCAACTGCCAGGTCCTTGGACAACCGGTTTTGAATACTGGGTCGCGGCAGCTGGTGGTCAACTGATCAGCGATGATGGCTCTACCTACCTTGGTTATATGGATTCCGAAGAGGTCATCAGTGCCGTAGAATTTTATCAATCTCTCTACACCGAATTTGGCGTAGCCCCTCCACCGGCAGATATGAGCGCGTTTGGCGGCGGCAATGCCGAGTTTGACAACGGGCAAGCTGCAATGCGCATCTTTGGTCGTTGGCCACAGAGCGGCATGATGGAAAACCCTAATATTGATCTCGGCGTTGTGGGTGTACCTGCTGGCGCGGAAAGAGCCAACGTTCTTTTCTGGGGTGGTTTTGGCATTTTCAGCGGCACCGAACATCCAGATGAAGCGTGGCGCTTTTTGCAGTTCTATGCCGGTCCTGACGGCGCAGAGGTCTGGAAAGATTGGGCGCTGCCGGCAGTTACCTCCGTTGCAGAAGAGTCTGGCGTGATGACTGATTCGATTAACGGTGTCTGGATTAAGGAACTGGATCATCTGGCACCGCGGGCTTACATGTCCACGCCTTACTGGGGCTCTTCAGCAGATCCAGCCCTGCGCAGCGCGTTAGAGGCTGCTATTCTTGATCCTGAAGCAGATGTGGCAGCACTGATGAGCCAAGCAGCCACCATCGCTCAGGATGAACTTGAATTTTCCCTAGAATAAAATGCATAAAAAAGTACGGCGAGAAACATGGGCATTTTACCTCTGTATCTCGCCGTGGCTCATTGGCTTTCTGCTTTTTGTAGTTGGGCCGATGATTGCCTCATTTTATATAAGCTTCACGCGGTGGAACTTAATAGAGGAGGCGCGTTGGGTTGGCATGGCCAATTTCGAGCGCCTCTTTTTGCGCGACGCAAAGTTTTGGCAGTCGCTGCGCGTCACGCTGCTCTTTACGCTTCTCTATGTGCCAACAGAGCTAGTTGGCGGCTTAGGATTGGCGCTGCTGATGAACCAAAAGATCCGCGGCATCAAGATTGTCCGTACTATCTACTACCTGCCTTCGGTCTTGGCAGGCGTGGCCTACGTGGTTGTCTGGATGTGGATGCTTAACCCAGAAGGCGGGCTGGTGAATGGTGCGCTGGCTGTCTTTGGTATTCAAGGGCCGCGGTGGCTGACCGACCCGGATACGGCACTCTATGCCATCTGGCTGATGAGCATCTGGGGATTAGGGCGTACGGCTATCATCTATCTTGCCGGGCTACAGGGTGTGCCACCAGCGCTATACGAAGCAGCCTCGCTAGATGGTGCTAGGGCGGGCCGCCTCTTTTGGAATATTACAGTGCCGCTCATCACCCCAACCATCTTTTTCAACCTGATCCTCAGTATTATCTCAACATTCCAGACATTCACTAGCGCCTATGTATCGACAAATGGCGGGCCGCTGGATTCTACTCTCTTCTACGTGCTTTACATTTACCAGCAAGCATTTGGCTCATTCCGCATGGGCTATTCATCAGCGATGGCTTGGATCCTCTTTGTGATCATTCTGGTGCTAACGTTGATTGTGGTCCGCTCATCGAGTCGCTGGGTCTACTACGAAGGAGAGGCAACGTAATCCATGACAGCCATTGACCTCTCAACAGATAAGCAGCCCCAAAGCGTAGAAAAGCAACGGCGACCTTTAACAATACAAGAGTGGCTGATTACAGGAATTGTTTGGGCCGTTGCCGCGCTCTTTCTGATTCCCGTTGTCTGGATGGTGCTATCCTCCCTAAAGCCAGATTATCAGATCTTTGCCATGCCGCCGATCATCTTTCCGCAACCGCCACGCTGGGCGAATTATAGAGAAGCGTTAACTTACGTCCCCTTTGGCCGCTATACCGTCAACACGGCAATTATTTCCCTCTTTATCATTATCGGGCATATTGTGTCCTGTACAGTTGTAGCCTATGGGTTTGCTCGGTTACGCGCGCCGGGGCGGGATAGCCTTTTCGTAGTTGTGCTAGCCACTATGATGTTGCCCTATCCGGTGACGATGGTGCCGCTCTATGTGCTTTTTAATGAGATTGGCTGGGTCAACACGTTTTTGCCGCTGGTTGTGCCAGCCTTTTTTGGAAACGCTTTTTATATTTTCTTGCTGCGTCAGTTCTTTCTAAACATTCCGCGCAATATTGAAGATGCGGCCCGGATAGACGGTGCCAGTGTGGTTGAGATCATACGTTACATTATTTTCCCACTTTCGCTGCCAGCCATGGCGACGGTTGGCATTCTCACCTTTCAATTCGCCTGGAATGATTTTTTGGCCCCACTAATCTACTTACATGATCAGCAACTCTACACCGTTTCGCTCGGGCTAAGCTTCTTTCGCAGCTCTTTTCAGGTTAGCTGGGCTTACCTAATGGCGGCCTCCTTGGTGACTATGTTGCCCGTACTTATCGTCTTTTTTGTGGCGCAAAACTACTTTATCGAAGGCATCTCTCTTTCGCGCGTGCAGTAAGCGTTAACCTCTCTGCTAGTTGACCACTCCCAACCTCATCATCATCTATGGTCCTATACAATATTCAACGGACCGCGCGGGGTGCACTCACTAGACGGCTCGAATTTACACTTATGATGAAACATCTATTCGTACCCGTTTGGATTCTGCTGCTGCCATTTCCAGCCATCGCGGCACATATCCAGCAGATCGTTCTCCGCCACCCACGCTAATTCCTTTGCCGCTTTGCTCGGATCCGCAAATGCAGCGGACACATCGCCCGAACGCCGCTCCACAATTTCGTATGGAATCTTCACACCCGTTGCTTTCTCAAAGGCCGCGATCACCTCTAATACGCTGGATCCAGTCCCTGTGCCCAGATTGTAGGTCACCAAACCCGAGACATCTATCACCTTTTTGACAGCCCGCACATGCGCATCCGCCAGATCGACTACGTGAATATAGTCGCGCACGCCCGTCCCATCTGCCGTGGGATAGTCGTCGCCAAAAATGCGCAGCGATTCGAGCTTGCCGATTGCCACTTGCGTAATGTAGGGCATCAAATTGTTGGGAATCCCGTTTGGATCTTCGCCCATTTCGCCGCTTGGGTGTGCGCCAACGGGGTTAAAATAGCGCAGCAGCGCGATATTCCACTCCGTATCGCTTGCATACAAATCACGCATGATCTGCTCCGTCATTAGCTTGCTCCATCCATAGGGACTCTCTGCCGCCGCGGTCGGGTGATCCTCGGTGATGGGCGTCTGCTGCGGCTCGCCATAAACGGTACACGATGAGCTATAGACTAGATTCTTGCAACCATGTGCGGCCATTACGTTGAGCAGATTGATGGTTCCAGCCACGTTGTTCTGATAATATTTCAGCGGCTTTTCTACCGACTCGCCTACCGCCTTAAAGGCAGCAAAGTGGATCACCGCATCAACTTTGTGTGCGGCAAATGCTTTGTTTAAGCTCTCTACATCAAGCAGATCCGCTTCAAAAAAATCAATCGATTTCTTTGATATCTTGCCAATTCGCTTGAGCGCTTCTGGATTGCTGTTATCAAAATTGTCAATAACGGTTAGATCGTATTTCGCATCAAGCAGTTCGACGCACGTGTGGCTACCGATATAGCCTGCTCCACCTGTTACTAAAATTCGCATGGGGACTTTATTCCTTAATTTACTTGATTAACGGTTTTTCTCTGCGCTCTCTGCGCCTCTGCGTTGAAACTAAAATATATCCCGAATTATATAGCCAAATTTTGAAACTAAAACGAACAAACGACAAATAAGTTCACCCCACATCCTACCCGCCTAGCTTCATCATCCGATCATACATCACCAGCGTACCCGCCTGCGCGACATTATACGTCGCCACGCGCACCGCAGGGATCGACACCAGCCGATGGCAGCGAGCCACAACGTTATGCGGGAGACCGCTATCTTCAGCCCCTAAAAGGTAGACGCATTTTTTCGGATGTTCAAACTCAGGCAGCGGAATCCCACCCGACTCAACGCCAATGATAGGGCAATCGTATGGCGAAGTCGAGATCATCTCGTCCAGATCTTTGTACGCAAAGAGCGGAATATGGTGCCATGTCTTCCACGGGTCGCTGCTCTGCGGTTGATAGCGTCGGCCAATTGTAAAGATATGCGCCGCTCCCAATTGATAGGCCCCGCGCCAGAGCGTACCCACATTGTGCGTATGTTTTGCCTGATAAACACCAATGCCAAAGTGACCGCCATCATCAAGCCGTTTTGGACGTCGAATCCGTGCCATTAGCGCCACTCCAACTTTAGGCGGCTGCGCGTTTCACCATCCAACGACGTGTACAGATAAGTCTCACCCTCCATCACAACCAAATCGGCATGACCCACGCCGATGTTGCCCGGCATCTCGACCAGGATTGGGTTTGCGTCAAAGGTCTCCCACGGCCCATCGATCTGATCCGTGCTGCTGCGGGCCAACCCTAGCGCAAATTGTGTGTCACCCGGGTCATCTTTGCCCGGCCCGCGAACCCCCTCGTACAGCATATAGTAGCGCGCCCCCACTTTTTGCACATCCGCCGAACTGATTGTGCGGAAATCAAAGAAAGATCTCGCCTCTGCCCCTTTTGTATCCATCGGGCCGTATGTGGTCGCACCTGCGAAAAGGGGAGTCGTACTGCAATACTTCATCTCTGTCACACTTCCATTCGCTGGACCCACAAAGCAGGCCATGGCGCTCGGATTTTGTCCCATCCCGACGAAGACATACATTAGACCATCTTCCACATAAATTCCTGGTGGCCCACCCATTAGGCAGTCCGACGGTTTGGGCGTGAACGGGTGCTCGTTGATCTGCGAGCCGTCGGGCGTGCAGTCCATAAAGCCCAAATCCCACATGCCAGAGAGCGGCACCAATTCGGGGTGCGACCAAAGCTCGCCGTCAAACGAGTTGCGGTACATCACCATGCCGCGGTACTCGTAGACAATATTGAGCCGCTCGCCGTCGAACGCCACGCGCGGATACTGCTGCTGATCGGTGTGATCGAATTGCGACTCGCACGGACACTGATTACACATAAAATCACAGACCGGCGCATAATCGTGCGTAAAACTTATACCGCCATCGGTGCTGCGATAGCTCACCACGCAGCCGGGAAATTCAACCGGATCGCCGCAGCGATCAACGGTACCAATCGAGCGGTCGCTGGCGTGGACGTATGACCACAATTCCCCATTACCCATTACAATAGTCTCCGACTCGCCCATGGGCAGGCCCGTCACCGCCACATCAACGACAAACTCTGCCTCACCGTTCCAATAGTTCGCCAACGTTGGCGCATCCGTGCTTGGGCGCTCCTGCTCAACCAGCGTCGACATTGCCTGCGAAACCACTCGATCCGCTCGACCGAGTATGCGCTGTAATAATGTTGCGCCGCGCTCTGTAAAAATCGTCAGCGACAGCAATGCAATCAGTGCAATCACAATAATTGCCGCGGCCCAGAGGCTTTTTCGTAAACTCGTCATAAATAGTCCAAACTGAAATCTGTATTACTTAAAATAAAAGAATCTCGGCAACGTGCGTTGCCGAGATTCTTTATAGCACACTTTATTCAATTTGCTCTATTTTTATGTCCTGCTTTTTACCGATTGATCAACGGTATATACAAATAAAATTGATTACTGTCTGAATTATTAGATGCCGTAAAATTTTCAATTGGTGTCGCTGTGGGCACCACTATCGGCGTAATCATCGGCGGAACAGGAGTCACCGTTGCGTTAGTTGGCGTGCTAGTCAGCGCCCACGCTATATACGTGGGTATGCTGCTTATCACGGGCATATTTGTTGCTGGGATAAGCGTACTTGTCGGCACGGAAGTTGGCCTAACCGTTGGTATCATCGTCGGTGTATCAGTCAGCGGGACAGGCGTGTCTGTCGGCATAAGTATTAGCCTATTGATCTGTGGAATTGACGCACCTGTCGGTATCAAAGTAGGCATGTCAGTTGATACGGGCCTCAGCGTATCCGTTGGCGAGATCGATGTGCTCGTCGATACCAAAGTTGGCGTCTCCGTTGAAACAAAAGTCGATGTGCTCGTCGCAACCACTGTCGGCGTGTTTACTAATGTACTCGTCGGCGGGATCAGCGTTGCAGTCGGCGGGACAGGCGTTATCGTCGGTGTATCAGTTGGCGGGACAGGCGTCGGCGGGATCAGCGTAACAGTCGGCACCAAAGTCGGCGTATCTGTGAGCAATATCGTTGGTGTCTCTGTAGGTATCATCGTTGGTGTCTCTGTGGGCACAAGCGTTGCTGTATCTGTCGGCGGAACAGGCGTTGGTGGAACAGGCGTTGGCGGAACGGGCGTTGGTGGAACAGGCGTTGGCGGAACAGGCGTTGGCGGGACGGGCGTTGGCGGGACGGGCGTTGGCGGGACAGGCGTTGGTGGGACAAGCGTTGGTGGGACAGGCGTTGGTGGGACAAGCGTTGGTGGGACAAGCGTTGGTGGGACAAGCGTTGGTGGGACAAGCGTTGGTGGGACAGGCGTTACCGTCACAGGATCGCATCCACTTGGCGCTGAGCCGATGAAATTATTTAGCAGATTGGCCGTCGTCTGCTTGATCCGCGTATCTTCATAGCCAGCTTTATCCAACGCCCAACTCCACGACATGGTACCCGACGCAAAGACCCACGCATTGCTTGGTGCTTGATAGATCGATGAGTTTGCCGTAATCCACTCTCCATATGTATCCAAATAAGGTGAAGAAGAGAGAATTGTTTGGCTTTGGCTCGTTGCTGCCCCAACATTAGGATCATACGAATCAACCTCATAGCCAACAATAGCAGCCACCCGATCCCCGTCACTAAACCCAGTACCAGCATAAATCCAGTGGCTGCTATTATTCACCACATAATCTCTATTGGCATTCTCGCGCCCATAAGATTCGTACTGTATGCCAATCAATTTTTGCTCTTCGCGTTGCCAAATCTCGCGCCATAAACCTGTCTTGCGCGACGTATCAGTAGTTGGATCAATATTCCAATTTTTGTAACTGACAATAGTTCGATTTTGTATACCGTTCATCGAGGGTTCCAGTCGAATTTGAGCGTATGCCGCATTTGCCCCAAAGAAAGCAATATTTACGCCAGCATCGCGTGCCGCCTCGACATCATCTCGCATCTCTTTCGACCAATACTCATCGTGTCCGGTCGAAAGAAAGCCCGCATACTCCAGTAACTCTGCGCCATTCTCGTGCGTGTCAATATTTGTCGAATAAACAACATCATATCCCTCGCGCTCTAGCCAGCGCAATTGGTGAATCTCCCAGTCAAACAGAAGCCCCGCGCCATCTCCCGCGTATGGACGATCAAACGACACTTTTACTGCTTGGCGGCTGCCTGACACCGTGTTCGAACCATAGCTGTTGTAGCTATACAGACTTTTTCCCGTTACTCCATCATTTGGGTAATTGTTATATGCCTGATCGGTCGTGACAGATCGTTGAAAGAGCAGCTCGGCATCACGCCCCTCGTTCCGTACCACAAAGCTTACATAATTCTCAAAGCCCTCTACATTCGTCAGCTTGGCCAAATACACCCCGCTAATCCACGTAGATGGAATGGTCAACGAATAATCTGCGCTCCACGGTGCCTCGATCAACCCAGTGTGTGGATCAATAAGCACAGGTGGCTGCACGCTTCCATCTATTGTGCCGCTTTGGTGCATCAACCGTCCGCCGCTGCCACCATACCACCCCAACCGATAGATATCGATACTATAACGTTGTGCCGGAGAGGTAGAAACGTGAAACGCAAGATCACCGCCAACATCAACACTAGTAGCCGAAGCATACCCCTTAATTTGATGGTCGCTGTCATTGGCTGGATTGGTGATGATCCATGCATCGGTGCCAGCGTTTTGGTTTTCAAGTGCAATGGTGCTGCACGATCCATTGGCTATGGCAATGGGGGCGGGCGGTAGCGCAACGGCTGCGCCAGCGACCATGATGATCAGCGCGCATATACCTAACTGCACCACCAAGGGGTATTTTCTCTTTAATGGTTTACTTGGAACAAAAATGGATCGTTGTGCTGCGGCGAAGAATAAATGGGAATGGATAGGGTTACGCTTGGAGGCTAATTGGAAGCCAGAAGATAGTTGAATTTTCATAGCAAATTAGGTCGGCATTCTGTTTTGTAAACAGAAAAGTAAACAGAAGAATAGAGTATCGTAAATAGGTCTGTGGTCTGCGTAATTGTTGCTAAAGCAGCTTGGAATAGACTATCAACGAAGGCGCGATGAGGTACAAAATTAGGATAGCAGATTTTGCCCTTAATAGCGTTACAATTAGTTATCAACAAACAGTTTATCGCAAAAAAAGGGACAGACTTAAAAAGAATCTCGGCTGCTTAGGCAGTCGAGATTCTTTAGAAAGTAAGGGCTGTACCACGAAGTGTGTAAATGACTTTGTTGGGTTAAGTAATCTAATGCCATTTACACACAATTTGGGACAGTCTCAGAACGTATATGCTTCTTTGTTCAAAAATTTTGGCTTTATCTCAGCTGCTGATTAATCAGCGGAACATATGTTTGGAATAACCTTGCTTGTGGTTTGTCTGAAATCAGGCGTGTAAGCGTGATGTCGAATGCCTCTTCCGTATCTGGATCGTCTGAAAGTATGACAGACTTTCCCGACGGATCGATTGTATTTTGATAGGTCGACATGATCTGGTTCGCTATCTCATTACCGTCAATGTTATCTACCACAATAACCTGATAACTAACTGTGACCTTGCCGCCGCCACCGGCCAAACTATCAATTTCAATAATGACCTCTCTGTCTTCTGCTGAATTGCCCCTTACAACAGTACCCTGTTCATTTGCAACAGTCCCAGGAATCAGCATGATATTGCTATTCGACGAATTTTGGATAGTGATATCACGAGCGACAGCATTGCCCAAATTCGTTACATTGACCACGTAAATTAGCACATCCCCCGACGAGACAACCTGATCATTGTCACTATCAATCAATAGAAGGTCGTCCATTGAAATCCGCAATAAGGGAGATGCACTTATGCTCATGACCGTTCTATCAAATTGGCCGGGCAGTTTAGGGTCATCCGTTACGCGATCTGCTAATTCGTTGCTGCTGACCGTACCAAAATGCTCAATCTCTCCAACCGAATCGGCAAGTGGGTTATTTATCACAACATCGTAAAACAGATTGATTTCCGCACCATTGCCATCAAGCGTCCCTAGATCAAACTCTATATCCAACAGATTATCGATAGTTGGCTGAATAATTGTCCCTTGAGAAGTTGATATCGAGGCCGGGTTAGCGAACATGTACGGGCCAACAGTGCCACTGTATATAAGACCCGTTGCAGGTAAGTCACCACTATTTACAATGCGTACATTGAACCGTATGATGTCCCCCGGAGAACGGATACCATCACCATCAACATCGTCAAACAGCTCATCCGCTAACTGTACCGATAGCGCAGGCGGTGCTGGCACAGGTGTTGATGTTGGGGCAGGAGTTGGTGTTTTAAATGGCCTGTTGGGCGTCTCTATAGGTGTCCCAACAGGTGCCTCAGTGGGTGTCTCAGTGGGTGTCTCAACAGGTGGAGCCGTAGTTGCCGTTTCCATTGCACTTACTGGCGTGGCCGTTGCAGCGGATGGCTCATCTGTGGGGGTTAAATCCACATTAGGAGTTGGTGTCTCTGTTGGCATATCTGTTGGCACTTCGGTTGGCATATCTGTTGGAGCCATAGTCGGTACGTCAGTCGGTACACCGGTCGGTACGTCAGTCGGTGCATCAGTTGGGGCCGCTGTTGGCACATCCGTTGGCACCGCTGTAGGTGTGTCCAATACCAAAGGAGTTGGAGCCTCAGTTGGAACTTCGGTAGCAATAGAAAGAACCGACGTTTCTGTGGGCGCAGGTGTCAGCGTAGGCGTTGGTGTCTCTATTAGCGTTGGTCCGCCGGTTGGGTCAAACATAACGACTAAGCGCGGCCCAATTCCATCAGGGTTCCTATAATCGTACGCAGCAACGCTACGCATACCAAATGCGCTTGTAGCCGAGATCTTTACGGCGATGCTATTTCCGCTGTTCCATCCATCTTGAGCAATAAGCTCCTGCAAAATTGGCCCGATATTCTCCGATGCATAGACGCCATCCTCCAACCAGACAGCAGCCGGCGTCCACGTTACTACTGCACTGGTAGATGGACGACTGGAAATATTCCCACTGGCAAAACTGAAGGGGGCTGCATCTAGAACTTGCTCGCCAACTATTTGGAAGATGGATGGCGTTATTCCTTGCTCATCTGCCGTAAATTCAATATACGCGTTTGTAATTGTCGCCTCTGCTGGGATGGCTAAATTAGGAAAGCGGATACCGATAAGTTGTTCACCCTGAGATGGATTGCCCATTTCAAGATCGGCACTGCTAATGCTAACTGCCCCAGTAGACAATATCTCCTCTGCGTCGTCCGATCCACTACCGCTTGAGATGACCAATAGCTGATTGCCTGGCGGTAGAACTGGCGTTGCGGTTGGTGTGGATGTTTCCGTTGGTGTGGGCCTTTCCATTGGAATGGGCGTATCAATTGGTGGAATAGGCGTAAACGTTGCCGTCGGCGTAATAACAGCCGTCGGCGCAAACGTTGGTGTGAAAGTCGGCGTAATGATGGCCGTCGGTGTAATGATGGCCGTCGGCGTGAACGTTGGTGTGAAAGTCGGCGCAATAACAACAGTCGGCGTGAACGTCGGTGTGAAAGTCGGCGTAATGATGACCGTCGGTGTAAATGTCGGTGTGAATGTCGGCGTAATGATAACCGTCGGCGTAAGCGTTGGCGTGAAAGTCGGCGCAATAACAACAGTCGGCGTGAGCCCAACAGTCGGCGTGAGCCCAACAGTCGGTATAATAATCGCTGTTGCTATCGGGACTGCTGCGGGACTACAGTTAATGGCCCAGATGACGGCAGCCTCAAAATAGGACCATCCATTTGCATTCAACTGACTTCCATTAACGTTAGTCAAACCCACGCGTCGTGCAGGTGCCGAAAAGCCGTCAAAGAGAGTTGCGCCTGTATCATATGCAAAAATGGTGTATCTTGTTGGATCCGTTACCAGCGTTGCGACTTTTATTGCAGACGCATTTGGAATTCCCCACTGAAGGGGTGACGGGATGGAGTGAGTCGTGACGATACCGGAGAGTCCAGCCGCCAGCGGATGCGATGCATTGACAATTACAATATCGGTCTGACTCGTCTCTTCACCATAGTGCGTGGTTGATACTACTTCGGTCATTCGGAGATTATCAAAGGTCCATGCTTCCCATGAAATAACCGGAACCGCCACGTTGGTGAACTTATTCGCAATGTCTTCAGATAAAGCTGTTTCAGAAATCAGCACTAAATCCTTACCCATGGCATCACTAGTCATAACAGAAGGTGCGTCGATAGCACTTACGCTATACCCTTTCGCCGTAAGGAAATCAACAACAGGCTGATCTTCTGACGATAGTGGCACGCTACCGCCAACAAATAAGATGTTTTCAGTCCCGCAAACCGTTTGCGCATTTGCTACATTGGCAAATGCAAATTGCGGTGCTTGGACCTTACCGGCTTCTACTTCTACATTTGCCAGTATAATGATGCAAAAGACAAATGTTGCCAAACTGAACAACAAACCAAAAAGTACTGCGATACGACCTTGGGTTCGGGTCGATAATTGAACCTGTTCCTTCATTTAGGGTGCTCCTACCTTATAATTCCTCAGAAATTTTGCTTACATCTTAAAAAGAAGAGACGTGGCAGAAAATTTGTCTGGATAAGTATATGGCTAAACCAGAAAAATAATTATACAGACTTTAGCGACTTTCTGGAGTAGCTTGCGTCCATACTGTATATTTTATTTTTTTGGAATGGCTTTCTTAACTTAATGAAATTTACCGATTATTGGTTAATTAGTGGAACATAAATTTGGTGCGCAAAGTTGGTGTTCTTTTCAGTCAAGAGTAGCGTAATGGTTGAATCAGACGTTTCTTCCGTATCTGGATCGTCAGAGAAAATCGTAGCGGCTCCCTCAAGGTTACCACTGCCCATATTGCTGATCACTGCTTGATGAACAATCTGCTGCGTTTCTAGATTATCGTTCACAAATACCTGAAAACTGATTCGTGTACGCTCGCCACCGCCAGCTAAAGAATCTAAATTAACAGAAATAATACTTTCGTTCTCCAAATTTCCAGATAGTATGGTGCCTTGCATCGTATTAACAGAATTCGGAACAAGCGTAGTATTGGGATCGATCTCAGTTGTGACCAAAACATTGTTTGCCTCTACATTCCCGATGTTCACAATCTCAATCGTAAATAGCAAAACATCGCCAGATGAAACGGCTGCATCTTGATCAGCATCAACCAAAAGCAGATCATTCATTGAAACGCGCAGGAGTGAATTTGCGTTGATGCTAATTAGCGTTGCGTCAAAAGACCCACCAATGTCTGGATCATCTGATGTTCTGTCCGGAAGCTCGTTCGTGCTAACAACGCCAACATGTATAATTTCTGTCACCGCAGCCGATAATGGATTGTCTAGCACAGAACTATACGAAAATTCGATTTGACCATTCCCACCTGGAATGTCATCTAACGCTAACACAAGCTCTGTGGCTCCGTCTTCGAATCCAGACAGTACATCACCCTGCATTAAGTCAATCCCCAGTAGCGTCATGTTTTCGTCAATTTGGCTACTATAGCGGACACCCGTTGCAGCCGTTTCCCCGCTATTAATTATGAGAACCGAATAGCCTATTGTGTCGCCAGGGCTTGGAATGCCATCGTTATCTGCATCGACTAACAAATTATCCACTAGTTCAACGGTCAAAGTTGGTAGAAGCGCTTCAGGGGTCGAGGTTGCCGCGGGTGTACTGTTTGGAGTGGCCGCTTCGATTGGCGTATTGGTTACCGCAATCGTGGATTCTTCCGTTGGTGCGCTAGTCGGTATCTCTATCGGTGCTTCTGTAGAGGCAACTGTCGGTGCAGTAGTCGGTGCAGTAGTCGGTATCTCTATCGGTGTTTCTGTAGAGGCAACTGTCGGTACAGTAGTCGGTGCAGTAGTCGGTACACTAATTGGTGCTTCCGTTGATATTGCAGTTGGCGCAGTAGTCGGTGCTTCCGTCGCCTCCTCTGTTGGTGCGACGGTTGGTTCTTCTGTTGGAACCTCTGTTGGTGCGACAGTTGGCTCTTCTGTTGGAATTTCTG
>Ga0209185_1000861_pt1 | contig 30673 bp, 22 predicted proteins | sample SidtaG_2_FD_187425 | JGI IMG/M metagenome (GOLD analysis project Ga0209185, IMG submission 187425) | Marine algal microbial communities from Sidmouth, United Kingdom - Sidmouth_Asex2 metaG (SPAdes) (version 2) | ecosystem: Host-associated > Algae > Red algae > Unclassified | place: Sidmouth... | reverse complement strand
CTGCGTGCGGTGTAATCAAACTGTGAAGTTTCGCGATTTGCTGACGGTCGCCAAAGATCTCGGCGCGGACTGTATGGCGACAGGGCATTATATTAAACGCATTATGGGCGAGGACGGCCCAGAGCTTCACCGCGCGCATGATTACGGCAAAGACCAGAGCTACTTCTTGTTTGCAACCACGCGGGAGCAGTTGGATTTCCTACGCTTCCCGCTGGGACATATGGATAAATCAGAAACGCGGAAACTGGCGAGCGAGATGGGTCTGAACGTGGCGTCCAAGCCTGATAGTCAGGATATCTGCTTTGTGCCCACGGGCCGCTATACGGATGTCATTGAAAAATTACGTCCCGACGCGGCTGTGCCGGGCGATATTGTGCATATGGATGGACGCGTTCTGGGACAGCACCGCGGCGTTATGTACTACACAGTTGGTCAAAGACGCGGCCTTGGCTTGCCTGACGGGTCGGGTGCGGAACCTCTATTTGTGACCCGCCTTGACGCGGACGCTGGACAGGTCATTGTCGGGCCGCGCGACGCGCTGCACCGATCAAGGATTTGGTTGAAAGACATTAACTGGATTGGCTACGGAACTTACGGCCCAGACCTCGCGGGGCAATCCGTTAAGGTGAAAGTGCGCTCAACGCGACAACCCACAGATGCTGTGTTTCGCCTTGTTGACGGGGAACTCTTGGTGGAATTGAAAGAACCTGAACTTGGGATTTCGCCGGGGCAGGCCTGTGTGTTTTATGCGCCAACAGAAAGTGCAGGACGGACACTCGGCGGCGGTTGGATAACCAAGACCGATTAGTCTCGCATAACAAGCCAAAGCGCTGTGCCGCCTGATATAAATGGCGAGAGCATCTTAACACCTAAGAACGCCGCCAGTGCTGCCATATTGCTATCTAGCGTACTGAAGCTTAGCGAAAACCAAAACAGGAAAAAAAGCGCAAAGGACACAAAGGTCGACTTTATTGTCAGGTCTGCAAAAAATCGTATCATAAGGCCTGATAGCCACAATACATTAAAAAGCCGTGTCGTAATGTGAAAAGAGGAGTGGGGCGTGCGTGCGTGCGCCTGAAAGCTTCCGTCTTATCTAAAAGGCTCTGACTTAGGCGTCAGCGTCCAATAGATGTGTACTCAAACCCTTGGCCATTCATATAGGCGTCGTCATAAACATTTCTCAGGTCGATCAGGCGCGGTGTTTTCACAAGCGTTTTAATGCGGCGCATATCAAGCGCGCGAAATTGATCCCATTCGGTGAGGATGACCACGGCGTCCGCGCCGTCCACGCACTCATACGGGCCCTCTGCATAGCTTACATCATTTAAAAGTGTTTCCGCATTCTCCATCGCTTCTGGGTCATAGGCTGAGACGCTCGCGCCGTGCTCTTGGAGATACGGGATAATTGTCAGGCTCGGCGAGTCGCGCATATCGTCTGTATTGGGTTTAAAGGCGAGTCCAAGGATCGCGATCTTAAGACCCTTCATATCGCCGCCGCAGGCTTTGACAATTTTTTCCGCCATAAATGTTTTGCGGCGTGTGTTCGCGCTGACGACCGCATTTATAATCGACAATTCTGTATCGTAGTTTTCAGCCGTTTTCGTCAGCGCCAAAGTGTCTTTGGGAAAACATGATCCGCCATAGCCTGGACCTGCGTGCAAAAACTTTGACCCAATGCGGTTATCCAGTCCAATACCACGCGCGACCTCTTGGACGTTCGCGCCGACGGCTTCGCACAAATCCGCCATTTCATTGATGAATGTAATTTTGGTCGCAAGGAATGCATTCGCCGCGTATTTAATAAGCTCTGATGTGCGGCGGCTTGTGAAAACAATCGGGGTCTTATTTATATAGAGTGGTCGGTAGAGGTCTTCTATCACAGCCCGCGCGCGCGGGTCTTCAAGGCCTACAACCACACGGTCGGGGCGTTTAAAATCATTGATCGCCGCACCTTCACGTAAGAATTCAGGATTGGAAACAACCGCGAAGTGATCGGGGTCACAGGTTTCGCTTAGGATTTTATGGATCTCGTCACCCGTGCCAACAGGAACTGTGGACTTGGTCGCAACAACTGTGAACCCCTGAATGTGGGTCGCGATTTCTTTGGCGGCAGCATAGACATATGTCAGGTCTGCATGACCATCCCCGCGTCGCGACGGTGTCCCAACGGCAATAAAAACGGCGTCTGCGCCTTGCATAGCGTCCGTCAAATCGGTGGTGAAACTTAGTCTTTTGGCTTTGACATTGGACGCGACAAGCGCCTGTAAGCCCGGTTCAAAAATAGGAATTTCGCCCGCGTTTAAAATCTCAATTTTTTTGGGGTCTTTGTCGACGCAGATAACGTCATGACCAAAGTCTGCAAAACATGTTCCCGAAACGAGGCCGACATAGCCCGTTCCAACCATAACAACTTTCATGCGTCACCCTTGTTATTTATGATTTTTAAATGCGCCCTAGACGCATTTATCACATGACAACTTTACGAGGTCGCGTCTTTTAAGTCACCTTAAAAGGCTGACAGCTTTTTCGTGCCTGATTTAGGTTTAGTGAGCGCCGCCAAAGCGCCCCGTCTTTACGCTGTAATCCACAGCTAAGGCGTAATCAGGGTCATCGTCAGAATCGATCATAAGCTGCCCCGCGCGGTTGAGAAGTTTATGACAATCGCGGGTCAGGTGGCGCAAGCGGAGCGCTTTGCCGGCTTGCGTATATTTTGCGGCCAAGCTTTCAATCGCTTGCAGGGCAGATTGGTCAACGACACGGCTATTGTTGAAATCCACAATCACAGTGTCGGGGTCATTTGCGACGTCAAACAATTCTGAAAACCCTTCGATAGAGCCAAAGAATAATGGCCCTTGAATGCGGTAAACTTTCGCGTCGTCTTCGACATCTGTATGCGCGTCAATGCGCCGTGCATTATTCCACGCATAAGCCAGCGCGGACACAATGACACCGACGACAACCGCCACGGCCAAATCTTCCCAAACCGTGACAGCCGTCACAAGGATGATAACAAAGGCATCGATTTTTGGAATGCGCGTCATAATTTTCAGGGAGTGCCATGCAAATGTGCCGATCACGACCATGAACATCACGCCGACCAATGCCGCCAGCGGGATTTGTTCAATCACGGGCGACGCAAATAAGATAAAGGCGAGCAGGAAGAGCGCGGCTGAAATACCTGAGAGGCGTGTGCGGCCCCCAGATTTCACATTGATCATGCTCTGTCCGATCATCGCGCACCCGCCCATGCCGCCAAAGAAGCCTGTGACCGTATTGGCAACGCCTTGCGCGACACATTCTTGGGACGCGCCGCCGCGTTCTTCTTTGATCTCGCCGACAAGGTTAAGCGTCAGCAAGCTCTCGATCAAACCAATCGCGGCAAGAATTACAGCGTATGGGAAAATGATCTCTAATGTTTCGAGGTTTAGAGGCACCATAGGGATTTTGAACGGCGGGAGGCCACCTTTAATCGAGGCCATATCGCCTACACTTGGGACATCAAGGTTAAACCCTATGACGATCGCGGCGACGAGGCCAATGCCCACAAGCGGGGCGGGTATGGCCTTTGTAATTTTAGGTGTGACCCAAATTAAAAACATGGTGAGGGCGACAAGTCCAAGCATGAGCGTCATCGGGCCTGCGGTAAGCCATGTCCCCTCTAATATGTGGAACGGCCCGTAATGCTCGCCCGGTATGCGGACGGGCGGAGCGCTTTGAAACTGTGAAAGTTGCGCCATGCCGATAACAATGGCCAAGCCGTTAACAAAGCCCAACATAACAGGATGAGGCACGAGCCTTATAAATTTCCCCAATTTAAAGATGCCCGCCAGAATTTGTAAAATGCCCATTAAGACAACGGTCGCAAAAAGATATTGAGCCCCGTGATCGGCCACAAGCGCGACCATGACAACCGCGAGCGCCCCTGTTGCGCCTGAAATCATACCCGGACGTCCGCCAAAAATGGCTGTAATCAATCCGACGATAAAGGCGGCGTAAAGCCCGCTTAAAGGTTCAACCCCCGCAACAAAGGCAAAAGCAACCGCTTCGGGGACAAGCGCGAGGGCAACGGTTAGCCCTGCTAGAACTTCGATTTTGATACGGCTCGGCGTAAACGTCATCGGGCCTTCACGCCTGCGCGCAGGAATAGAAATCTTTTCCGCAAAGGCGGTGAGGGTCGATTGTATCATGGCGGGAGTCTTTATGTCAGAAGTCGTGTAGCGCGCTCCCTAGCGTTTTAACGCAGGTATAACAAGGCCATGCAGGCCATGTGCAGGACTTTTATAATATCTGGCTATAGACTCAAGCCGAAATTAGAGGCGTTGTAAGATTTAAACGCGCGGCACAGCATTTGAAATCAGATTGAGCGGCAGGGCGTAAGTGTCCTTGCTTTGGCGCAGGACAATACGGGATTGCACATCTGAAATCAGATCAATGCTGAGCAGAACCTCGCGTAGGAAGTCCTCATACGAATGCATGTCCTTAGTGACGACGCGGAGCATGAAATCAACCGCCCCTGTGACAACCGCGCATTGCACGACTTCGGGCATTATACGCACGGCTTTTTCGAATTTTTCCATATTGGCGCGGTTGGGTAGGGCAAGTTTCACCGCCACAAAGACTTCGAAATCAAGACCAAGTTTCGCGCGATCTAAAATCGTTACGCGGTGTTGTATAATGCCGACTTCTTCCATACGCTTTATCCGACGCCAGCACGGCGAAGAGGATAATCCGACTTTGTCGGCGATATCCGCGACGGATAGCGCAGCATTGCTTTGAACAAGGTTTAAAATCTTGGCATCTATGCCATCAATCTGTTCGCGCATGTTAAACCCCGTATTTTTTGTTTTTATAGAATATTTTTCTTATAAATACAAATTATAGGTCATATACGCAACAGTTATCGCCACGTTCTAGGGTAATTTAATCTAATATTAAAGGCGCGGGCCATAAATGGGTTCACTGCGGAGCTTGGGGATTATTATGAAACACGAAACTGTCACCTTGCAAGATAAGTATGCCCTGACCCAAGGGCGCGCGTTTATGACGGGTATTCAGGCGCTCGTGCGCTTGCCGCTAGACCAGAAAAGAATTGACCTGAAGGCAGGCATTAATACGGCCGGATATATCTCGGGCTATCGGGGTTCACCCCTCGGCGGTTATGATCAACAACTCTCACTGGCGCAAACATTTTTGGATGATCATCATATTGTTTTTCACGAAGGCTTAAACGAAGACCTCGCGGCAACGGCTGTTTGGGGATCGCAACAGACAGCGCTCTTCCCCGGTGCAAAATATGACGGTGTGTTTAGCCTGTGGTACGGAAAAGCGCCGGGCGTTGACCGGTCGGGCGATGTGTTCAAACATGCCAATTTTTCAGGTGTTGCGCCCAAAGGCGGCGCGGTGGCTTTGCTTGGCGATGATCCAACATGTAAATCTTCAACCCTGCCGAGCCAATCTGAATTTGCGATGATGGATTGCGAAATCCCCGTTCTTAACCCTGCGACAGTTCAAGAGGTTTTAGATTACGGGCTTTACGCCATAGCTATGAGCCGTTTTGCAGGCTGTTGGACATCGATTATCGCGCTTGCGGATACGATGGACGGCGGGTCTGTGGTCGATGTGAATGATGACCGAATTGAAATTCAAACCCCTGATATGCCAGAGCTGACAGATGCGCGTTTTATTAAACGCAAAGATGGCCGCGCGGAAAAAGAAATTGTCCACCGTCAGCAAAGACTGCCTGCCGCGATGGAATTTGTGCGCCTGAATGGTTTGGATAAACAAATCCTCGGTGGCACAAAACGCAAGGTCGGGATTGTCACAACGGGCCGTGCGTCGCGTGATGTATACGAGGCGATGGACGCGATTGGCCTGACGCAAGAGCGCGCTGAAAAGCTTGGCTTGTCTATTTTCAAAGTCGCCATGACCTGGCCGCTCGAGCCGACACGGATTGTAGAATTCTGTAAGGGTCTCGATTCTGTGATTGTTGTCGAACATAAACGTCCGCTTATCGAAGACCAATTAAAGGCGATTTTATACGATATTCCAAAGAAAGACCAGCCGCGTATTTACGGAAAGCGCCAAGCCAAGGGCGAGGTTTTCCCAGATACTTACGTCATACCTGTGCCAAGCATTGCCCGCGCGCTTTATGATTTCTTTCCCAAAGGGCGCCACGCCACTCAAGCCGAGGCCTATTTTGAAAATATTATCGAGAGCGCGCGAAAAGCAGGGCTTCGCGAAAAGGGCAATATACGCTCGCCCTTCTTTTGTTCAGGCTGTCCGCATAATAGCTCGACCAAGCTTCCAGAAGGCTCCCGCGCACTTGCGGGCATTGGCTGTCACTTCCTCGCTAATATGCATAATCCCGACACGGATATGCACACGCAAATGGGCGGCGAAGGTGTGCCTTGGGTGGGCATGTCGCCGTTTACAGATGAAAAACACGTCTTTGCCAATTTGGGCGACGGCACATATTCGCATTCAGGGTCACTCGCTATCCGAGCCGCAGTCGCGGCAAGTGCCAATATAACCTATAAACTTTTATATAATGACGCAGTGGCCATGACAGGCGGACAAACGCCAGAGCTTGCAGGCCGCAGTGTTCCGCATATTGTCACACAACTCCAAGCCGAAGCGGTGAGTAAAATTGTGGTCGTGGCCGATGATGTGGCGCGGTATAAAGGCGTTGGATTGCCTGACGGTGTCGGGCTTGAGCCCCGCGAAAACCTGATGTCTGTGCAGAAAATGCTCCGCGAGACAGAAGGCGTCTCGGTTCTGGTCTATGACCAAACCTGCGCAACTGAACTTCGCCGCCGTCGTAAACGCGGTTTGATGGCACAAGCGCCTGCGCGCGCGTTTATCAATCCTGCCGTGTGCGAAAATTGCGGTGACTGTTCCGTGCAATCACAATGTTTATCGATTGAACCGACATGGACGGATTCAGGTCTTAAGCGCGTTATCAATCAGTCGACCTGTAATCAGGATATGTCCTGCGTGAAGGGTTTTTGTCCGAGCTTTGTCTCCGTTTATGACGGCGAGATTAAAGCTAAAAAAACGCCGCTTCCCGTGTTTGATTCAGCGGCAATTCCTTTGCCGCCACATGTCGAATTGCCTGAGACCTATAATATCGTCGTGACAGGGATTGGCGGCGCGGGCGTGACAACGATCTCAGCCCTCATCGGTATGGCGGCCCATATTGATGGTCGCGCGTCGAGTACGCTCGACTCAACAGGACTTGCGCAAAAGGGCGGGGCGGTGACGTCCCATGTTCGGATTGCCCGCGACCCTGACGACATTCGTTCAGGCTCTGTGCCGCCTGCATCAGCGGATATTGTCCTCGGCGGCGACGTCATTGTGACCCATGATAAAGGCGTGATGGCTTTGTTTGGACATGACCGCACACATGTTGTGATGAATACGGAAATCGTACCCACTGCTGAATATTTGTCTTCGCGGGATTTATCTTATTCTAAAACGTCCATGCTCGGCGATATCGGCACATTGGCACATGATATGACGCAGTTAAATGCGCAGGTCTTGTCTGAAAAATTGATGGGCGACGCGATCTATTCAAATATGATTGTCCTCGGGACCGCGTGGCAACTTGGTTTTGTGCCCGTGTCTATGCGGGCTTTGACGCGTGCGATTAAACTGAACGGCGCAAAGATTGAGGCCAATATTGCGGCGTTTGAGGCGGGTCGGATGTGGGCGCATGATCCCGAAGTCCTCAAGAGCCGTTTGCCCCAAGACCGGAGTTTGAAAAATCCGCGTATTATGCCAATCGATGAATTGCTCGCTATGCGGCGGACGCATTTAACGGGCTATCAAAATGCGAAATTGGCGCAAAAATATACAGACCTTATCAGTCGGGTACATACGGCAGAAAATGCCTTAAACATTCCTGACACGGTCAAAAGCGATCTGACGCGCGAAGTGGCGATACAATATTCGCGGCTATTATCTTATAAAGATGAGTATGAAGTTGCGCGTCTGTATACGGACCCGTCCTTTACCGAAGCGTTGCAGTCGCAATTCTCAGATGGTTACAAAATCAAACTTAATCTCGCCCCGCCTTTGCTGGGTAAGCGCGATAAAGATACGGGTCATTTGGTCAAACGCGAATTTGGCCCTTGGATGCTCAGCGCGTTTAAGGTCATGACAAAAGCGAAAGGTCTGCGCGGCACAAAGCTTGATATCTTTGGCTACACAGACGAGCGGAAAATGGAACGTCGCTTGATTGCTGATTTTGAAGCGCGTGTTGAAACACTTCTTTCGGGGCTTTCTTCTAAAAATCACGCTAAGGCCGTTCGGCTAGTGGCGGCCGTGGATGAAATCCGTGGGTTTGGCCATGTTAAAGAGGCCTCTGTTGTGAAAGTCGAGCAAACGCTGGAAACACTCGCAGCGGAATGGAGTGCTGCGACATAAGCGGGTGTGTTGAGCTTACAGCTTTGACATTATGTTTTGCTTGAGAGTGTGGGGGCGAGGCTTTATGTCCAAGCCCTACACAATACGAGCAAATTAAAGGTGATATGTGGCAAAGACAGCGCTGATTAGCGGGATTACAGGGCAAGACGGGGCCTATTTGGCCAAGCTCTTGCTCTCGAAAGGCTATGTTGTTCACGGCATAAAGCGCAGATCATCTTCGTTTAACACGGGCCGCATTGATGACATTTATACAGAGCCGCAGGACGATGACCCGCGCTTTGTGCTGCATTATGGTGATTTAACGGATGCGACCAATCTCATCCGAATTGTTAAAAACACGGAACCTGACGAGATTTATAATCTCGGCGCGCAGTCTCATGTTCAGGTCAGTTTTGAGACCCCCGAATATACCGCTAATTCTGACGCCATTGGGACATTACGATTATTAGAAGCCATTCGAATCTTAGGCATGGAAAAGACAACGCGGTTTTATCAGGCATCCACGTCAGAGCTGTTTGGGAAAGTCGCCGAAGTCCCGCAATCTGAGACGACGCCGTTTTATCCACGCAGTCCCTACGGGGCGGCGAAACTTTATGCTTATTGGATTACGGTCAATTACCGCGAAGCTTACGGTATTCATGCCACGAACGGTATTTTGTTTAATCACGAAAGCCCTCTGCGCGGAGAGACTTTTGTCTCTCGGAAAATCACACGCGCCGTCAGCGCAATCGTCAACGGCACGCAGTCAAAGCTGTATCTAGGTAATCTTGACGCAAAACGCGATTGGGGCCATGCGCGTGATTACGTCGAAGGCATGTGGCGGATCGTGCAACATGAAACCCCTGACGACTTTGTGCTTGGTACGGGCATAGCCTATTCCGTGCGTGACTTTGTGGAACGCGCCTTTGCCTATGTTGATATCAAGATCGACTGGTCAGGCGCAGGCGAGGCAGAAGTCGGTAAGAATGCTGAAACAGGCGAGGTATTGATCGAAATTGACCCGCGCTATTTCAGACCCACAGAAGTCGATTTATTGATCGCCGATCCAAGTAAGGCGAAGAAAGTCTTGGGGTGGCGCGCAACGTCTACCTTTGATGAGCTGGTCTCTGAAATGATGGTGGCCGATTTAAAATCAAACGTAACAGTTTAGCCCATGTTGAAAAAAATCTATAACCTTTCGGGTAAAAAGATTTGGGTTGCAGGGCATACGGGTATGGTGGGCGCGGAGCTCGTGCGTCAGCTTAAGTCACAGGATTCTGTAGAGATTTTGACAGTCGGGCGTGCCGACCTTGATTTGACGCGCCAAGCAGATGTTGAAAGCTGGGTCGATCAAAATCGCCCAGATGTGATCTTTTTGGCGGCTGCACATGTTGGCGGAATTCACGCCAATGCGACTTATCCCGCAGAGTTCATTTATAATAATATCGCCATTCAAACCCATATTATTCATGCCGCGCATAAATTTGGTGTCGAACGCCTTTTATGTTTAGGGTCGTCTTGTATCTACCCAAAGCTCGCCCCCCAACCCATGTCAGAAGACGCGCTGTTAACAGGCCCGCTTGAGCCAACAAATGAACCTTACGCGATTGCGAAAATCGCAGGGTTGAAAATGTGCGAGGCCTATCGCCGTCAATATGGCTCGCACTTCTTTTCCGCTATGCCGACAAACTTATACGGCGAGGGCGATAATTACCACGCTGAGAACTCGCATGTTGTTCCTGGCCTCATTCGCCGCGCCCATCAAGCGAAGATCTCGGGTGAGAAAAGATTGACGGTTTGGGGCACAGGTCAGGTTTTGCGAGAGTTTTTACATGTCACAGATTGCGCGCGCGCTTTGATCCATATTTTAGAATATAATGACACCCATGACATTGTGAATGTCGGCTCTGGCTCTGAAGTCACAATCGCAGATCTTTCCAAAATGATTATAGAGAGTGTCGGTTTTGAAGGCCAAATTAAGTTTGATTCAACGAAACCTGACGGAACGCCGCGAAAGCTCATGAATAGTGCGCGTTTAACGGCAATGGGATGGTCGCCGAGTCTTTCGCTAAAAGATGGATTAAGACAGACATATCAAGCATATCTACAAACTTTGGTCTAAATAGCCTTGTATCTTAAAATCTCGGCAAAGCGCGGTGAATTGATAGATATAAAAGCTTGGCAGACCCAGCGTTTTATTCTATACGGCGCGACTATTGGTATGGTGGGGTAGCTCAGCTGGTTAGAGCGCAGGACTCATAATCCTGAGGTCGTGAGTTCAAGTCTCACTCTCACTACCAATAAAACATCCCCTAAAATGTATTTATCATGTGAAAATCACTTGGTAAGTGGGGGCAGAAATATGGATACAGGCATTTGTATACAGGCAAATATGTGTAGAGTGAATTTTTGTAAAAACGTATTCGTAGACTTTTGTCCCAAAGTTCTGTGGAAATTGCTAAAATCTAGCACGTTTATTGCAAGGTCTATTTCAGTCCCGGTGAGTGTGTTCGGGATGAGGGTTTAGAGTATTGTACTAAATAGCAGTCTTTAAGGGTTAGTTACTTGATAGAATTGCTAAAGTATGGTTAAAAAGCCGAAGTTTGGGGCGTAATTGCTAGGTTTCGAGATGTTCAGTCAAGAGCATACGCTGCCTTGTATTATAATATTGAGTGGGGACATTTAACATGTCGCAAAATTATGTTGATCGGCTAAGAACGTTTTATCCGCCTGTGAAAAGGGCGATTGACGTCGTCGTATCTTTGGTCCTTTTGATAGGGCTTTTACCCATTATTATTATCGCTTTCATAGCCGTCAAAGTCACGTCAGATGGACCGGGCGTGTTCTGGTCTAGCCGTACAGGTCAAGACGGTAGACTGTTTGTTATGCCTAAACTGCGTACAATGACAATCTGTTCCAAGCTTGTATCGCGCGAGCTTGCGTCAGGTGAGGATGTTAAAGTCACGCCGATTGGAAAGTTTTTACGCCGCACAAGCATTGATGAATTACCACAGCTCTGGAGCGTATTGATTGGTGATATGAGCCTTGTGGGCCCACGACCAATTCTTGAGCATGATTATGCGCTACAAGAAAGAAATTCACGTCCTGAAATCTACTCCGTGAAACCCGGTATTACAGGTCTCGCACAGGTGAATGGTCGTAACTTTGTAACGCCGCGCAATAAAGCAAAATATGACGAATTTTATGCAGCCAATGTATGCGCAATCCTCGATTTTAAAATCGCTTGGAAAACACTTGGGGCCGTTTTACGCCCGAAAATGATCACCTAAAGTCGCTATTTTTAGCAATATCCTTAGGCTTTAATTTCCAGGCTTTAATTACACCGTCTGTTCTCCGCACCTATAATTATAATTTTCAAATGTTTCGCTGAACGACTTTCAGGCAATGATTGTATAAGCCAAAATTTTCATATAATCCTGTGTGATGATTGGCCGAAATTACGCTTCCCTTTTCTCAAGCAAAACACGGTCCTATTCTGTATCTAACAGAGGCTTTTAATGAGAAACCGTATCGAAGATCGTGTTCGGAAAACCTCGTACCTGTTTGTACGATGGTGGCCTTTAATAGGCCTTTTTATCGTGCTGAGTGTATGCGCGGTCTATGTATTTACGAAAAAAATCCCACCTATATATCAAGCTTTTGCGACTTTGGAAGTTCAGACGAACGAAGATGCCGTCACTCTGGACACGTTCAACCCCAATTCGGACCCTGCGGAATATCTCTCAACCCAACTCTTTCGGCTTCGAAGCCGTACTTTAATTGAAAGTGTTGTTGATCAAGACGGTTTTGAGCAAAGGCTGAAGTTTAACAATTCCGGCTTCTCTCAAGACCTTACAAAAAAGGAAATCGTTGACCGTTTGATAGAGAACCTAGACGTTTCGTATTTAGGCGATAGCCGCATTTTAAAAGTTTCATTCCAAAACCTTGATCCAAACCTTGTCGCATATGTTCCAAACATGATTGTCAAAACGTTCGAGGTTCAAGCGAATGCAAAAGATGTCACGAGCAGTGAGGATGAGCGCGCAGAATTAGAAGTTAAACTTACAAATACCAAAGAAAAATTAGAGGCGTCAGAACTGATCCTCGCAAAATATGCCAAGCAGAAAGACCTTTTGCGATTGCCAAATTCCCGCGAAGGTGGAGACCTGTCGACCACCACTGAGTCAGAGAACCTACAGTCTCTGAAAGAAGATGCGCGATTGGTAAAATCGCGACGTATAGAGCTGCAAAGAGAATATGATGCCTATATTGAAGGCCCATCACATCCCTCTTTAGCGGATGTTCCGAGCTTAAAAGAGATACAAGACAGCCGTCAGGTTTTGATGGATCAATACGAGTCAGATTCAAAGATATACCGCGAGGAATATCCGGATATGTTGGTCTTAAAGCAACAGATTTCGAATGCAGATGCCGCGCTTGAGCGCGAATTTTTGCGCCTGTTTGTGGCAACACAAGCGCGTTTAGATGATGCCATCGCAAATGAAGAGAGCTTGAAGAGTCGTATCAATGATGCCACTCGAAAATTAAATAGGATACGCGAAGCCACAGTTAAATATGACCGTTTACGTCGTGACGTCCAATCGACCCGTGTTGAATATGACGGGCTTTTGGAGCGTTTCCAAAATTTGGTTTCTGAAAGCAATCAAACTCTGGATAGAGTCAGCGTTCTGGATTTAGCAAAACCGCCGTCTCGCCCCATTTACCCAAATATAATCAAAAACTTACTTTGGGCAGGTTTCGGAGCTTCGCTGTTTAGCCTTCTCTCGATCTTTTTATTGTCGATAACGGATGACCGCATATCCTCTCCTGATGATGTCGTAGGGCGATTGGGTTTGCCGCTTTTGGGCGTTATTCCTAAGTTCAAAGGGAAAAACATCATTTCTGATTTGTTCAATAACCCTTTGTCGATTGCATCAGAATCCTATTCGACCACCCGAACTAAAATTGAAATGCTAAATGACGGCAAAAGCCCGCCGCAGTGCATTCAAGTCACCAGTACGCGTGCAGGCGAGGGGAAATCAGTCACGTCAATGGCCCTTGCGCGAAGTTACGCTGTTATCGGTCACAAGACTTTACTCATTGATGCGGATCTGAGGCTTCCATCCTTCCAAGGCGATGATTCAAGTACTGTGGGGCTTGCCGGTGTCTTACTAAGGGGGTGGGGGGCTGAAAAAGAAATCCGTCCAACGAAGTTGAATGATTTATATCTGTTAGAGGCGGGAAAAGAGCCTGAAGATCCTTCACGTCTTTTAGCGTCTGATTATTTCTTAGCCATGATAAATGAGTTACGCGGAAAATATGACCGTATCGTCGTCGATGGTCCGCCTGTGCTTGGCCTCTCTGATGCGCTCCTTTTGGGTCAGGCCGTGGACGGTACGATTATTGTGACTCAGTCCAATGCCCTGCCAGCACGGGCCGTTCTTGCGACCATTACTCGAATGGCGGAAACAGGGAAAGATGTGTTAGGGGTCGTGATTACAAAATATAAAACGTCCCACGGTCGACATTCTTATCATTATTCAAAATATACCTATGGTAAAAAAGCGATGGAATACGGCAAAAAAACGAATGGTATTTTAGGGCAATCTAAAGAAAAGAAGAAAATCAATTTGGGGTAGTTCGCACTTGGGTATAGTTTCCATTCAGGCGCGATTATATACAAACAGCCGCATATTGGAAATAATTAAAATGTGTTACGATGCGTGCGGGCGTTTTCAAAAGATAATCAACAGCACTAAACTGTTGCGTTGAATTGACTCTGAATACCCTATGTGTCACTCGGCCCAAGATACGATATCTAAAGGATATAATAAGTTCGCTCATGTTTTCATTTGGTAAAAATAAAAACGGTAAAACGACTGTTGAAGCTGAATCTGATATCACGCAAAAATATGCACGCGCCTATGTTATTGGTGATGTTCATGGGTGTTTCGTTGAGATGTTGACCTTGCTTATCGAAATTAAAGCAGACATTGCGAAAGCGGATACAGGCAAGGCGGTTATTGTATTTCTAGGCGACTTGATTGACCGTGGACCGAAATCCAAAGAAGTTTTAGATTTCCTCTTGGAGTATAATCCCAACTATGCAGATACGGTTTTTTTAACAGGTAATCACGAAGAAGTATTCCTCAACGTTCTTGCGGGACATGTGTCCGCATTGCAGTCTTGGTTTGAGTTCGGGGGACGGTCATGTATGCGGAGTTATGGCGTTGGAAATCTAGGTGAGGTTTTATCTGAGCCAGAACGATTATTAGCTCGTATTCAAAAAGCTGTACCGAAATTACATGTTGATTTTGTATCAGGATTTCAGGACTATTTTATCTATGGTAATTTTTTATGCGTCCATGCGGGGATCCGTCCCAAAGTCCCCTTAAAGAAGCAAGATTCAAAAGATATGCGGTGGATACGCGAGAAATTCCTGACATATACAAAACCGCATCCCTACCGTGTCATTCACGGCCATACGATCGTCGAAGAACCCGAAGTTTTGAGTAATCGTATCGGAATTGATACGGGGACTTATAATGGCGGCATGTTGACTGCGGCGTGTATTGTCGGTGACGACGTTACATTTTTACAGGTATCTTCGAACGTAAATATCAGCGCCGAGGCCGTCACCTCATTATCGCCTTAAAACAGTCTCTATAAATTAGAATTTATTCTAAGATATGAGCATAACATGACAGCAAATATCACCGATATCGATATAGTCCTCAAGGGATAATCCACAACGCTGTGGAGTATCGGGGCGCTTAAGCCAATCAATAAGATAGAGTTCATGCGGGAGATGTGCCCTCTCTTGAAAAGAGATGTTAACGCCTGAAGCGCATACCACGCTAGAAAACCAAAGATAATTAAGAGGCCGAGAACCCCCGTCTCCATAAAGGTTTGAAGATAATCATTATGAGCTTGAGGCACATAAGTAAGCTCAAGCCGGTCTTCGTTTTCGTACATCGCATAGATATCAACAAAGGAGCCCGGACCAGTTCCCCAAAACCCGAAATCACTTCGCGCGTCCCAGCTGGTTTCAAAAATTGTTGATCGAGACAGGTTTTCATTACTTTGAATTTCATCCGTCATTTGTGGCAATAGGGCCCCTAGAGTAAAATAGCCTATAACGGCTAAAGTGCTGAGGGCGACACTCGTGACGATAATGCTTTTCTTAAACATCTTCTTTTTAAGCATAACCAGGGCGCCCAAAAAGCCCGAAATTATTAGTAAGCCGACACCTGCAAGTGAACCTGTAAGCAGGATGATAGCAGGGAACAAAAGTAAGGAAATACCTGCACAAAATTTACCAACTTGCTCGCTTGTACTGTGAACATGCTCTGTCGAATGTCGCAAAAAGAAATAGATTGAGACAGGTAAAGTCATCGCCAAGAAGCATGCTTGATGGTTCCCGTTAGAGAAAAAACCAACAGGAATGCCTATATTTGTAATATCGTAAATATAAAGCGCCCTGACGCCTGTCGTCATTTGCAATAACCCTAATGTCGCTGACGCTGTTGCCATTGCAATGAGAACTAAAAGCGTGCGTCTGATCACGCGCTCTGAAGACGTGAAAATTAACGCACCCGCTGCGATAGGGGGCAAGAACCCCAATAAAAAGAGGCGTGATTTTTCTGGGGTCAGAGATAATGGTAATGAGGGGAGCTGCCCTCCTGTGATTTTAAAGCCCTCTACGACGATCTCTCTGCCGGCACGCGATGTCCATAGACCCTCTGGTAGTGGAATTAAAAACGCGGCACATAAGCCTATAAACAAGATGACGAGGATTATAGGTACGCTCTTAAGAGCCGTGCCAAGTGGAAACCTTTTATCAAAGGTAATGCTTGCGAGTAATAAAATCGAGCAAAGGTATAAGGCGAGTTTTGGGGCGTATATGTTTTGGCTTGTCCCGCCAAGCAGGATGCAGGCGATCAGAAAAAGCGGAAGACGCCAGCCTAAAACAATGGAGAAGGCGCGCGAGAAAGACTTAGGAAGAGATGAGGCCATAATTAACGCGTTTCCGCTGCTGTCAGGCTAATGCTATTTGTAATAAAGGAAACTCTTTGAGTGAATATGCCTGGAATTCCATAGAGGGATACCCTTATGTAATCACATGTTGGTGCGTCAAATGTTACAGATTGTAATTTTGGGGGTTTTGCGAGTTCTCGCGGTATAACTTTTGATGTTGCGAGACGAATGGTTGGGGCATCCATACATATTATACGCCATTCAAAATCGCCGTTTTGAGATTTAGACCGAAAATCTGACATATGGCTTAAAGTAAGCCGCAACGCATTTTTGCGATTTTTGACAATTTGAGACATGATGAGTGTTGTGTTTGTGCGTTTAAATGTAGAATACGTGCCGCCGCCCATCATATATTCAGTGCGGTTAAACTTAGAATTAAAAAACTTCCAGTTAAAAGGCTGCAAGGCGTCTATGTCGTTGAACTCGTGATTAAAGATCCAATTCGCGCGTGGGCCAGTTGAAATATTCTCTGGGCCCGCATCATTTAACCACGCGCTGTAAGCGGTGTCATATAAGTTGAGTTTAATGAGGCGTGCGACGTAACGGTTCAGGCTAGAGCGTTGTTTTGGGTTGGCAAGAATGTATTTTTGTATAATCGGCTCAAGCGACGATAATGTGCTGGGGTGAGCGTTCTGGATTTGATGGGCTAAAAATGAATTGGCCCATAAAGGGGCCTTATTCATACGTGCATTAATTAAGTCGCGCCCACTCTTTTGAGTATAAATCGCGCTGAGATAGCTGATGTAAAGATCGCGATTTTTGGAATCTAACCGTAATAATAAATCGATTTCAGCGAGCGCTTCTGTAAAGTTTTCTCGCGAGAGATTGTACTGCAATATCTTTTGCCGAACGGTTACATTCCGCGCCCGTCGCGTCTTAGCGCTTTGTAAAGCGGTGATGTCTCGGATTGTATTATTGGCGTCAGTATCACTCAGAGCGTGATGCAAGAGCGCGGTTTCATTTATCGGCGCACGTCTAAGTATATCTTGGATGTTATCGCGAAGTTTTACACTTTTACTATCGGACTTAGACTGCAAAATAACTTTGTTTTCTTCAATCAATATCCGTGCATTTACTTTTTGGGATACGGGCGCCAGAAGTGGCGACGCCCGATCAGATGTCTTGAAGAAGGATGTTTCAGTGATGCAAGCATTGTAAACATAACCGCAAGACAGAAGTGCGGCGACACTCACTAAAGCATGTTGAGCTAGCCTGCCTACGAAAAAACGGGACAATTTAAGTAATCTCGAATTTGCGTTTGCCTTTTTTCTTACGGGCTTTGTCAGGCGTTGCTGTCTCTCCGTATTCATTGGAGGTACGGCCATAGCTGTATTTATAATAATCCATATAGCCCGAGTAACCCGAGCCTGAACTCTTATACTTTGACAGGACGACGCCGAGAAGTTTTGTGCCACTGGCCGCCAGTCTTTCGATCGTCGCTTTGACAGTCGGTGTGCGAAGCAGACGTGCTTGGATTACAAGCAATGAGGCATCCACTTTTGCGCCGAGTATTGGCGCATCTGCGAGGCCAAGAACTGGCGGAGAGTCAATAATAACATAGCTGTAATTTGAACGCGCATATTCAAGTAACTCGTTAAACCGAGGACTTGAGAGGATTTCTGACGGGTTCGGAACTTGGTGGCCACTTGGTAAAATGTCCAAATTGTCAAAGCGTGAGGATTGAATTTCTGCACCAAAGTTTGCTTTTGAAGTTAAGACACCGGAAAGTCCTATAGAGGTGCCATCGCCTGTTAAAAAAGTCGGAAGGCGCATATCCGCGTCTATGAGCAAGACGCGTTGATTAAGGCCTGCAAACCTTAGGGCCAGTCCAAGAGAAGAGACAGATTTACCCTCACCACTTCGGGTACTTGTTAGCTGAATAATGCGAGGTCCACCGTCTGGCCCAGAAAACTGTAAATTCGTTCGCAAAGATGCATAGGCCTCTGAAATACCCGATTGGGGATCATTGAGTTTTTCAACAAATGCACTGTCTTGGCCAATATCAGGGATAACGCCCATTAGAATCTGCTTAAGCTTCATTTTAACGTCTTCTGGCGACTTAACGCGGTCGTCGATAATATCAATCAAATATGCAATCACAAAACCAAGCGCCGAACTTAAGAATAAAGCCAGAAGCGTCATCCGGAGTTTGTTGGGTTTAAAAGGACCCGTTGGCGGTGTTGCGGGATCAATGATTTGAACCAAGTTAGATCCAAGGTCGTTCGTAACACTTACTTCTTTCAAGCGTTGTAAAAGCGCATCATATTGTGTGCGTTCTGTGTCCACTTCGCGCTTTAGTATGTTATAATCAATACTGTTCTTACGAACATTCATAACGGATCCCTTAAGCGAGTTCACGCGGGATTCAAGATTGCGTTCCTTTATGCGGGCAAGGTCATAGGCATCTTTAAGAATATCGCGACGTCCCATAATGAAGCGGTCTGTTTCACCAACAATTTCATTTTCAAGGAAGTCAATTCGGTCATTCAACTCAATCATCTCTGGGTATTCAGGCTTAAATATAGCAAGTTTCTCAACATATTCGTTTCGAAGCGTTGCAATTTCCTGCCTTAATTGATTGATCGTGGAGCTAAGAAGAACATCCGTGGTGAATGAACTTTGCAATGATTGCTGATACGTCGCTTCAGCCGCTATCCGGTCTGAACGGGCTTTTGTTAGGGCCGAATCGAGACCAATAAGTGCGGCCGTATCAAGTGAGCCTGTGGTTTCTTGTGTGTCGCCACCATCGATAATGATAATATTATTCGCAGTCGCGTATGAAACTAATTTACGTTCGGCGATTTCAAGTGATTCTTTTACAAGTAACAAGCGGTCTTCTAAGAAGCGCCGCGCCTCCGCTGTCGTATTAAACTTACGAGACATCGTATTATTGATAAACGTCTCTGTTAGAGTATTTGTAATAAGAGCCGCACGTTGCGGATTTGTGTGCTCAAAGCTTACAGCGATGAGACGGCTTCGGCCAACAGGAGCAATAGAAATCTTGCTTCTGAAACGCGCCGTAGCAATTTGCATTCTACGTTCACGGGAAAGACCTGCGAGATTTACATTCTCAGTATTAAAGAAGTCACCGTCTGATAACAGGTTTAAACTTTCGATAACGTCCTGCGCTAGGTTTTTGCTTTTTAAAAGCTCGATTTGCGTATTTAAAAACTCTTTGTCGGCGATAACGTTTTCGACTTGGGAGACATCAACAATATTCCGCTCACTCTGTTTTACTTCAACAGTTGTAGTTGCCATATATACGGGCGTTATACGTGAAACTGCGAAATGTGTGGCCGAGGTGAAAACCAATATAATCAACAAGATTAGCCACCACCACTTTTGCAGAGTTTGCAAAATACGCCACAAGTCAATTAATCCAGCGCCATCTTCATCGGCTGATGGTGAGATGTTGTTCTGTGCTCGTGACGACGCATTTGAAGCGTGTTTGTCGCGATTAAGCGGTGATTCATACGGATGTTGAGACATAAGATTAAATCAGCCTTAAATTTCGCGAGTGTGTAAAATTGGTAGTTCAGCGTTTGGGGTTAAATCTTGAAATATAAACGTAAACTTACACCGTACGGATTTCAAATCCTCAGATACGGAAATTAGCGTACAAGTTCAAGAGCTAATAAGGATATGTAACTGCAAATTGCAGACAGAATTACATATGTAAATTTATGTTTTGAGAGAGACTTTTAGAGATTATGCACAGCGCGTGGTACAAGATATGGCTTTGCGCACAAACCCTCATTCGAATCGTGCTGTAAGGTGACCTGAAAAACCAGTGTTGATTTTATTTTTTAAAATTCGAATATGTAAATTATTCAAATTTAAAGTTTTTGCGGACTAATGATGTGAGTTGAAAACTTCCCTTTCTGTTTCTGCTACTGGATTATTTGAATAGGGTCTGATATCGCCTTAAAAATATCGTTTTAATAGTTGCCATTGGCTTAATGAATGTCAGTCCAAAATGTTTGTAAATGAAGGCCATTTAGATTTGGATTGATTTTGATGTTAAGGGAAATAATGACGCGTCTTAGTAATAATTTTAGGGTTAAATATATGCCAAATGTGAAGTTTAAAGCTGGGAAAAACACGCACTCCATTTTTGTACTTGGTAGTATTTGTATGGCCCTATTGTCAGGCTGTGCGACAAGCAACCAAATGACGGCGGGTGCCTTTGAAAGTTCCAAGTCAAAAGCAGCTGCGGCACAAGCCGCGGGTGATCTTGTTTTTGTTGATGACTTCCAAGATGTGAGTTTGGAAGAAGTCGCTACCCGCGCTAACTTAGACACTTTCAAAATAGGTGATACGGCAGAAATAGCAGTTTACAACGTTTCGAACTTATCTGGCGAGTATGTTGTCGACAGAAAGGGAAATATTATATTTCCGCTAATCGGCGCTGTGAAAGTTGCCGGACTGAGTACTTTGGATGTGCAAGAGAAGCTTACCCAAAGATACGGCGAGAAATACCTTCAAAGCCCAAGTATTTCGGTCAACTTGAAAGCCCAGCAACTTGGTAAAATCGTTGTAGATGGGTCTGTTGCAAAGCCTGGCGTCTTTAAATTAAACAATCTTATTCGCCTCTCAGAAGCCGTGGCGCTTGCGGGCGGTCTTTCTGAAGATGCAAACCGTAGAGAAGTTTATATTGTAAGAACTGAGAACGGTGTAAGGAAGATAAAAAGCGTCGATCTTGATGCAGTCCGAAAATTTGGTGCTGCAGACCCTCAGCTTATTCCAAGTGACATTGTTTATGTTCAAGATAGTACGGCGCGGATTGCCTTTAAAGAGGTTTTACGAGCCTTGCCGTTGGTCAATCTTGGGCTTGTCCTTGCGACACGCTAAGTCTATTTAGGTCGTTGCACCTATTGTAACGGCAAATTGCAGTTTTTCGCAAAACATAAATGTTTTAGTCTAAACCCCCGCGAGGGGGTTTATGGATTAATGCACGATGAATTGAGCCCAATACGCATGAAGTTTGCTTTTGATTCCACTAGGGCAAAGTGTTACTTGTTTTTTGAATTTCGAGTAAACAGAGTTTATGTGAATGTAAGGGGTTGGTTTTGAAGGGTATTATATTAGCTGGGGGATCAGGCACGCGCCTTTACCCCGTGACAATTGCAATTTCTAAGCAAATCCTGCCTGTTTATGACAAGCCCATGATATATTATCCTTTGGGCGTTTTGATGCTTGCTGGAATTACAGAAATTCTTGTTATTTCTACGCCCAAAGATTTGCCCTTATTTAAAAGTGTTTTGGGCGACGGGTCTAATTTCGGTATTTCGTTAAGCTATGCAGAGCAAGAGCATCCGAACGGCCTTGCTGAGGCGTTTATCATCGGCAAAGACTTTATCGGCGATGACAGTGTTGCGCTCGTACTCGGCGATAATATTTTCTACGGTCACGGATTTTCTGAACTTTGCCGCTCTGCGCGGGAGCAGGAAAAAGGCGCGACGGTCTTTGCCTATCACGTACAAGACCCAGAGCGTTACGGCGTCGTCGAATTTAATTCTGAAACGGGGGTTGTGCTGTCTTTGGAAGAAAAGCCTGTTGAGCCTCGGTCAAACTGGGCGGTCACAGGATTGTATTTTTATGATAATGACGTCGTTGAAATGGCGTCCACATTGGCGCCGTCCGCGCGCGGCGAACTTGAAATTACGGACTTAAATCGGTTATATCTGGAACGTGGTGATTTAACCGTCAAACGCATGGGCCGCGGCTTTGCATGGTTGGATACGGGTACACATGACAGCCTTCACGAGGCGTCGGGTTTTGTAAAAACACTTGAACAGCGCCAAGGTGTCAAAGTTATGTGCCCCGAAGAAATAGCCTTAGAGCTTGGATATTTAACACCTGACCAAGTCCTTGCGAGAGCGGATCAGCTCGGTAAAACAGGATATGCTGATTATTTACGCCGCCGCGCTAAGGAATTTCTAAATGGCTGAATTTAAGCGGTTCCACATTGAAGGGGTTGTAGAGATCACCCCAAAGCGCTTTGGCGATGATCGGGGTTTCTTTTCAGAAACGTTTAAACAGTCAGAGATGATTGAAAACGGCATTGATTTGGATTTTGTCCAAGACAATCAGTCTTTTTCAAGCGCTCAACACGTTTTGCGGGGGTTACATTTTCAAAAGCCGCCATTTGCCCAAGATAAACTTGTCCGCGTGACGCGCGGGCGTGTTTTGGATGTAGCTGTGGATATCAGAACAGAATCGAAAACATTCGGGCAATGGGTGGCGGTTGAGCTGTCGGCTGAGAAATGGAATCAATTACTGGTTCCAAAAGGTTTTGCGCATGGGTTTCTAACCTTAGAGCCTGATACCGAGTTTTTATACAAAGTCACAGCGCCGTATTCGCCAGAACATGATTGCGGGATACGATTTGATGATCCCGATATCGGCATTGATTGGCCTGTGCCCTCAAGCGACCTTGTTTTGTCAGGAAAAGACCAAATTGCACCATTCCTGAAAGATATTTCAACAGGGTTTTAAAGGAAGTTTAAAATGAAAACCGTAATCGTCACGGGCGGGGCTGGGTTTATTGGATCCGCCGTTTGCCGCCTTTTAGCCCAAAGCGGCCGCTATACAGTCGTGAATCTCGATAAGCTGACTTATGCTGGAAATCCAGAATCGCTTAAGTCTATCCAAGATAGCCCTGCTTATCATTTTGAACAGACCGATATTTGCGACGAGCCTGATGTTACGCGCGTTTTGCAAAAACATCAGCCTGATTACATCATGCATTTGGCGGCTGAAAGCCATGTTGACCGCTCGATTGATGGGCCTGGTGCATTTGTTGAAACTAATGTTGTCGGAACGTTTAGACTCCTCAGCGCAGCGACGGCCTATTGGCGCAGCCTTGCAGGCGCGAAAAAGGAGGGGTTCCGCTTTCATCATGTATCGACAGATGAAGTCTTTGGGGACTTACCTTTTGATAGCGGCATTTTCACAGAAGAAACGCCTTATGATCCGTCATCGCCTTATTCAGCATCAAAGGCCGCCTCGGATCATTTTGTGAGGGCATGGTTGCACACATATGGTCTGCCTGTCGTGCTCTCAAATTGTTCCAATAATTACGGCCCGTTCCACTTCCCTGAAAAGCTTATCCCGCTTGTGATTTTGAACGCGCTGGATGAAAAAACATTGCCTGTTTACGGCAAAGGCGAAAATGTGCGCGATTGGCTTTATGTCGAAGATCATGCAGCGGCGCTTGAAAAAATTATGAGCGAAGGCCGTATTGGCGAAGGCTATAATGTCGGCGGAAATAGCGAGCAAACCAATTTGCAAGTTGTTGAAAAAATTTGTGATATTTTAGATAAAAAACGCCCGCGCGCGAATGGTGAGCGTTATCGGGATTTGATATCCTTCGTAACGGACCGTCCGGGGCATGATCGACGCTACGCGATTGACGCCAGCAAAATCAAAGATGAGTTGGGATGGGAGCCGTCCGTGTCTTTTGAGACAGGGCTAGAGAAGACAATTGATTGGTATCTAGATAATGAATGGTGGTGGAAACCGCTCCGTGAAAAGAAATATTCAGGCGCGCGCCTTGGATCTGTGAAGACGTGAAAATACTCGTAACAGGCCGCAATGGCCAGCTTGCGCAATCCATAGCGTACTGCGCTGAGCTTTATCCTTTCGCGGATATCGTGTTTACGGGACAGTCCGTGCTCGACCTTGAAAACATTGACCTTATCGCGCCCTATGTCGAGCGTGTGACGCCCGACCTTATTGTAAATGTTGCGGCATGGACTGCCGTAGACGACGCCGAAGACGCGCCTGCACGCGCCAAGGTCCTTAACGCTGACGCGCCAGAAGCCTTAGCAAAAATTGCGACAAAGTTAGGCGCGCAATTTATTCATATATCTACCGATTATGTTTACAGCGGCGATAAAGCCAGCGCCTATGTTGAGAGCGATCCTGTGGGGCCCAAAGGTGTCTACGGCGCGACCAAGCTCGAAGGCGAGCAGCGCGTTTTTGCTACCTGCCCAACGGCAATTGTTTTGCGCACAGCGTGGGTTTACAGCGCATTTGGCAAGAATTTTGTTAAATCCATGTTGGGCTTAGCGAGCACGCGGACGCATTTAAATGTTGTCGCGGATCAGTACGGTAATCCAACATCGGCTATAGATCTTGCGAAATCTATTCTAACTATTGCGCAGATTTGGAACACAGACCCAAGCCTCGGGCGCGGCGAGATTTATCATTGCGCAGGGACGGGCGACACAAATTGGGCTGAATTTGCAGCTTATGTGTTTAAGGTCAGCCAAGATCTCGGCGGCGCGCATGCCGAAGTGGCAGGTATTCCTGCATCTGACTGGCCGACAAAAGCCGTCAGGCCTGAAAACTCACGACTGGAGTGTAGTAAGTTGAAGGCGACTTTCGGGATAGAAATGCCGTCTTGGAAGACGTCTGTTTCAGAGACAGTTACAAGCCTCTTAAATGGCGCAAACGGCTAATCTATCATGTCACTTGGGATGTTTGCGAGTGCCCTCAGATGGCTAATAATTATATGCGTTTTAGGATATGTCTTAAACTTTGCGATCTTCACAGATCAAGCGCTTCCAGATCATTGGCGCCTTAGGGGGCATAATGATACCGTCTTGCATATTGGGGCGTTCCTGTGTTTGACATTTATATGTACGCTAAATTCTCGCTATTGGTTACAGCTTGCGCTGGGTTTGGGTGTCTTGGCGGTTCTGATAGAGGGGGTTCAGTTTTGGATACCCAGACGGACAGCGGGACTTGATGATGTGTTGGCAAGCTTGACGGGCGTGTTTATCGGGTTATGTCTGTCGAAAATTGTGGAAGCCTGTTGGCGGTTTTGCACCAAGAAAATGCAAACAGGTAAAGAGTAAAAGACAAGAGAAGACCAAAGTCATGGATTTAAGTCAAAAAAAACTGGCGATTATAGGGTTGGGATATGTCGGCTTGCCGCTGGCAATCGAATTTGGGAAAAAGCGTGAGGTTGTTGGATTTGATGTCAAAACCTCTCGTATTGAAGAACTCCGAAAAAACATAGACTCAACACTTGAAGCCACCGCCGAGGAAATTAAGTCCGCAAAAGGGCTAAGCTTTAGCGATATTCCGGATGATCTGAAATCATGCGGAATATTTATTGTTACTGTCCCGACCCCAATTGATCAGGCCAAGCGTCCTAACCTTGGCCCAATTGAAAGTGCGTCTAAACTCGTTGGCTCTATGCTTTCAAAAGGCTCCATCGTGATCTACGAATCAACAGTATATCCGGGATGTACGCAGGAATTTTGCGTGCCAATACTCGAGCACGTTTCGGGCCTAAAGCATAACCAAGATTTCTTTACGGGCTACTCGCCAGAGCGTATCAATCCGGGCGATAAAAAACACAGGCTGACGACAATTGTTAAAGTCACGAGCGGCTCAACGCCCGACGTCGCAGACGCGGTCGACGCGCTCTATAGCGATATCATCGATGCAGGCACATTCAAGGCCGCGTCGATTGAAGTCGCCGAAGCCGCGAAGGTTATTGAGAACACGCAACGTGACCTCAATATCTCGTTGATGAATGAGCTTTCGATTATTTTCCACCGTTTGAATATTGATACAATTGACGTTTTAGAAGCGGCAGGGACAAAGTGGAATTTCTTACCGTTCCGACCGGGACTTGTGGGCGGGCATTGTATCGGTGTTGATCCATACTACCTTACGCACCGCGCCCAAGAAGTCGGGTATCACCCAGAGGTGATTCTCGCAGGCCGCCGTATCAATGATAATATGGGTCCACATGTGGCTGACCGTGTTGCACGGCAGATGATGGAGCGGAATTTCCCAGTGGTCGGAAGCCGTATCCTTGTGCTGGGTCTGACCTTTAAAGAAAATTGTCCTGACCTCAGAAATAGTCGTGTCATTGATGTCATTCGCGAGCTTCAGCAATTTAATGCAAAAGTAGATGTGCATGATCCGTGGGCGTCAAAAGAAGAAGCGCTGCGCGAATATGATGTGAACTTGATTGAAAACCTCTCGTCTAAGGGTGTGTATGATGGCATCATCATCGCGGTCGGTCACGAGGAATACGCGGCAATGGGCGCAAGCGCGATACGCGCTTTGGGCAAACAGAATGCTGTCTTGTTTGATGTGAAAGCCATGTTCCCGCGCGAAGATAGTGACGGGCGGCTTTAAACTCTAATAGATAAAATTTAGAAATTTAGAACAGGTGATTTATGAAAGTTCTTGTCACAGGAAATGCCGGCTTTATCGGGTTTCACACAGTTAAGCGCTTGCTAGAGCGTGGCGACTCAGTTGTCGGTTTTGATATCGTAAATGATTATTACGATCCTAAGCTTAAAGAAGATCGTCTGAAAATTTTGGACGCCACGGCCAAGTCAACGGGATCGGAATATCATTTTGTCCGTCAAGATTTAACCGATAGCGAAGGCGTTAACGCCGTCTTTAAAAAGCACAAGCCAGAACGTGTCATCAATTTGGCCGCTCAAGCCGGTGTGCGTCACAGCTTGACGCATCCGCATGATTACATTGCCTCAAACATCACGGCTTTTACAAATATTCTTGAGGCGTGCCGTTATAATGATGTGGAGCATTTGACTTACGCGTCGACCTCGTCCGTTTACGGCGCAAATACGGCGATGCCGTTCTCGGAACATAAGGGCGTGGATCACCCTTTGCAGTTTTATGCGGCAACGAAAAAAGCCAATGAATTGATGGCCCATTCCTATAGCCATTTGTTCCGCCTTCCGACGACGGGTTTACGGTTCTTCACAGTCTACGGCCCGTGGGGTCGTCCTGACATGGCTTTATTCTTGTTCACGAAAAACATTTTGGCGGGCAAGCCGATCAATGTCTTTAACCATGGTAATCATACGCGCGATTTCACCTATGTCGAAGATATCGTCGAAGGCGTCGTACGTGTAAATGATAATCCTGCGGAGCCGAATCCTCAGTGGTCAAGTGATCATCCTGATCCTGCGACTTCGAATGCGCCGTATAGAATTTTCAACATTGGGAATAACTCCCCTGTTAAATTGTCGGAATATATTGCCGCGGCTGAGCAGCATTTGGGTATTGAGGCCATTAAAAACCTTCTGCCGCTACAACTCGGTGATGTGCCTGATACATATGCGGACGCGTCAGAACTCGTGAAAGCTGTCGGGTATAAGCCTGAAACCAGTGTCACAGACGGCGTTGCGGCCTTTATCGATTGGTATCGCGATTACTATAACGAATAGGTTTTCCTAAGCGGAGATTGAAATTCAATCCCCGCTTTTTAGACTGGGTATACACTGGCGTCTTTTATCTCTTACCGGAGACTTAGATGTCAGAAACACCCTCTCTTAAATTGCCGCATTTACAGGCGGCGCAAGCGCAAAAACATGTCACCCATAACGAAGCCTTGGAAATCCTCGACACGGTTGTCCAGCTTTCTGTATTGGATATAGACCTCTCAACACCGCCAACGACTGTTACCGAAGGTGATGCTTATATCATAAATACAAATGCGACTTTGGAATGGGCTGGGCTTGAAACTCAAATCGCACATTGGAGAGACGGGGCGTGGCGGATCATAACGCCCCAAATCGGTTGGCAGGCATGGGTGATTTCACAGAATGCCTTGAGTGTGTTTGACGGAATCGCTTGGATTGACCCGCTCGCATTGGGACTGACCTCCGTGGATACGCTCGGAATAAATGCCAGCTCAGACGCTCAAAATCGCCTAACCGTTGCCAGTTCAAATACGTTATTGACCCATGACGGCGATAGTCACCGCGTAAAAATTAACAAAGCCCTGAGCGGGGATACAGCGAGCCTTGTTTTTCAAACGGGATATTCAGGCCGCGCGGAGTTTGGCACAAGTGGCCAAGATGATTTCAGCGTTAAAGTTTCTGCAGACGGAACGACGTGGAATGACGCGATATCTATTGACGGTGCGACAGGCTCGGTCAGTCTTCCAAATACACAATCTACGCAAGGCCAAGCTGGAGGAGAAGGCGCATTAATTACGGGCGGGGCTTGGCGGACGACGCGAGATTCAAGTGTCGGGTGGATGACCCATCCCAATACAAGTTTAGCGTCTGTGGGTGCCTTGCCGTATCCTACATTCATACCTCTAAAAATTGGCGCGGCAGGGATGTATTCAAATATTTCTCTTTTTTGCCAAAGCGGCTCTACGGGCGAAACACTTCGTATAGCGCTCTATAAAGCCAGTCCTGATAATCTGATCGGTACATTTGCGGCGGATTTCGGTGAAGAAAATTGCGACTCTGCGGGATTGAAAATCCTAACAATACCGACTTTCCCCTTGGACCAAGGCTTGTACTACCTTGTAATGCGAACATCATCTTCTGCGCTTACGTTTCGCGGGGGTAATTTTTGCCAAGATACTGGGGCTGGACTTCTTTCAAACATTATATTTGGTGCCGGGATTGGACGCATTGTCTCTTTTGATTATTCAGATCCATGGCCAACTGACATGTCGAATTTTTCAATTGGGGCAGGCGTAAATCAGATTCAATTAATGGGCTCGTATTTTTGTGCAAATATGCTAGTGCGATGACATATTAAGTGTTCCAAACCGTCTGCATGAAATAGGCTGTTGACTGAGGGAATAGTTTGCAGATGAACGCGCATAGAGTATGAGTTGGGATTATGAGTATGTTTATACATGAACTTTCTGATGTCCAATCTACTGATATTGGCGATCAAACTAGAGTGTGGCAATATTGCGTCATATTGAAGGGCGCTCGAATTGGAACAGGGTGCAATATTTGCTCGCATACCCTGATTGAAAGCCATGTTGAAATTGGTAATCATGTGACGGTCAAAAGCGGTGTTCAGCTCTGGGACGGCATTGTGATTGAAGACGATGTCTTTATTGGCCCCAATGCAACTTTTGCGAATGATAAATATCCAAAATCTGGAAATCGAGACTTTAAACAGTTGTCTGTTCGGGTTTGCAAGGGGGCGTCTATTGGGGCTGGCGCTGTTATATTGCCAGGTCTCGTTATTGGGGCGCAGGCGGTCGTCGGGGCAGGGGCAGTTGTTACGAAAGACGTCGCTCCCAACAGCGTCGTTGTCGGCAATCCCGCAAAGGAAATGTCAAAATGATAGGGGACATCAATAATTGCCACATGGTCGATCTACCAAAGATCGAAGATCACAGGGGTAATCTGACCTTTATCGAAGGCGGAAATCACATTCCATTCGATATTAAGCGCGTTTATTATCTGTATGATGTTCCAGGCGGCGCAGAGCGCGGCGGGCATGCACACAAAGCGCTCAATCAATTGATCATTGCCATGTCTGGAAGTTTTGACGTCGTACTAGATGACGGAAAAAATAAAAAACGTGTACATTTAAACCGGTCTTATTCGGGTCTTTTTGTTTGCCCTATGATCTGGCGGGAGCTTGATAATTTTTCATCAGGATCTGTCTGTATGGTTTTGGCCTCTAATGTATATGACGAGTCCGATTACTACCGAGATTACAGTGCCTTTATTACAGACCAAGGATTATAGACGTGACGGTTCCTTTTCTTGATTTAGGCGCAGCTTACCGGGAGCTGAAAGACGAAATCGATACATCTGTTGCCCGCGTACTCGAAAGCGGTTGGTATATTCTTGGCCCTGAAGTGGACGCGTTTGAGGCTGAATTCGCGGACTTTTGCGAAACATCTCACTGTGTGGGGGTCGCCAACGGCTTAGACGCATTAGTTCTTTGCTTGCGTGCCTTAGATATCGGCCACGGCGACGAAGTCATTGTACCCTCTAATACTTATATCGCAACGTGGTTGGCGGTTAGCCAAGTCGGCGCAGTGCCTATTCCTGTTGAGCCTGACCTTAGGACACACAATATTAACCCGACTCGTATTGCCGAGGTTGTGACGACGCGGACAAAGGCGATCATGCCAGTTCACCTTTATGGTCAGCCTGCAGATATTGACGCTATTTTAGATGTGGCCAAAGAAAAAGGCCTCTATGTAATCGAGGACGGCGCGCAAGCCCACGGCGCGCGCTATAAAGGTCAACGTTTGGGCGGGCATAGTGATTTTGTTACGTGGAGTTTTTATCCAGGTAAGAACCTCGGTGCGTTAGGCGACGGCGGCGCTGTGACGACAAACAATCCAGACCTCGCGGATAAAGTGCGAGTTTTAAGAAATTACGGATCTCGTGAAAAATACGTGAATGAAGTCAAGGGGGTGAATAGCCGTCTCGACCCGCTGCAAGCAGCGATATTG
>Ga0209185_1000855_pt1 | contig 30866 bp, 25 predicted proteins | sample SidtaG_2_FD_187425 | JGI IMG/M metagenome (GOLD analysis project Ga0209185, IMG submission 187425) | Marine algal microbial communities from Sidmouth, United Kingdom - Sidmouth_Asex2 metaG (SPAdes) (version 2) | ecosystem: Host-associated > Algae > Red algae > Unclassified | place: Sidmouth... | reverse complement strand
TTTGTGTTTTTTAGAAGGGAAAAGAACAAGCATAATGGGGCAAGTTATTTATTTTCTTTCACTAAGTGAAACATATAAGAAAAAGAACAATTCAGACGGGTAGATTATTTTTTTCGTCTTCCCTTAGTTTAATGTTAATCGAAGTGGTGGGTTGAGTTCCAATAGAAAAAGCACCAAATCTCATCGAATAACCGTTGGAATTTGGTGCTAGTCATTTGGAATTTGAGCAAAACTATTTTTTAACAGGATTACCTTCGGTATCATAAAAATCGACCTGCCCGCTACTGCCAAACTGACCAAGTTTACCTGCTACTTCATCTTGATTGCCAACGACCAAAATATAAGCATTTTCCGGCTTGATATATTTCATCGACATTGCTTTTACATCCGCAACAGTCACTGCGTTGAGTTTTTCGAGATAAGTTGCATAATAATCTTTCGGCAAATCGTAACGAATCGTATTGAGTGCAAAACGCGCCAAAGTTTCCGGACGTTCCAAAGAACGCGCAAAACCACCTGTCATCGAATTGAGGACAAGGCTAAGGTCTTTGGCATCCACATCTGTGTCACGCATCTGATGTAGTTCGTATATAAATTGGACGATAGAACTATCTGTGACCTCATTACGCACACTTGCGCCTGCCGAAAATGCACCCACCAATTTGTTGGTACGAATCGAGGAGCGGGCACCGTAAGTATAGGCTTTATCTTCACGCAGATTTTGCATCAAACGACCTGAAAACACACCACCACCAAGTATACTATTCATTACACTTGCAGGAATTGCATCAGGTGCACCCGGCTTTAAATCAATAGGATACGTCACAGAAATCACTGATTGCACTGCACCTTCTTTATTGACAAACGCTATTTGTGTGGCGTCCGGTTGCATAGGCGTATCGTAGGTGTGTGTTGGCACATCACCTTTTTTCCAATCTCCCAAATACTTATCGAGTTGTACCTTCGCTTCGGCGGCTGTGATGTCGCCCACGACTGCCATATACGCTACATTCGGCTTGAAATAAGTGTTATAATATGCTTTACACTTTTCCAGTGTGATGTTTTCGACACTTGCTTCTGTCATCATTTCACCGTAAGGGTGGTCTTTGCCATAACGTAATGCGTTGGCTACATTTCTCGCAATCGCATTTGGGTCGTCTTTTTCAGATGTCAAAGAAGAAAGTTGCTGTTTCTTCATCTTGTCCAACTCATCGGCTGGAAAAGCAGGATTCAGTACGATGTCAGACATCAATTCCAATAATTTTGGAACGTGTTTGGTCAATGAAGCGGCAAACAAACCATTATCATTGGTACTCAATCGCGCACCGATAAAGTCGATTTCTTCATCGAGTTCTGCCTTTGTGCGAGTCGTTGTGCCTTTGCTCAACATCTGTCCTGCCATACTCGCGGCACCGGCAAATTCGCCTTCCAACATCGGGTCATTATCCAATAATAATTGGAAAGAAACACGCGGTATTTTATGGTTTTCAACAACGACCACTTGAAGACCATTGTCTAGAGTAAATATTTCAGGCTCACTGATTTGTATTTTTGGAGCAGGTCCGGCTGTTGGTGCTTGGCTGCGGAAATCAGTGGTTTCTTTGACTTCATTTTTAATGGTTTCCGATACGTCTTTTGTACCGCCACATTGGAAGAACAAGAAGGCTAAAGGAAGCAAATATATAATTAATTTTTTCATATTCGTGACACAGACATTCCTGTCTGATTTATTTTATGTTTTAGAAATATGTTACACAGATAATTTTGTCAACGCAATAAATACATTTAATAAAAATAATTTATACGTAATTATAATATTATTTTTTATTGTATAAAAACAATGTTATAACAGACAAGAATGTCTGTGTTACGGCTCCATTGATTTTGGTAAAAATTGTAGCGTGACACTATTTTCTTTTATAAAATATTTGTTTGCTACTCGTTTGATGTCCTCGCGAGTTACTGCCATGTAACGCTCTATTTCGTTGTTAATCAAATTGGCATCACCAAAATACATGTGGTAATTGGCAAGACTTTCTGCACGGGCAGCTATGGTAGAATTGCCGGTTACAAAGTCATTTTCAATTTGATTTTTTAATTTTTGAAACTCGTTTTTACCTATCAATTCGTTGCGTACCTTTGCGATTTCAGCTTGTACAGCCGTTTCTAACTCATCTACATCGCCGCCCATATTTACCATAGCAAAAACGACATTGACACCCGAATCTTCCAACCCAAATGGGAATGCGCCAATCTGAAGTGCCTTCTGCTGCTCATCTACGAGCGAACGGTACAAGCGCGAACTTTGCCCTTGCGCCAGTAAGGTAGAAAGCATATCTACGGCATAAAAATCAGGCGTTCCTTCCGCAGGAATACGGAAGCCCGTGATGACGGCTGGGAGCTGAACATTATCATAAATCGTAGCTCGTTGTTCGGCTTCGAGTTCTGGTACTTGCTTGTCTGGGCGTGGAATTTCGACAGTGCCGCGTGGGATGCCACCGAAGTATTTTTCAACCATTTTTTTGGTTTCTGCAATATCCAAATCACCTGCTATAGAGAGTACTGCGTTATTTGGTACGTAGAATGTTTTGTAGAAATTCACATAATCGTCCTCCTCTGCTGCGTTAAGGTGTTCCATGTAGCCAATGACGGGCCACTCGTAAGAATATCCCTTGAAGGCACGGATAAACATCTCTTGAATCCAAGAGCCATAAGGCTGATTGTCAATGCGTTGGCGGCGTTCTTCTTTGACGACCTCGCGTTGTGTTTCGATACCTTTGTTTTCTACTTTGGCATGTAGTAATCGCTCTGATTCGAGCCAAAGACCAAGTTCGATTTGGTTGGAAGGGAGCAATTCATAGTAGTAAGTACGGTCGTAGCTCGTGTTGGCATTGAGTGTACCTCCGGCGTTTTCTACGTATTTGTCAAATTCGCCGCGCTCTATATTTTCAGAGCCTTCAAAGAGTAAATGCTCAAAAAAGTGGGCAAATCCTGTACGGTCCGGTTTTTCATTTTTCGACCCAACGTGGTACATGATGGACACCGCCACGATGGGCGTAGACTCGTCTTGGTGCAGGATGACGTGTAAGCCGTTGTCAAGTGTGTATTCTTCAAATTCGATGTTGACCGATTGGGCGTTTGCCGACAGGCTCAACAAAGCAAATGAGAGGAACAGAATGATTCTCTGCGTCATAGTTTATCAATGTTTGTATTCATTCTTGATGACAAATGAATAATGATTAGGAAATTATTTTAGAAATAATGATGTTGTTGTCGATTTATTGAATTTAAATATATGCAAATCTACTTCACATTTTCCATGAATGGAAATTTAGAAGGGATTTTTAGACGAATATAATTGAACGGTGGACGGCAGACGGTGGACGATAGACGGGTAAAACGCAGTGCAGGCCTGAAGGTGCTATGTTATGTTTTCATTTCAAAATAATACGGAAATTCATTTAATCTGCGTCTATTCGTTTATCGCTCGCTATTCGAGTGTGAATGTGTTTTTAAACCAATCGGCAAAATTTTCTACTAAAGGGGTTTCAACATTAAAAAACCCGGCTTTGACGGCTGTTCCCATAGGTAAGCCTGGCGTTTTTTGCTATGCAAGATAGGTGTGTACAAGTACTTTTTGCGTTTTGATTTCAGTGAATTTACAAAAACCCTGAGCTGCGAGCTCTTTTACTTTTGCTTGTGCAAATTCCCATGTTTTATCATTCTCCGCAATCATCGAACCAATAAAACTTTCGAGGTAGCCTTCATTTTTATTGTCTGGCATTATCCATATTCCGATGTATAAATTATCTGTAAATTGATACCCAAAACCTTTTTTTGTTAATTCAGCCTTCGGTAAGTTTACGTTTATTTTCTTTTGGGTAAAATCCAATAAACTCATCAATCTTGCAGTCGCGCCTTTATCGTCAGCATCAATAATAATACCGATACGCTCTACGTCTGGGGTATCAAGTTGCTCACCAAGTGCCGCCTGAATTTTGGAAATACTGCCCGCTTCTTTTACAAACTCTTTTTTGAATTTCGTTGGATTCCTATATCCTTTCGGCGGCGGAAGTCCTTTTTTCATTAGAATGGCAGACAAGGCAATCGCATCACTGCCTTCTACAATTAATCTTTGTTGCATGGGTTATCGGATTTCAAGTTCTAATTCGAGGCTTTCGCGCAGGCGTTCACCGTCAAAAATAATGGCTTCGTTTTCACCTTTTCTATTGACTTGTAGGCGAATATATTGGGCGTCGTTGATATATTGAGCGTCATCGGCTACGTAGTGGAATGTCCGCAAAACATCCTGGCTGTGGGTCGTCGCAAATACTTGTATGTCCCATTTTTTGGCGTATTTAAAAATCATATTCCATAGTTTTTCTAAGGCAGAATAATGTAATCCTAATTCCAATTCATCTATGAGTAAAATGCTGTTTTGAGCATTCGCCAAACTCAATGCAATCAGTAAAATACGATAGACGCCATCGCCCAGAGTGCCGAGTGGAACGGGCTTTTCTGTGTCTTGCAGACGTACACGGACAATCTCACGCCCCACGTCTAAGCGGATTAAATCGGGTTGGATGGTGTCTCTGATTATTTCGTAAACATCGTTTTCAGCATCTGTCAATACAACTTTTTCCCAAAGAGAATTTAATGTATCAAAACCCGAGGTAAATTTTATGAGAACGGTATGTTTGTATGGGTCTTCAGCCATTATAATAGGCTCAAGAAATTGCTGGCTTTCATCATCACCTTTCGACCATTGTTGATAACAATAACTATTTTCGTCTTTCCAAAAAACTTTGCATATATGTAAATTGTTTATTTCTATGTCGTGTTTAATTGAAATAGTCCGATTAAACATTTCATTATAAGTACTATTCTCTCCCCCTTTGAACAGATTTCTGTTATCTAAAATATGATTAATTACATCACTTCCGCCGTTCTCACCCAAAATCCTAACCGCGTCCAAAAGCGTCGTTTTTCCTGCATTATTCTTTCCTGCAATCAAATTCACCTGCTTCAAGGTCGGAATTTCCAAGTCCTTGAAACACATGAAATTTTTGATATGTAAATGCTCAATCATATTTTTGTTTTTACAAAGTTACGAATAAATTAAGATTTTTTTGTCAAGCCAATTACCTATTTACCAAATTTTCAAAAGGTTACACAAATTGAAATCGCACGAACATTGAGTACCTACGGCACTCTTGAGGTGTATATTTTACTATTTCCTACCGACATTTTGCCTCTAACGAGGCATTTTAAACATGGTTCTTTGACAATTTTTGCAAAAAAAGAAAAAATCAAAAGCTCAACAAATAAGGTCATGCTGACCCCAATAGCTATCGGGGTCAGCATGACCTTATTTATTTTGTGTTTTAGCTGTTTTGCAAAAATTGTCAAAGAACCTTAAACATAAAACAGTCCCGTTAGGGACAAAATATTGGTAGCTCAAAGCAAAAATACAATAATTTCTTGCCCTGTTAAGGGCAAAACAGGTCGCAGAAAATTTGTGTACCCTTTTGAAACCAAATTCCCCAGTCACCCAATCCAACTCTAATGCGAAAAATACCCATACATTTGAAAAATAAACAGCGCGATACCAGCGAATACCAAAAACCAGTTGACGACTTGGTAAAAAGTATCGTAGCTTTTAAAGGCTTTCCAGCGTGAAATAACGAAAACAATGGGAATAAGTGCGGCAATCTGACCGAGTTCGACACCGATATTGAAGCTGACGATTTTGGCTAAAATCTGCTCGCTGCCCATCTCAAACGACTGCAAACGTGTAGAGAGTCCAAAACCATGAATGAGTCCAAAAATAAAAACCATCCACAGTAGATTCGGTGATTTGGCATTAAGTATTTTCTGGAAACCGCCGAGGTTCTCAAAGCCTTTATACAAGACACTCACCGCAATAACCGCATCAATCAAATGCTCGTTTGCCTTGATACCCAACATGGTAGCCCCAATGAGCGTGATGCTATGCCCTATCGTAAATACCGAAACAAATTTGACAATATCCTTGAAATTACTCAAGTAAAAAATCACCCCAACGAGGAAAAGTAAATGGTCGTAGCCCGTCACCATGTGCTTTGCACCTACAAGGATGTAGGCAAGCAAACCGCCATTTGTCAGAATTTCTTGGTCGCTTGCCGATACACCGTGTGCCAACATTAGCAAAGGTAAGAGTATGAAAACCAGCGTGGTAAATCGTTTTTTATTTGTCATAATTTAAAATAGTCCATAGTCCGTGTCGTCAGCCGAATACCTTTGTTGATACTTAATATGCTCGAAATTATCCAAAACGTTTTATTAAAACGGTTCTTTGACAATTTTTGCATTTTCTTCCAATGTGGCTTTAACCCATTGTAATAAGTAACTGAACAACAATGGGTTAAAACCACATTGGAGAAAGGACGAGTTTTTTTTTGCAAAAATTGTCAAAGAATCATTAAAACCTTCGTCTGCCGACTAAAAACACGTAAAGCCATCAAGAACCTTTCGTAGCCCCTTTTGATTATGCAAATATACATTAAAAACGCATTTCGTCCAATAGCTTAAAGCTATTTAAACCACTAAATTCCAAAAAACAAATTCCAACAAAAACTTGCGTAAAAACACATTGGAATTTGGAATTTGGAATTTGTGAAAAAATTTATTTTTTCACAAATTCTGCCACTGCCTTTGCTACATTTTGCCCGTCTATCGCTGCGGAAAGGATTCCTCCGGCATAGCCTGCGCCTTCGCCGCAAGGGAATAAGCCTTCTGTACCTTCGTGCATGTATGTCTCGCGTACACGCGGGATGCGTATGGGCGAACTCGTGCGACTTTCTACACCGATTACATTGGCGGTTTCGGTGTAGTAGCCCCTCATTTTTTGGTCAAATTGGCGGACACCTTTACGTAGTCTTTGGCTGATACTTTTCGGAAGCAATCGGTGGAGTGGCGCAGAGAATAGCCCTGGAATATAGGACGTTTCATTGAGCGTTTTGGAGTGCCTTCCGTTTGAGAAATCGGTTAGGCGTTGGGCGGGCGCTTGTTGGCTGCCATTGCCTGCCGCAAACATCATTTGTTCTACTTTTTTCTGAAATTCTAAACCCGCAAATACGCCGTATTTTTGATATGCTCTCAAGTCTTCCGTCTCTACGGCGACCACCGTACCAGAGTTGGCAAAACGCGAATCTCGCTTCGACATCGACATGCCGTTCACGACAATTTCGCCCGGTGCAGTCGCCGACGGAACGACCAATCCGCCCGGACACATACAAAACGAAAACACGCCGCGACCTTCCACTTGTGATACCAATTTATAGCTCGATGCGGGCAGGTGTTCGCCCCTTTCTGTACCATGATATTGGATGTCATCAATGAGGCTTTGCTCATGCTCAATACGCACGCCAAGCGCGAACGCCTTCGCTTCAATATGTATTTTATTTTTTTCTAATAAATAAAAAACATCGCGTGCCGAATGCCCTGTGGCGAGTATAACGGCGTCAGCAGAATGCTCTTTCTCACCTCTAGCTCCTAAAGGAGAACTGCCATCCTTTACTTCCTGCGTAGGATTTCCTTTAGGGTCGGGGTGCGCGTCGGTAGAACTTCCTTCGGGGCTGGGACGTGGGAGGCTTTTCACGACCACGCCACGCATTTTACCTTTCTCCAAAATAAAATCTGTCACAAGGGAATAGAAATGTATTTCGCCTCCATGTTTCAAAATCGTTTCTCGAATGGCGGCTACGATGTTCGGCAATTTATTTGACCCGATGTGCGGATGTGCGTCGATAAGAATATCCGCTTTCGCGCCGTGTTCTACGAGCAAACGCAGGATTTTGATGTAATTGCCTCGTTTTTTGGAGCGTGTATATAGTTTTCCGTCGGAATATGTACCTGCACCGCCTTCACCAAAACAATAATTAGAATGTGGGTCTACCTCGCCGAGTTGCTGTATGCTGCGTAGGTCGCGACGACGTTCGCGAACCCCTTTTCCACGCTCAAAAATGATGGGTTTTATGCCCAATTCAATCAATTGCAAAGCCGCAAAATAACCCGCCGGACCTGCGCCCACGATAATCACTTCTTTTGGTTTGGACGGTAAATTCTGAAGCGCATTCAAAAGTGGTGCTTCGATTTTTGGTGCTTCATTTATATACGCCTCTACACGCAGCGCGACCAGCGGCTGACGCTTTCGGGCATCTATCGAGCGTTTGAGTTGAATGATTTGGGTGAGTTCGCTGTCGTCTATGCGTAGCTGTCTGAGGACTTCTTGTCGGATAAAATCATCATCCGCCGCTTGCTTGGGCAATAGGCGCAAATCGAGTTGTTGTATCATAAAGAGAAGTTCAAGTTCAATTTGAAATTATTGGCAAAGATAACAAAAAAAGGTCATTCCCTGCGGAATGACCTTTCGTTTCGTATTGTTTCGTTAAGTGTTCCTTAGTAGGCTACAAGCGGCATTTCTCCAACAAGTACAAAATCCTCGGATGGGCATTGCCATTTACCATATTTTTTATAAGTACTAATAGTATATATTTTTTCCCTTAAATCAGAAGTTGTAGTCTCAAACAAATAACGATTGAGTGTTTTGAGTGCCTTATTGTCTCTTGTCCGCACCCATTCACCATCTACCTGAATGACAAAATCACCGCTGCGAATAGTAGGAACCAAGCATATAAAATCCAAAGCATGATTATTTTCAATCACCTTTTCTATGAAGGGTTTTAATTCCGCTTTTATTTGATTTAAATATTCTCTATCCATGTTTTGAAACCATTTTGATTATCACTAATAGCATTTAAAAATTCCAACGTGTTTTGGGCAGAGAAAGTTCCTTTTGGCAAATATCGGCGATTTTCTGACCATTCGCAAATTATAATCCAGTTATCTGCCAAGTCAATATTATTTCTTTTTGCTAGTTGAAACTTATTACGCAAACCGCTTAATATCAACAAAGCCTCCAAATCATGCGTCTTGAAGCTCCTCAATACTTTTCCATCTACACTCGAATTTTCGTGAAAAAAATCGGGAACTTCTAACAACTCACAAACCTTTGCTTTAAGTATCAATTCAACTGCATAACCTACAATGTAAGCTGCACCGTCATAATACCCATTATCGTAAAGCAGCCTTGCTTCTTTGAGTCTTGAATCAGCTAAATCTTTGATTTCCTGTACGGTTTGCATTTAGTCTTATTTGAAGTTGTACGTTAAAATTTCCCCATCATTTTTTGTTTCATTTTCTGAAACTCAGCTTCTGTAATCACGTTATCGTCGCGCAATTTGGCGAGGTCTTGCAGTTTTTTTAGTGCTGCATCCATGGTGTCGATATTTTCTTCAACTACTGCTTCGGGGGCTTCTTCTGGCTCGACCGTTGCTTCTACTTCTGGACTTGCTTCTGCATCCGATGCGTTGTTTGCTTTTCTTCTGCGTTTGGGTTTGCCTTTTGGTGTTTCGCCTTCTGCTTCGGCTTTTTTCTCGTCTTCTTCGCGCTTGATGTCGGCAGCTACTTTTTTGCCTTTTTCAAATTGCTCTGAGTAGTATTTTCGCAATCTATCTACATCGAAATCAAGGAAGGTGCCGCCTGTTTCAAAGTGTTGTTTGAAAACCTGACCGAGTGCATAGGTAGAGGCACCCGATAGTACAGGCAATGCGACACTACCAATAACTGTTCCTATACCAGGAATTAATTTGAGGGCGCTTGCACCTGCTCGTGCTATGCCCGACCCGACCAATGCCGTAATAAGGCTTTTACCTTGCATTCCGTTAAAATTAACTTGGTACAAACGACACATCTGTCTGACCATATCCAACTGCACCGCACTCATTGCGAAAACATCAATGACAGGCAGGGGAATCATTCCTGCTCCCATAGACCACACAACATGGTTGCGTATAATAGAGTCAACCATAACATTTGGTTCTTTATCGTTCATATAATCTCGTCTCATAAGAATTTTTTTATAATTATTTTTTTTGCGAATTAATGAAAAATATCGTTTGTATGAAAGTTTTTACGACAAATTATACGAGTTTTGCGATTAAAATGTGGTTACGGGTTACGAGTTACGGGTTGCGAGTTAATTTTCTCGCCCCTAAACCCTTAACCCTTAACCCGCAACTCGAAACACGTATGCTAACAGCTATTTCACCCATTGATGGGCGTTACCAAACTAAAACGCAGGAACTCTCGGCTTATTTTTCAGAATATGCTTTGATTAAATACCGCGTTCAGGTCGAAGTCGAATATTTTATCGCACTTTGCGAATTGCCTCTGCCACAATTAAACGGTTTTGGGTCGCATAATGTTGAGCGATTGCGTAACATTGTACGCTATTTTAACGAAACACAGGCGGCACGAATTAAAGAAATCGAACGACGTACCAATCACGATGTCAAGGCAGTAGAATATTTTCTAAAGGAAGAATTTGAAGATTTGGGACTTGGTGCGTGGAAGGAATTTATTCATTTTGCATTGACTTCGCAAGACATTAATAATACTGCCGTTCCGCTTTCTTTGAAAGCGGCTTTGGATGAGGTGTATGATGTTTTTTTTGTAAAAATAATGGAAAAATTGCAGTCCCTCGCAGGCGAATGGGCGCACATACCCATGCTTGCTCGCACACATGGACAGCCTGCATCTCCGACCTTGTTGGGCAAGGAAATTGAGGTGTTTCGTGTGCGATTGAATGTGCAATTTAAGCAATTGAAGGCTGTGCCTTTTTCTGCTAAATTTGGTGGCGCGACGGGCAATTTTAATGCTCACTATGCTGCGTATCCGGATATTAATTGGCGCGAATTTGCGGATGACCTCGTGAATGATCGCCTAGCTTTGCAACGCTCGCACCCGACGACACAAATCGAACATTATGATAATCTCGCGGCACTTTTTCATGCACTTTCTCGCATCAATACGATTCTCATCGACCTTTCGCGCGATATGTGGACGTATATTTCGATGGATTATTTTAAGCAAAAAACCGTAGCAGGCGAAGTGGGTTCGTCGGCGATGCCGCATAAGGTGAATCCGATTGATTTTGAAAATGCAGAGGGAAATCTCGGTATGGCGAATGCTATTTTTGGGCATTTGGCAGCAAAAATGCCCATCTCGCGACTGCAACGCGACCTGACAGATAGTACGGTGTCGCGCAATATTGGCGTACCAATTGGTCATACGCTCATCGCCTTCAAATCTATCTTAAAAGGTTTGGATAAATTGCTGCTGAATGAAGCGAAACTCGCCGCAGATTTGGAGGCAAATTGGGCGGTAGTCGCCGAAGCGATACAGAATATTTTGCGTCGCGAAAATTATCCGAAGCCTTATGAAGCATTGAAGGATTTGACCCGCGGAAAAGCAGCGATTACGAAAACGGATATTCAGGAATTTATCGAAAAATTGGACGTAAATGAAGCCGTGAAAATAGAGTTGAAGGCAATTTCACCAGCGAATTATGTGGGGAAAGTTTTTTAGATTTAATCTCGATAATTATCGGGAAAGCAGCAAGCGCAAATGCAAGTTTTTATTCGCTTTCAGCGAATTAAGGGAAGAGGAAAAAAATAATCTACCCGTCTGAATTGTTCTTTTTTTTATATGTCTCACTAAATTTTCCTTACGTAGCTCGGCTATGTGCGTCAAATTTAGCAAAACATATAAAAAAAATAAGGGCTTCATTTGGGGTAGATTATTTTCTTCTTCTTCCCAAAGACTACTTATTTTCTACGGCATAAGTCTTTAATATTTCTACATCGACAATTGATAAAGTTTTTTCATGTGTTGCATTGAGATTTACGTTTGGGGCGTGTCCGGCGTGGTGTGCTTCGAGCCAACGGGAAGCGCATAAGCACCATTTGTCGCCGACATTTAAGCCCGGGAAATTGAACTGTGGAAAGGGGGTGGAGAGGTCGTTGCCTTTCGATTTGGTGTAGGTCAAAAAATCCTCCGTCATTATCGCGCATACTGTATGTGTGCCGCTATCCATCCAATCTGTTCGACAATAACCGTCTCTGAAATAGCCGGTTAGTGGCTCGAAGCAACAACTTTCTAAGTCGCTGCCAAGTACGTTTTTAGCTTTGGTTTGGGTGCTTGTGCCGTTTGAATTGCTCATGTGATACTTGCTTTGCTGGGCAAAAAATCCGATAGATATAAAGGCGAATATGAATGAAAATAAAGTTTTCATATTATTCGAACAGCTAGACTTGTTTTTTGTTCCTGTTCCTAAGAGATGAAAAAACAATAAAGACTATGCGTTTATATATCTTTTCATCCCTTAGTAGAATACATTTGGGGTGAATTATTTTCTTCCTCTTCCCTTACTTTACTACCCAAGCCTGCGGATTAAACTGTCGTTGTACCTTTGCCAACTGACTATTCAGTTGATTTGGAGCGCAGTAAAGGACTACACCGACCCGTTTCATGTTGCCCGACCACTTGCTTTCTACCTCGTAGCCTGCCTTTTTACAGCGTCGAATCATATTATCTGCATAGGTCGAATTTCCGAAAGATCCAACGACCACAACATAGCGTCTTTTGGCGGAACGTGTAGGAGGAGGCGTGGTTTTTCTTGGTGCAGTGACGACAGGTGTTTTTTGTACAACAGTTTCTCGCGGCACGATTCGTACCGGCGCATCTACGATAATTGTCGGCTCAGAAGTTTCATTCATATCATCGACATAGGTATCGGTCGTTTCTTTTATTGACGGATTGATATGTCTATCGTCAGTATCTATAACGCCGACATCTTCGCTTTCGTCGTAATATTCCTCGTCATCTATGACGGGAATTTTCTTTTCCGTTCTCCTCGTATTAGGGTTGAGTTTATTTTCTTGATAACGATTCCAAAGCATATATCCACCGACTAATATTCCTGTAAGAACAATAATGTTGAATAAACTAAAGGTTGATTTTGCCATATTTTTTGTTTCTGATTTAATGATAGGAGCTGATTCGGGTGCTTCTATCGGCTGCAATATCGTTGTTTTTTCTAAAGGCATCAAATGAAGCTCGGGCAAACCGAAGGCATCGGCAAGAAAATTAGTGTTTTCGGGTTGAAATTGCACATTTTGCCCGACATCCAAACTAATTTCACCTACTTTTGGGACGGAAATAACCTCGCGATCATTCAAAGTAGCCAAAGATTCATACGTAAATGTTTCAATGTCGGCAAGAGCCTCCTGATAGCTACCGCCGTTTTTCTGCGTCAATCTATTCACCAAAACACCATCATTAAAAGTCAGCAAATCCACAAAATCAAGGTCACGCGAAGGCGGTACGATGCGCTGTTCATTTATTTCCGCTGACCTGTAATTGGTCACAAAACCACCAAAGCCGGGTACGACTACGCACTCGTATTCATATAGTAACTCCGCAATGTCGGTGGTAATTGAATTCATCTTTAGTGTTGTGGTTTTGTGGTGCCGTAGTTTCGTGGTGGTGGTGGTGGTGTGGTGTCGTAGTTTTGTGGTGTTACTGTATTTATATTTTTTTTTTGCAAAAAAAACGCACAAAAACACTACAACACTATAACACTAAAGCACAAAAATCACTCCGCCGACAAAGCTCAATCCAATCTGCGGATAACGATGCCAACGTTGATATTTCGATGCGAATAGATTATTTAAGTCCAAAAATAGAGAAAAATTATCATTTAGACTATACGTTCCACCGACATTAAAGTCGAATAAGGGCGAGAGTTGCGCTTCTGCGCCCTCGTGGGTGAGATATGGTGAGCCGCCTTCAACATAGAGTTTGGCTTGCATTTCGAATTGGTCATTATACGCATAACGCAGCCCGACATTACTTTCTAAAGTCGGCAAATGCCAATGCGGGTCATCGCTGCCGTAAATGTTATATGCTCCTGAAAACGAGATGTTTATATTTTTTAATAACTCAAAATCAGCGATAGCACCGAGTGCGAAAATGGTTGCCACAGAATCGTATAGCACATCAAATCGCCGCCTGTCGTCCGCATAATTAGTGAGGTACATCGGGAGGTTTTCAATACGTTTTTGAGTCATTCGAGCCTCTACATTTAATTTGTCGATTTTAGCTTTTACGCCACCATAGAGACTTCGCAGACGTGTGTTTTCTAAATTAATGATCGACTGTATATAAGGATTATATGCACCAAATTCGCGGAATTGAGCCTGCTGTATTTCGCCTGTCCAACCACCGAAAATATTGGCTTTACCCTCCAAAATCTGCACGCTTGCCTCTATATCAGGATAAGGCACAAATCCACCATCAAAACCCAAATACGCGCCAGCTTTCAGTCGAAATGGTGCAGCATTGAGTTCGAAGTATGGTTTGAAAGCGAGTACATTATTTGCTCGTTTTGTGAGGGTGTCATTATCGTTAGAAAAGTGACGATAATGATTGTCAATTTCTATGGCGAGTCGGTTTTTATCTATCCATTTTTCTATACCTATATCGAAGCCGACACGATTTTCTCGTGTCAAATAATTATCGCCTGTCGTATGAAAATCTCCTGTAAACCAATAATTTATATCGTTAATTGTTGTCTCGCTATTTGCTACACGAAACTCGCCGAAGCCTGTCAAAAACTGTTGAAAAACATCTGATTTTATAAAATCAATATCGGCGGCATGACCATAGAAATGATGTCTATCCAAGTCAAACCCCAACTTGCCGCCCACGGCAAGTTCACGCGTATAATAGGTCGCATCAACAAAGCCATCTGTGTTTCCAAACTGCTGAAATTCAATATTTTGACTGTTTTTCGCAGAATGATGACGCAGCTGAAGATTAAAATCCAACCAATCCGATTTGCCATTATTCAAACGAAAATCAAGATAAGGTTGATTGGGAATACCGTAGCCGATTTTGCCCCAATATCGCCGTGCTTCCTTTGCAGATTCGCGGCGCATCGCAATGGGTTTGATGGTCGGTGCTTCGTAGTCCAATGTCAGCAATTTTGGTGGCAAATTGAAGACGCTATTGCGCTCACCGTCCGACAAAGCTTCGGGTAGGGCAGGGGAGGTGCTGTACTTTTTGACGTCCTGCAATACCGCATCAAAAGTCTTTGTTACGTCCACTTCTTCTTGCGTAAGTCCATCGTCGCCGGGCTGTGCGAACGCAAGGCTGCACATTAAAAGGAACATCGGAGTGACTGCCCATTTTCGGAATGAAATTAAACGAATACTATTCAATAATTTATTTTTATAAATAAAAAACATTGTTATAATCATTTTATTTTTAGGTTTAAATCGAAATCGTAATGACTGCTTTAGCTGTCAAGTGAGTTAGAATATATTTATACATTACTATTTTTTTAATTGATTAAAAATTAAAATAAAATGCACTTGACAGATAAAGCAGTCATTACAGTCGCGGCACGGGCTGGAAGCACCGTGCTACGGAAAAAATTAATCATTAACCATTAATCATTATTATTGTCTTCCATTTCCAAATTATCATTGGCGGTTTCTTCCGGTTGTTTTATGCGACTTTCTGCCCGTTCGAGTTCGCTCAACTTCGCTAATTTTGCTTTAGCTTCTGCCAGCACATCATCATCTTTGGTGTAGTTTTCCACGATGCTTTCGAGTGATGCACGGGCGTTAAAATAGTCTTTTTTCTCTACGAAAATATCGCCTAATAATATCACATTTTTGCCCAACCAATATTGATAACTTGACATTTCTTTATTGGCATTAAAGGCAAGTTCCTGAGCAAAATCGAGGTCGCGTTGGAGGTAGTAAATGTAGGCAATACGGTAACGGGCTTCGGCGGCACGTTGATCGTCGGCGAGGTTGATGACTTCGTTGAAATATTGTAGTGCGACATCGTTTTCGTTGACTTCAAACGCACTTTTTGCGATGTAATAAGAAATTTCTGCACGTTCACGTTTGGTCAGTCGGTCATCTTGGCGAAGCGTAGTGGCGAGGGTGCGATGTTCGTTTAATAACTTGGCACGATAGGCACTCCGAACGGCGTCTATGTGTGCCTCAAAGCGGCTTTCGTCCGTCGTCGCAATTTTCATCAACTGTTCGTAGGATGCAAATGCTTCGCTGAAATTCTTCTTATGATTATATGCGATAAGTGCGGCGCGAGCCGTTGCAGATTCGAGATAGCGACTATTGCCTTTGCTGATAATTGCGGTGTAGTCTGCATGGGCTTTATCGTAATTTTGAATTTCATAATAACTCTCCGCACGCTTGTAATATGCGGTGAGTGCGCTTGTACTTTTCGGATATTTTTCGAGGAAATTATTATAGGCATTGGCAGCGCGAGTGTAGTTGCCATTTTCGTAATGTGTTTCGGCATTTTTGAACAAAAAAGTCTCCTCCTCGCTTTCCGTTACTTCGTATCCTAATAAGCTGTTTTTAAATTTGATATAGCCCTGCGGGTCATCCAAATTGATGTAAATTTCTTCGATGCCATTGAGAGCCGCTTTTGCTTCTTGTGAGTTGGGATTATTGGCAAAAATACGCTTGTATTTTTGCAGTGCAATATTATTTTCGTCTTGATTAACATGAATCAAACCCAAGCGCAATAAGGCGCGATTGATGTAATCACTTTGAGGGTAGCGATTGATTAATTTTTCAAAAGCAGATACCGCCGGACTCAAATTTTTGCTATTCAAATATGTGACACCGATTTTGAATATTGCATCATCTGCATAATCTGATTTTGGATATTTTTTGTATAAGCTTTCGAGTGCCAAAATACCTTCTGCCGGGTCATTTGGGTAGCGCAAACCCTGAATGATAGCACGTTGGTACATGGCGTAATGGAAGTCTTCATATTCGTATTTTATGGCGTCATCATAGTACTCAATAGCTTTGGCGTAGTCGTTGACCTTGAAGTATGAATCAGCCGCCCGAAGTGTTGCATCTGGCAGGATGTGGTCGCGAACGTATTCGTTTTTTATGTAATTTAAATTAAGGCGCAAACCATTGACAGCATCTTGGAAGTGACTAGCAGCACGGGGGTAATCGTCTTGCTTGAGGTAACTGTATGCGATGTTGTAGCGGGCAGTGTGAACGCTGGCTTCGTCGGGCATATCCGTTTGACTATCAGCGAGATTTATAAATTTTTTGAATGTCGTAATTGCTTCATTATAATTTCTTTCAAAATAACTCATTTCGCCCAACCAATATAAAGACAAAGCCCCAAATTTATCATTCGGCGCATTTTTCAAGGAGCGATAAAACATATTTCGCGCTTCATCCAAACGAATGTCATTATACAATTGTACGCCGCGATAATAGGCGACTTTTTGATAGGTTTCTTTTAAATCGGGTGTTTTTACAGGGATTTTTTCGATGAGCTTGAGGGCTTGTTCGTAGTCGCGCGAATTGAGGAAAACATCGCTCAAAAGTTTTCTTGCTTCATTATAATAAACCGAAGTCGGGGCAATGGTTTGTAATACGCGAATGGCGTCACGGTCATGACCTAAGTCATAGGATATTTTTGCAAAATTGAAGTTACAAACTTGCTGTATTTCGGGGTCATAATCCATTTTAGAGGCTTGCAAAAAAACGTTTCTTGCGGTGGTTTTGTCGCCAGTTTGGAGGTAGCTGTCGGCGAGGTTGTAAAGGGCATTTTGACCGAGGGGACTGTCGATGCTTCGGAGTTCTTCAAAGTTTTTGATTGCCTGTTCGTATTGTCCCAATTGATACTGCGTAAAGGCGAGTTGGTACACGTCTTTTTCGGTGATTTTGGTTGATTGCTCGTTATATTTTTGCAAAAACGGCATAGCACGTCGATAATCTTCTTTCTCAAACCACGAATTACCGATGAGTTTATTGAGTTCCAGAATGTATTTGAGCGAGGGGTTTTGGGCAAGTGGCGTTGCGTAATCTATCAACTCGTCATACCGCCCCTCGGCAAAGTAAATTTGCGAGATATAATAAGGAACTATCTTTTTATATTGCTTAGATTCTTGAACTTTCGCAAAGGAAGCAAGGGCTTCGTCGTAGTCATTTTGAAAGAAAGCAGTGACACCGTAATAGTAATTGGACGAATAATAATACGCCTCTTCAATATCTTTAATTTGACCAAACTCGACACGGGCTTTATCAAATTTTTTCCGTACAAAATAAGAATATCCTAATTTGAACTTGCGTTCTATAATCTGCTCATTATCAAGTGTTAATTCATTGATGCTTTCCAAATAATTGATAGCCTTTTTGTACTGTTTATCATTATAATAGAAGTCGCTCAATTCAAATTTGGCGACACCTGCAATGTCTGAAGGCTCATGAGTGCGAATAAAATTCAAGGCAAGTCGCTCTCCTTCAGGGCGTTCTAAACGGATGGCAGAGAGTGCGTTATACAGGTATGCACGTATCGCGAGCATGTCCGTGCGTGTAGTGTTGGGCGGTGTATCCGACTGCTCAACGATGTAACGAAAAGCCTGTTGTGCTTGTCCAAAAAAGCCCTGTTCGTACAAGTTCATACCGCGTTGATATGCTTCCTGTTGGTCGCTATAAACCGCCGTTTCTTGCGCGAATAGGTTCGCACAAAATAAAAATGCCCAAATAAAGATAATTGTTCGTCTCATGTTTATATCGTTGGTTAGGGAAGAGGAAGAAAATAATCTACCTATCTGACTTGCCATTTTTCCCCTACGTTTCACCAAATTCTCCTTGCGTATCTCGAAAGCTTTCGGGAGGCTATGGGCGTCAAATTTGACAAAACGTAGAGAAAAAATAGCTGCGCCATTTTGGGTAGATTATTTTCTTCCTCTTCCCAACACAACGAATATATGCGTTTTTTTCTTGTGCAGCAGTGTTTTTTTATGGATTTTTTAGGACTAAACGTAAACGATACACGATATGTCGAACTGACGTGAGCGTGGGGTGTGGGTTTTTCATACTTATTAGTGGAGAAGTGAGATGGAATTTATCAGTCATTTTACCCTAAAACTCGCCTTGCATTTTGAAAATCTATACGGGATACCCCACATCTTTTCGGTTGCGTTAGTCGGCGGACATTTTTGAAATGTCAGGCGACAGCGTTTTTTTACTCTACTGAAAATTAGCTATTTACAAAACTTAAATAATAATATTTATAAAATGATTTAAAACTATCAGTACGTTTTTTTTATTGTTTGTAAATAATTGTTATGAAATATTTTTTTATTATAAAAAATAAATTTTGTAATTGCTTGGTGTTTTAAATTAAAACACAAATATTCTCGCCTGACATTTTAAAAATGTCCGTCGAGTAAGCTTCCCGACGACTTATGGGGTATCCCGACAGCTGTACGGGATAGATTTTGAAAATGCAAGGCGAGTTTTAGGGTAGATTCAGTCTTTAATTTCAACTCATACTACCTTTAACTTTATAGGTTTGCTCGGTATCAAAATTTAGAAAACAGACCTTAAAATCATCGGATGAACAATCCAATCCCAATGAATAATTTAATAATTGTGAACTCATAATTGCTTTAGTTTGAAAACAAATAATTGCAAAATAATTAACTAATAATTAATCAATAATGGGCGATTTTTTCTTCCGTCTTTACTCATGGAGTATACTGGATCGAAGCCATATAGACCACGTCCTTGGGTACTTGTTCTAACTCGGGAAGAAATCTTTTGTAGCGGTATTCCCTTTGAGAGCTGCATCGTTATACGTGCTTAGTCCAATTGACTTTGTACCGCCACAAATCCTATATTGAGAATCTCTAAATTAACACTTTTTATTAATATTGCACAAGATATGAGTCCAGTTAGTAGTTATTCAAGTTAATACTGTCGGGTAATTTGGCGAAATTTATCCGACATTATTAACTTAGTAACGAATAAATAAGGTTCTTTGACAAATGCAGTGATTATTTGTTTTTCGTCTGTTTGTTTGTCTTTTTTGCGTGAGGGATAGGAGGTGTTGTTTGAACGAAATGTAGCGATAGCGGAATGAAGAGAGTGCCGGATAGCCCGACCCCCGACTGATAAGGAGGGGGACACGCCCTAACTAATACTCATCACTGGATTTGTCAAAGAACCATAAATAATAACTTCACGATTTGGACGGATTCTTTTACCCTTATTTTCCTCCTTAAAAATAGTCATTTATCCAGATAAACTCCCGCTTTTAAGAAGAAAATTAAGGATAAAATAACCTCGTCAAAATCTGAATTTATTTTTGCGTCGTTCCTTAGCTTTCATCATTATCGTCTTCATATTCTTTGTCTCTTTTATTTTCCTTTCTGAGTCGGTCTAATTTTTCAGCTCTTTTTGCGGCTTTTTTTGCTGCTTTTGCGGCTTTTTTTTCTGCTCGTGCTGCCTTTTTCTTGGCTTTAATCTCTTTTTTTGCTGCCTTCTTTGCGGCTTTTTCGGCTTTCATTGCTTTTTGAGCAATTTTAAAATCAGCTTTTTGCGCTTTCATTTCGGCTTTTTCTTGCTTATAAACTTCTTTTGTGCTTTGAGCAATAGCCGTTTGTCCGAATAAGAATATGGCGAAAAATGCCATGATTAAAAATTTCATACGTAATTTCATGTTTAATATTTTATTGAAAAAAATGTTGAGTGTGTTACGTTACTTTCAAACTCAAGTCTTTACTGTGATAAGAATGCGTCAATGCACCCACCGAAATATAATCGACGCCTGTTTCTGCGATAGGTCGTACGGTGTCGAGATTGACGCCGCCAGAGGCTTCGATGTTGAAGGTTTCGCCAATCAATTCTACTGCCTCACGAGTCGTTGCCAATTCGAAATTGTCCAACATAATCTGCGTGACAATTCCCTTGCCAACTTTCATGACTTCGCTTACTTCATCCAAGTTGCGGGTTTCAATAGTGAAGCCGAGTTTTAAGTCATTTTTTGCTTGATAATCTGCTACGCTTTGAATGGCTTGGGTGATGCCGCCACAGGCGTCAACGTGGTTGTCTTTGACCATAATCCAATCGTATAAACCAAAGCGATAATTGGTCGCGCCGCCGATGCGTACCGCCCATTTTTCTAGGAAGCGGAGTAGGGGAGTGGTCTTGCGAGTATCGAGCAATTTGGCGGATGTACCTTCGATTTTATCCACAAATTCGCGACTGAGGCTAGCGATGCCACTCATGCGCTGCATCACGTTGAGTGAAAGCCGTTCGGCTTGCAGTAAGGCGCGAGAATTGCACTCAACGGTGAATGCGACATCGCCGTATTTGGCAGCTGTGCCGTCGGGCATCATCAAATTAAATTCGACGGTTTTATCTATACTTTTAAAAATGCGTTCGGCGAGTGCGACACCTGCCAATACACAGTCTGATTTGACGAGCAAATGCGCTTTTGTACGGTCGTTTGCAGGTATGCAGGCGAGTGATGTATGGTCGCCTTTACCTACATCTTCACGGAAGGCGCGAGTGATGAAGTCGTTGATTTGGAGGTCGGTAGGTTCTTGAATTAAGTGTTGCATGTGGTCGGTAGTTTATAGTTGGTCGTCCGTAGTCGATAGTTTATAGTCAATAGGCAGGACGGTATTATTTCTGATACTTTTTGTAAAAATACGTTTTCTTTCTCATAAAAAAAGCATTCCTTTCGGAATGCTTTTCGTTCATCATTTTTTTTATGGAGGATGAAAAAATAATAAACACTACATCTTAGGGAAGACGAAAAAAATAATCTACCCGTCTGAATTGTTCTTTTTCTTATATGTTTCACTTAGTGAAAGAAAATAAATAACTTGCCCCATTATGCTTGTTCTTTTCCCTTCTAAAAAACACAAAAAATAGTTCCGTAGCTATGGCTATGCAACGATTTTTTGAATTCTTTAGAAGAAAAAATTACGGCGCATTTTGGAACAATTTATTTAATTTCTTTCACTAAATCTTCCTTACGTAGCTTGGCTATGCGCGTCAAATTTAGCCAAACATATAAAAAAAATAACTTCTTCATTTGGGGTAGATTATTTTCTTCCTCTTCCCTTAACTTGTTCTTTTTCCTTTATAAGTAGTGAGACAAAAATATCCTTACTTTTTGACGGTTTCTTTTCTCGCTATTTTTCCCTACAAAAATTCTTATCCCGAATCAAGTACGAGACAGGCTGTAGCGTAGGCTATGTGCGGTTTTTGCAGGAAAAACTATCGAAAAAATAACCACGTCAAAATTGTAAGCCTATTTTTGTCCCACTACTTATCAGGAATTAAATAACTTTACCATCTTGACAGGATATTTTGTCCCACTACTTATACTCGTTTTCTTATTCTTCTTCAATGCCAAGTTCTTGAATGAGCATGGTTTTGTCATCGGTTTGTTTCATGTAAAAACTAACACGATACATGGTATTGCCAATTTTCATATTGCCGATGCAGTAGTGTAGTTTGTCGTTATTTGTGCCTTTATGAACAAGTTTGAAGGATTTTGGCGGATAATCGACAAAAAACTTTTTTACGATTTGTTCTGCTTGCTTTTTGCTGTAAATGCCTTCTTCGTCAAGTACTATCAGTTCAACATTTTCATCAAAGTATTCTGCAAGTCTAGCAGCATCTCCCGCACTCAATGCCTTCGCAATAACGGCGAAATTCGGCGTAGTTTGCGTGATAGGTGCGAGCATTAGGATGAACAAAAATATTTTCATTTTTTTAATTTAATTTTGAATGAGTGAGTGAATAAGTCAAAGCCTAAATTTAAATAAGCAATTCACTTTCAGTGAATTATAAAAGGCTAAAGTGTCGTTTAGTTTTGTTGGTTCACTTACAGGTTTGGTCATTAATTGTTTTCAGCAAATTGTAAAATCATTATGAGTTCCCTTATTTGCTTTTAAATATCTTTTGGTGTTTCACTCATTCATGTATGCTCTAAATTACGAATTTTATGCCAATTTTAATAGTTGGTGCAAATTAAGTAGTGGGACAAAAATAATCTACCCGTCTGAATTGTTCTTTTTCATATATGGTTCTGCTGAAATAAGGATATTTTTAAATTATTTTAAAATAAAAAATATTTATAAATAATTCATTTTTAATAATAAATAAATTACAAAATAATTTTAATTAATTAAAAAATGGCTATATTTCAGTGCGACCTTATATGTTTCACTAAATCTTTCTTATCCCGAATCAAGTACGGGACAGGCTGTAGCTCGGCTATGCGCGTCAAATTTAGCCAAACATATAAAAAAATAACTTCTTCATTTGGGGTAGATTATTTTCTTCCTCTTCCCTTACTCCAATTCTTCTATCCATTTTGAATGAAAAAATGGGTGATTGCTGACGCGTGAAAGGTCGGTATTGGGCGATACGATGGCTTGTTTGGGATGTATGCCCATGAATTTGACCTCAAAATCGGCGACAACTTGTGGGTTGGTGATGCCTTTTTTGAGGGCTTCTTTTTTTAGAGCCCGGGCAATGGGCGGAATGAGGTCGGGGTAGTAAGTGAGGTTGTTGTATTGTTTTGGACTGAGCATTCTGGCAACTTCTACGGGGTATTTATTGCCGTCATTATCTTTTATAAAAAAGTCAATATCGGCTTCTTTGAGCATGATTTTCATGCGCCATGCAAAGCGTTGTCCTTCGCCCGTCCAATCGACATGACCGGGGTAGAGGAGGTGGCGAAAGGGGAAAAGCAATTGAAATGCTAAATAGCTGATTATGATGGCGGACGGTAGACGGCTGAGAGTAGGCAGTTTTTCGGAGGGACTGCTGACTGCCAACTGCTGACCAAACCAGCGTGCCGGCGTGTCGGGCTGGAGGAAAAGAACGATGCAGGAGAGGAGTAAGAGTGGAAAGATACCGATTTCGCCGATATTCCAAAATAGCCAAAAGTTGAGGAAATTGAAACCAATAAGCAGGACGATGCCGATGGTGCGTGTGCGTTTCCACCAAATCAGAAAAATACTTAAAATGTCAATTGTCAAGCCGCCGTAACTAAAAAATGCTACGATTGCTGTGTTGCGTAAAAATTCAAAACCGGATATGTCTGCCTTCGCATTTAAGATGTAATCCATTGGTTGAAGGTGAATTAGCCAGTAAGGGTTGAGTTTGTGGATACCAGCCACAAAAAAAACAATGAAAATTTGGGCTTTAAGAATAAATATCTGCCAGTTGAAGATATAATATATTGGTTTTTTTTTATTAGTTTTGTTCGAGATGTTCCAAGCATCTGCTCTTATAAAAAGCAAGAGAGCTAATAGGAGCGTAATCAGATAATAATGATTATTGAAAAGTCCTTTATCTATTAACCACAAGTAACTAAAACCAATCAAGAACAGTCCGACACCCAATCTATATAAGAACCCTGTAGCAATCATAATAGACGCTACTATCATCACCCACATCAGTATTTGCATGATGGGATCGGACAGTGGCACAACAAACTGAAAAAAATGATACTGAAAATGAATGATAGGTTCGGTAATATGTGTTTGCACAAAATCCGTGGCAATAAAATAAGCGGTTTGGACAAACAGTGTAAAGCCAAATAAAATACGGAAAAGCCCCAATGATGAAGGGTGTACAGGCTTGGAGAGATAAACCGAAAAACGATGAAAGAGATGACTTTTTGATATACCCAAACTGAGATGTTTTGTCTGTGAAATGAGTTTATAACTGACGTTATACAGTAATGTCAGTTGAGAACATACTCTAAGTAACGAGTAAATAATAGAATAAACTGTGCGGACATCTTAGGAACGAGGCATAAATAAATTGAGTGCGTCACAAATCGGTGGTGACACATTTCAATGACAAGATGCGTTAGCATCGACACCGCTTGTACGCGCTAACGGTGTCTGTACTACGTACCTTAATCGATTATTTTTTAGACCTTGATACAAACGGTGTCGGTACTACCGTACCTTTTATAATACCACTGACAGGGGGAACAAAAAGTCATTTTTATAATATGACAAAACCCTTGACTTTAAAGGGTTTTATCCATTTTTAATGAAAAAATGTAAAAAATCGCTTCGTAAAATTGGTTCTAATAATCAACGTTTTACGCATTATTAAAACGACTTTTCGTTCTCCCTGATACCACTGATTCGTGACACACTTAATTTAGGGAAGACGAAAAAAATAATCTACCCGTCTGAATTGTTCTTTTTCTTATTTTGTTCCTGATACTTAATTTCTTTCACTATGAAAATTTTAGAATTATTTTTTCTTTGATGTAAAAAACGCAGTCATAGTTTACCGTCTTCACTGTATAAAGCATAATACGGGTCTATTTCACGCCAGACTGCTGTCTACAGACTAATAGACTGCGGAAACCTTACCACGCAACGTCAGCTAATAATACTTCATTATCTTTTCAACAACCTCTGTATCGTCAGTGCTTTCGTATAATAATTTCAGTACGATTCCTGCCCGATACAAGCGAAAAGTATTCTGTTTGGCATCATAATCTATCATCAACGGATAATCTTCATTATCTTCTTGGTGGCAGAGTACGCACAAAGGGCTATTAATATAAACATGGTCTATCAATGAAAACAACATCGGTGGACTTGGAAAAAACATCATTTCCACCGGAATTTTTCGTTTTTGTAAGCGTTCAAATACGCCCTTCATTTTCCGCTTCAATTGTTCGGACAGCAAAGAGTCCATATTATCTTGACTAAACAACTTCCAACTACGGGTTTCTGGCGAAAAATAATCCACCTCACCTATTCGGAGTTTATAATCAAAACGCGCATAACCCGGCACGATATAACCCGGATAATAATAATCTTTTCCCGTCTCGGTAGAAAACGCAATCTCCCGCAACATCGTATAATGTCCCAAGCTAAACTGCTCATAATCAGGGTCAAATATACCCATGATACTTGCCGTAGCTTTTACCCCCAAATCAAAAAAACTCGCGGCTATCAACTGCCCACCGTCATATATCGACACCTCGTAAGTATCGTAAATATTGGTATCCACGCCATTCATCAGCGACATATCAATACTCTCCGCCATTTGCTCTTTAAAGCGTGTTTTGTAGCGTTCATACAAGCGATCTTTTTCGGCATCAAAAACCGCTTTTTGTACCCTGACTTCAAACTTACTTTCTATGCGTCGCACCAGTTTACGTTGTCGTTTACTCCACGCATGCTTATGCAGATTTAGGCGTATCCAAACCGTCGAATACACATTATTATGAACATACAGGAAATGACAAGTGAATATAGACTGCCCCATTCTAAACCAACCTTGTGACAGGTACTGATCCAGCTGATATTTAGAAATTTTCTGCGGATGATGGTGTACAGTGAACATTTGACAGCAATCGAAGTTATGAATAATAATCAGATTCAAAATTAATAAAGTTTACTTAGTTTGCAAAGTTTATGAGGTTTATTGAGTTTATAGGGTTCATAAAGTTTATAGAGTTCGTGGGCTTTACAAACTGAATAAACCTTACAAACGGCTACCCGTCTAACGTTAGACACTTTGATAATCAGTGAGTTATAAAGGTGTTGAAATTCAAGCGATTGTAACAACTGCGGACTGCCGACTGTGCAACTGCGGACTGATAGCCTTACAAACTCAATAAACTTTATAAACCAAACAAATAAACTAAACAAACAAAACATGCTCACTTTAGGTTTTTCGCCCTGCCCCAATGATACGTTTATCTTTGATGCCATGATACATGGCAAAATTGATACAGAAGGACTTGATTTTCAGGTCGAAATGGCAGACGTAGAAGTACTCAACAAAAAAGCCATGCAAGGCACTATTGACATCACAAAGCTGAGTTATCACGCCTACGCCTACCTCACGCATCAGTACAAACTCCTCCATTCGGGTAGCGCATTGGGCAACAATTGCGGACCACTTTTAATTGCAAAAAAAACATTTACACATAAAGAAATTTCTACATTAAAAATCGCCATTCCCGGCAAATATACGACCGCCAATTTCCTATTGAGCTATGCCTTTCCCGCACTCAATAATCGCACAGAAACTTTATTTTCTGATATTGAAAACGCTGTACTCAACGAAGAAGTAGACGCAGGATTAATTATACATGAAAATCGTTTTACATACATGAAAAAAGGCTTGGTCAAACTCATTGATTTGGGCGAATATTGGGAAACGCAAACCCAACTGCCCATTCCGCTTGGTGGTATAGTTGTCCATCGAAATATTCCAACAAACATGCAGCAGAAAATCAACCGTGTATTGCGTCGCAGCGTCGAATTTGCCCTTAAAAATCCAGCGCAAACCCTAGCATTTGTCCGCCAATACGCACAAGAAATGGACGATAAAATAATGATGCAACACATCAAACTCTACGTCAATGATTTCACAATAGATTTAGGCGAAAAAGGCAAACAAGCCATACGACTAATGTACGAAAAAGCAGCTGCACTCAATATCACAAGAATAACAAATGAAGATATTTTTGTTTGAAAATGTATTATTTTTGCATCGCTAAGTAAGGGAACTCGCAACAAATAACCTACCCAATCTACTTGTTCTTTTTCACTCACTCTGCGTTATGGAAATGGTCACTTATTCCGATAAACTCACATTTCTGTGCCTTGATTGAGTAAAAAATAACTTCGCATCTTGGGTAGGTTATTTATTACGAGTTCCCTAACGATAAAATAATAAGTTCACGATTTCGACGAGGTTATTTTGTGCTTAGTTTTCTTCTTGAAAGCGGGAGTTTATCGGGATAAATAACTGTTTTCAAAGAGGAAAATAAGCACAAAAGAAGCCGTCTAAATCGTGAAGTTAGGGAACACGAAGAAAATAATCTACCCGAATTGACGCAGCTATTTTTTCTATGTGTTTTCTCAAATTTGACGCGAATACTCCCTGTATTTAAGGAAGATTTGAGGAAACACATAGGAAAAAGAGCAATTCAAACGGGTAGATTATTCTCTTCGTGTTCCCTTATTATTTACTCGTTAATAAATATAGAATTATGAAACAAGTCCTACTATCACTCACAATCCTCTTGACCCTCACAGCCAATGCCCAAGAATCCCTCATCAATTACGTCAATCCATTCATCGGAACGGGCGGTCATGGGCATACTTTTCCCGGTACAACTGTGCCTTTCGGAATGGTGCAATTGAGTCCTGATACGCGGCTCGAAGGTTGGGATGGATGTGGTGGGTATCACTTTACGGATGAGGTGGTGTATGGATTTAGTCATACGCATTTGAGTGGTACGGGCATACCGGATTATGCAGATGTTTTGTTAATGCCGTTTACGGGAAAAGTGCATTTTAATAATGGCGCAGATGGCGAAGCGGGTTATAGTTCGCCATTTGATAAGAAGGTGGAAATCGCGCAGCCGAATTATTATTTTACGCACCTGACGGATGATGATATTGAAGTGGAATTGACCGCAACAGAACGCACAGGCTTACATAAATACACATTTAAAAGGGATGGAGAACGACAAATCCTGATTGACCTCATTCACAGAGATAAGGTGACGGATGCGTATTTGAAACAAGTCAATGAATACGAATTGGAGGGTTATCGTCATTCGGAAGATTGGGCGAAAAACCAATTATTATATTTTGTTATTCGTTTTAATAAACCTATACAAAATATTGATTTTCAATTAGATAAAAAAATAAATAAAAACATTAGCGAAGCAAAAAATACGGCAATAAAAGCTGTATTAAATTTTGGTGAAACAGAGGGCGAACTGATGGTACAAACCGCAATTTCGGCAGTAGATATTGAGGGCGCAAGGAAAAATCTGGACGCGGAATTTGCCAATTGGGATTTTGACACGACTAAAAAAACAGGTCAAGCGAAATGGGAAAAACAACTCTCCAAAATCACCGTTGAAGATGAGAGTCGGGAGAAAAAGACGATTTTTTATACGGCATTATACCATACCATGATTGCGCCGAATCTATATACGGATGTCGATGGGCGTTATCGCGGAACGGATTTTAAGGTACACAAAAGCACCGAACATACGCATTATACAATTTTCTCTTTGTGGGATACCTACCGCGCCGCGCACCCGCTATACACGATTATCGAACAGGAGCGCACCAATGATTTTATCCAAACTTTTATGCGGCATTATGAGCAGGGCGGTACGCTGCCGATGTGGGAATTAGCGGCAAACTACACCGAATGTATGATTGGCTACCATGCCGTTCCAGTGATTTCGGATGCGTATATGAAAGGGATTCGCAGCTATGATGCAGGACAGGCATTGGAGGCGATGGTCAGTACTGCATACGAAGAGCGGTTGGGGCGAAAAACCTATCACGAAACGGGGCTTTTGCATGGCGAAGCAGCGGCGGAGTGCGTCTCCAAAACGCTCGAATATGCCTACGACGATTGGACGATTGCGGTGATGGCAGACGAGATGGGTGAGCGCGAAGTGGCAGACGATTTTTACGCCAGCGCACAGTATTATAAAAACGTTTTTGACCCTTCAACGGGCTTTATGCGGGCGCGGATGAACAACCGTTGGTTTTATCCTTTTACGCCTTACGAAGTCAATTTTAACTACACCGAAGCCAATGCCTGGCAGTACGGTTACTACGTGCCGCAGGACATCGCGGGTTGGATGGACGCGCTCGGTGGTGCCGCGAAATTGGAGGCGCATCTGGACGCGATTTTTACGGCAGATACCAAAAGTACGGGGCGCGACCAAGCCGACATCACGGGGCTTATCGGGCAGTACGCGCATGGCAATGAGCCGAGTCATCACATTGCGTATCTGTACAATTATGTGGGCAAGGCGCATAAGACGCAAGCCTACGTGCAGCGCATTATGAATGAAATGTACAGCAATGCGCCAGATGGTTTGTCGGGCAATGAGGACTGCGGGCAAATGTCGGCTTGGCTGGTGATGAGTGCGATGGGTTTTTATCCCGTTGCGCCGGGGAGTGTGCAGTATGCGATTGGGTCGCCGTGGCTGGATAAGGTGACGATTCATCTGGAAAATGGCAAGGCATTTAGCGTGACCGCCGAGGGGCAAAGCAACGATGTTTACATACAATCTGCCACGCTGAATGATGCCCCACATACGCCGACCTACATCACGCACGAACACATCATGCAAGGCGGTGACTTGGCTTTCGATATGGGCGCGAAACCAAATCCAAATTACGGAAAAGCCCCCGCAGACCGTCCGATGACGAAGATTGAAAGCAAAGAAGTAGTAGCGATTCCCGCAGTGGTGACGGGCGATAAGGCCTTTCCTAATTCGACCAAAATCACGCTGGGCTGCGTGACACCGGATGCAAATATTTTTTATACGCTAAATGACGGAGAACCAATGCCTTACAAAGCTCCATTCGACATCGCAGAAGATGTCAAACTGACGGTATGGGCAACAAAACGCGGCGCGATAGACAGCAAAAAAGCGACTTCGGAGTTTTTTAAAATGGCGGAGTTTCGGGATATAAAATTGTACTCTAAATACGCCGACCACTATTCCGCCGGAGGCGATATGGCTTTGGTGGATTATATTCGCGGCGGCAATGATTACCGGACAGGTACATGGCAAGGCTATCATGGTATCGACTTGGTGGCTGTGGTGGATTTAGGAAAAAAACAAGCGGTGTCTGACCTGTCAGCGGGCTTTATTCAGGATGAAAATTCGTGGATTTTTATGCCGCTGGAAGTGGAGTTTTTTACGTCCAAGAATGGTAAGAAATTTAAATCTGCCGGTAAGGTGGTGAATGATATTTCACCAAAGGAGCAAGGCTCTATTATCAAAAATTTTGGGGTGAAAACTTCCCGGAAAGCACGGTATGTGAAGGTGGTGGCTAAGAATCGGGGGGTGTGTCCGACTTTTCATAAAGGTGCCGGGGGGAAGTGTTGGGTTTTTGTGGATGAGGTGGTGGTTAGGTAGGATTGATTTTGTTTAACGTCCCCGCATATGCGCAGTCGTCAGCTTTTGTTGACGATTGGCGTATATACATTGTTGTGCACAGTTTTTATTTACTCGTAATATTCGAATTCTCTTGTTTCTAAATATTTTAATTTGTCAGACTC
>Ga0209185_1000854_pt1 | contig 30882 bp, 24 predicted proteins | sample SidtaG_2_FD_187425 | JGI IMG/M metagenome (GOLD analysis project Ga0209185, IMG submission 187425) | Marine algal microbial communities from Sidmouth, United Kingdom - Sidmouth_Asex2 metaG (SPAdes) (version 2) | ecosystem: Host-associated > Algae > Red algae > Unclassified | place: Sidmouth... | reverse complement strand
AACCCAAAGGTAAGACGAATCACAAAGTAACAGAAGACAGAAAGGATGAGCAGGAAGTAGCCGTTACAAAAGACTACGCAGATAGCGTAGATAAAGATGCTGCTTGGATAAAGAAAGGCGGTAAGTACAGGTTTGGCTATAAAAAACATCATGTTACTGACAATGAAGGTTTGGTTATAGGTGTATTGACTACAAAGGCCAGTACGAATGAAATAGCAAATTTAGAGGCAGTACTAGATACTGCGGATTTACCCAAAAACATTCCTTTAAAGGCCGACAAAGGCTATCAATCAAAGAAGAATGCAGAACTTCTTGAAAAACGAAAATTAAAAAATCATATTCTAAAGAAAGCTTATAAAAACAAACCATTAACTCATTGGGAAAAGAAGTTTAACAAACTCATAGGCAAAACACGTTTTAAAGTAGAACGTACATTTGGGGGTAAAAAACGATGGTTTAATGGAGGAACTGCAAGATATAAAGGAATACATAAAATGCATACTCAAAACCTTATGGAGGCGATAAGTTATAATCTATATCGAAGTCCAGGGATAATTGCGTCTAATTGTGAAAATTAAGGAATAATGGACTTAAAAAAGAGACTTATAGACCTGAAAAACTTGAAAAAAAGCAAAATAAATGGTATTTGGGAGTAAAAAAATAAAACTAAAAAAGTGAAGTGGAAAATTTAACCCTTTCGCAACGGTCTCATATTCTTAATTTCACCTTTTTAAAACTACTCTGGTGCCAAAGTAACCTCCAGACCATCTAATTCAGGAGTAATAGGGATTTGACAGCCTAGGCGCGAATTATCTTCTACATAAAAAGCCTCTGCTAACATTAAATCTTCATCGTCTCCCATTTCTGGCAAAGGGGTATCCGAAGTTACATAACATTGACATGAAGCGCACATTGCCATTCCTCCACAAGTACCTTCTACTGGTAATTCGTACGCTTTACATACTTCCATTAAATTCATTGCCATATCTGTAGGTGCTTGAACATCATGTACTACTCCTTCTCGATCTGTAATTTTTATTGTAACGTCTGACATTTTTTCGCTTTACTCAAAAAAAAGCTATCGGCTATAGGCTATCGATTCTCAGCAATTTTAACCGATAACCGATAACCGAAACCTGTGAGCCTTTAAAATATTAACCTATCGCCTTAACGACTTCTTTTTTTGCTTCTTTTTTTGTTCCGTCAAAACCTGTAACTCCACCTACCGTAGTATATTTCATTACATATTTTTTGTTTGGAAAAATTCTTTGGTATGCACTCTGACACATAATTGCTGCTTCGTGAAAACCCGAAAGAATTAATTTTAATTTTCCTTTATATGTATTTACATCTCCTATTGCATAAATACCTGGAATATTTGTTTGATAATCGTAAGAATTATCTACTTTAATTGCATTTTTCTCGATATCTAACCCCCAGTTGCCTATTGGCCCTAATTTTGGCGACAATCCGAATAATGGAATAAAGCTATCTACTTCTAATTTGATATCTCCCTTTTCTTTATGAACAATTCCAACACCTGATAATTGATCCTCCCCGTATACTTCCTTAACCTCAGCATCCGTAATCAAGTTAATTTTTCCTGATTTTGAAAGTTCCTCTACTTTTTCTACTGAATCTAAAGCTCCACGAAATTCTCTACGACGGTGAACTAAAGTAACTTCAGCAGCAATATCTGCTAAAAAGATAGACCAATCTAAAGCAGAATCTCCACCACCAGCAATTACTACTTTTTTACCTCTGTATACTTCTGGATCACGAATAATATACGATACTCCTTTATCTTCAAAATCTGCTATTCCTGGAATAGGTGGTTTACGTGGCTCAAAAGAACCTAATCCACCAGCAATAGCAACTACAGGTGCATTGTGCTTTACTCCTCTTAAGGTAGTTACTACAAATGAACCATCTTCTAAAGTTTCTATAGTTTCGGCACGATCACCTAAAGTAAATCCTGGCTCAAATGGTTTAATTTGTTCCATTAAGTTATCTACTAAATCACCTGCTAATACTTCTGGAAAACCGGGAATATCATAAATTGGTTTTTTAGGATAGATTTCCGAACATTGTCCTCCTGGTTGTGGTAAGGCATCAATAAGATGCGTTTTAAGTTTTAATAAACCTGCTTCAAACACACAAAACAATCCTGTTGGTCCTGCTCCGATAATCAAAATATCTGTCTTGATCATTACTTTTCTTTTTTTGCTATTAATCCTTTAGTAAATTCGTTGAGCGTTTCTACTTTCTCTTCAAAATCACCTTTAATGGTTTTTCTATACTCATTTAAGTTTTTCACCAAATCATCTACATTTTCAGGAATTACCTCCTCAAAAAATTGCCGTAAACGTTTGGCAGTCGTTGGCGACTTTCCGTTTGTCGAAATCGCCACTTTTACATTACCTTTTGTTACTATACCACCCATATAAAAATCACAATAAGGTGGGTTGTCTGCTACATTAACAAGTTTAGCTTGCGCTCGACAATCTTTCCATACTTGTACATTTACCTCTGGAAATTGCGTAGTGGCAATTACTATATGTCTTCCTTGTAAATACTTTTCATTATACACATCAGTTACCATAGTAACGCAATGCTTTTTTGCTAAAGCTATGGTTCCCTCTCTAAACATTGGCGACACCATTGTCACTTTGGCATCTGGACTAGATTTGGTTAAGAAAGTTAGTTTCTCTTCTGCCACATTGCCCCCACCTACAATAAGTACGTTTAAGTTCTTGACCTTTAAAAAAACAGGATATAAATTATTTCTTTCCATATGCTTCGCTGCTTTTAGCTGTATGCTTAAGCATCAATGTAATTTTATACTCTTTATGTGATACTGAAACAAGTTTAGTATGACGTTATATTTAATATTTAAAAGTACAATCAACTTAATAACTCTACTCCTATTTTATACTTTTTTGGCTTTTGTTATCGTAAAGCATATTAACTATCGCCCTAAGTCAACAATCTTTTTCATTTCCAAAAGCTCTGTTCTATGATTCACTACATCACCTATTACAATAATTGCTGGTGCACCCAAACCTTGTTCTTTTACAATTGCTTCAATAGTTTCAATTTTTGCTATTGCCACTTTTTCTTCAGCACGTGTACCGTTTTGAATAATAGCAATTGGCATTTGCGATTTTCCTTCGTTTACAAAAGCTTCGGTTATTTTTACTAGCTTATGCATTCCCATTAAAATCACTACCGTTGCATTACTCTTTGCTGCTGTAAATACATCTTTAGAGAGCTTATGTTCTTTAGTTGTGGCTGTAATTACCCAAAAACTTTCTGAACTTCCTCGCTTAGTTACTGGAATATTTTGTAAAGCTGGCACGGATACCGATGATGATAAACCTGGTACCATTGCCACATCCATTCCAAATTCCGCTGCATGCGCCATTTCTTCAGCTCCACGACCAAAAATAAATGGATCACCTCCTTTTAAACGTATTATATGTCCGTGACTTTTTCCGTATTGAACAATTAAATCATTTATTTCTTCTTGCTGAAAGGCATAACATCCTTTACGTTTACCTACGTAAAGCAAGTCTGCTTGCTTACAATAATCTAATAATTCTGGATTAACCAAAGCATCATACAATACTGCATCAGCTTTTGCTAACACTTTAATTCCTTTTACTGTTATTAAATCTACATCTCCAGGGCCTGCTCCTACAACTGTAAGCTTTCCGTTTGTGTTATGTAAATTATCTTCTTTCAACTTTCTTTCTCTGTACTGAATATTTTCAGTGTTCATTTTATTTTTGTAAATCTACTTAGAGCTTCACTAACTTTATGTAATACTTGAAAACAAGTTAAGTATAACGGTTTGAACCTATACACTTGCTGCTCTAAAAGCTCTTACTTTTCCTAAAAATGCCTCAGCATTAGCAATATAATCTGTTGCAAAATCTTTTGATGGTGCATTTTGATTAATCGCATATACTTGATTTGCAAAATCTCCCTCTAATTCAATAGCTCCATTGACTACAAATTCCTTATCAAAACCAGCTACTATATCAGCTTGTGTATTTGTTTTTTTATTCTCGGCTAATAAAATTGCTTTTGCAGAATTGATTTGAGAACTGTATGCATAGTAAATAGCATCACTATACACTCCATTACTAAAAGCTTCTTTTGCATTTGCAATTTTCTCATCGCTTTCTAGGAATAATGTTTCGATTAAATCAATCACTACACCAGCACATTCTCCAACTCCAATTGCTTTTACATAATCTTCGTTTGTCCCCCAATCAATGAAGAAATTAGCTGGCAAGTCTTCTACTTCTGATAAATCAGTTAAAAAGTCATAAAAATAACGTTCTCCTTTTTCCGCATAATAATCCAAGAATTTTTTGCCGTTTCCATTGGCTTCAAAATCGTTTAAAATTCTACGTAACGCTTCTGGACCACGCTTACTTGGGATTTTTACTACTTTATCCGAAAAACGTCCTTGACCGTTTCCTATTGTACCTCCTCCTAATAATACTTGTAATGCTGGAGCTACTTTTTTGTCTTTTGTACGAATCGTCATTCCTTGGAAACCAATATGTGCCATATTATGTTGTCCACAAGCATTCATACATCCACTAATTTTGATTACTAAATCTTCGTTTTTCAAATACTGTGGATATTCCGAAGCAATCACTTTTTCTAACTCTTCTGCAATACCTGTACTACTTGCAATACCTAAATTACAGGTATCGGTCCCAGGACAAGCTGTAATATCTACTGCTTTATTATATCCTGCTTCCACAAAACCAAGTTTTGCTAATTCTGTATAAAAAAATGCTACTAGTTCTTCTTTTACATAAGGAATAACAATATTTTGACGTAGTGTCAATCTGATTTCCCCTGCTGCGTACTGCTCTACTAAATCCGCTAATAAACGTGCTTTATCTGTATAAAAGTCTCCTAATAAAACTTTGATTCCAATAGCCACGAAGCCTTTCTGCTTTTGAGAAATTAAGTTAGTCGATTTCCAAAGCTCAAATGCTTTTTGGTCTTTAATTTCTACTGAAGGAATTTCTGAAACTGTTGCAATTTTAGGCTCTGGATATGCATCTGCATCAATTACTACTGATGTGTAAGGCACTGCTTTGCGTTCTGTTTCAATTAATTCTTTAAAAGCATCAATACCAATCTTAGCCATTAAAAACTTCATACGTGCTTTAGCACGACTCTTACGTTCTCCAAAACGGTCAAATACACGTAAAATAGCATTCATAGCAGGAATAATCTTATCCGACTCTAAAAAGTCATACAATACTTCTGCGTGATGTGGTTGTGAGCCTAAACCTCCAGCTACCATTACTTTAAATCCACGTACTCCGTTTTCCAATTTTGCTATAAAACCAATATCGTGTAAGTATGACAATCCTGTATCTTCATCTGTTGAAGAAAATGATACTTTAAATTTACGTCCCATTTCTTGACAAATTGGATTACGTAAAAATTCTTCGAAAATTGCATGTGCATAAGGTTGCACATCAAATGGTTCATTAACATCAAAACCTGCTGTTTCCGAAGCCGTAACATTACGCACCACATTTCCACAAGCTTCACGTAAAGTAATGTTATCTCTCTCTAGTTCTGCCCAAAGTTCCGGAGTACGGTTTAAATCCACATAGTGGATCTGAATATCCTGACGTGTAGTAATGTGTAAACGTCCACGAGAATACTCATCGGATACCGCACTAATACGACGTAATTGATTTGCTTTTACATTGCCGTAAGGTAATTTTATACGAATCATTTGTACGCCTTCTTGACGCTGACCATAAACCCCTCTTGCTAAACGTAAACTACGAAATTTTTCTTCATCAACTGTACCTTCGTGAAATTGCTGAATTTTATTTGCTAAATCGATGATATCTTTTTCAACGATTGGATTTTCTATTTCGGTTCTAAAACTTTGCATTTCTTTTCTAGTTTATAGTTTTCTGTTTATAGTTTGCTGCTCTTATCACTCACATAAACTTCCAACTAATTCCAACTTATATTTAATTGTAATTCTGAATCTTCAACTGCTCGAAAACAGGCTTTATTTTTGAATCACTCTGTATATTTCCCAATTTATGAAAAGCTGAAATAAATTCAGCCTGACTAAAAAGAAAATAAACTATACTTTGTATCTCTACTTTCTTAACTCGTATTTATTGTATAAACCCAACACCAGCCGTATGATTGGTTTGTGGATCGATTAAAATAAAAGATCCATTGGTTTTATTTTCTGTGTATTTGTCGTAAAAAACAGGCTTTGCTAACTTAATATTTACTTCGCCTATTTGATTTAACGATAATGCTTCAGCTGCTTCTTGACCTGAAAAATCTGGAGCTAATACATTATCTACACTTTGTACCATTGCTTGAACTCTGTTGACTCCGTGTTGCAGTAAGTATTTTGCTCCTCCAATAAGATTTTTACTACCCATCCAACATACTTTAGCCTTTAGTTGCTTTTGTACTGCTGGCTCTTCTCCTGTTTTTACTATCATATCTCCACGGGATACATTGATATTATCTTCAAGAGTTATATTAATCGAACTTCCTCTTCCTGCTTTGTCATATTTTTTATCAAAGAAATAAATCTCTTTAATTTTTGATTTTGTTAATGAAGGTAATACTGTAACAGTATCACCAACGACTAAATCTCCACCATATAATTTACCAGCGTATCCACGAAAATCATGAAAATCATCTTTCTTAGGTCGAATTACATTTTGAACTGGAAAACGAGCTTGTCCCGCTTCAAAAACATCCTGTGCTTGTAGCTTTTCTAAGTGATCTAAAATAGAAACACCATCATACCAAGGTGTGTTTTCTGAACCTAAAACTACATTATCTCCTTTTAATGCGCTAATTGGCACAAATGTGATATTTTGATCTTTATAGCCACTATTAGCAACCATCTTCTTAAATTCAGCTTTAATCGCATTGAATTTTTCTTCAGAATAATCTACTAAATCCATTTTGTTTACTGCCACTACAATATTCTTAATTCTTAAAAGATTATTGATAAAAAAGTGACGGTATGTTTGCTCGATTACTCCATTACGAGCATCTACTAAAATAATAGAAGCCTGTGATGTTGACGCTCCAGTAACCATATTTCGTGTATACTCAATATGCCCTGGTGTATCTGCAATAATGTAACTTTTTTTCGCAGTCGAAAAATAAATGTGTGCTACATCAATTGTTATTCCTTGTTCACGCTCTGCAACTAACCCGTCCGTTGCTAATGAAAAATCCAGGTAATCAAAACCGTTAGCTTTACTGCGTGTTTCAATTGCTTCTAGCTTATCAGTAGTAAGCGATTTTGTATCATATAGGATACGTCCGATCAAGGTACTTTTACCATCATCTACACTTCCTGCTGTTGCTATTTTTAATACTTCCATATTTAGTTTATGGTTTTCAGTTTATAATTTTCTGCTAAAAAAAATTAGCTATAAACTGATATTATGTTTTTGCTTCAAGCTGCTAGCTTTCTGCTTATATTCTTTTTAAATTTCTTTTGCTATCTCTAATTGCCTTTGGATTGCAAATTCACAATTTTAAATTCATAGTTCTGAATTTTAGAAATACCCTTGTTGTTTACGTGTTTCCATTGCTGCTTCCGAACGCTTATCGTCGATACGTGCACCACGCTCTGAAATTGTACTTTCTCTGATTTCTCCTACTACTTTTTTGATGCTTACTGCATCTGAAAGTACAGCTGCGGTACAAGACATATCTCCTACTGTACGGAAACGCACTAAACGCTCTTCTACGATTTCATCTTCTTCTCTGTATACTACCTCATCTTCTGCCGACCAAATCATACCATCACGTACAAATGTTTTACGCTTGTGAGCAAAATAGATCGATGGAATCTCTATATCTTCTTGTTCAATGTAACTCCAAACATCTAATTCTGTCCAGTTACTAATAGGAAAAACACGAACGTTTTGACCTAAATCAATTTTCCCATTTAACATATCAAATAATTCTGGACGTTGATTTTTTTCATCCCATTGTCCAAAATCATCCCGTACTGAAAAAATACGCTCTTTTGCTCTTGCTTTTTCCTCATCGCGTCTTGCTCCACCAATTGCTGCATCGAATTTAAATTCTTCTAACGCATCTAAAAGTGTTACTGTTTGTAACGAGTTACGACTTGCATACTTACCTGTCTCTTCCTTCACTTTCCCTGCATCAATCGCATCTTGTACATTGCGCACAATTAGCTCTACACCTAATTCTTTAGCTAAACGATCTCTAAACTCAATTGTTTCTGGAAAGTTATGCCCAGTATCTACGTGTAATAATGGAAAAGGAATTTTTGCTGGCCAGAATGCTTTTTGTGCCAAGCGTACTAATGTGATAGAATCTTTTCCCCCCGAAAATAACAATACTGGTTTTTCGAATTGAGAAACTACTTCACGAAAAATGTGAATTGCTTCTGCCTCTAATGGATTTGTAGTAAGTTCTGTACTCATATTTTTAGATTTCGGCTGTTAGCTTTTGGCTGCCAGCGATCGTAATTTTTGTTTCCTTTTTTGAATTTGTAAATGTACTTGTTCAAATAAAGATTATCAATTTTATTTATATTTTTGTTATCGGTTACTTGTTTTCTGTTTTCAATAATAATAATAATAATTACTACAACTAAGTACCAAAAATTTGTAACCGTAAACTATAGGTGCAATCCACACTCTCTATTTCCTAATACTTTTGTTGGATCAAAATATTTATGTTCGTTTGGCAATCCCTTTTCCTCTAAATATACATCTAAATCTTCGTCAGAATAGCTGTAAAAAGGACTAACTTTTAACACTCCATCTTTACTTAAACTTAAAATATCCAAAGAGTCTCTTAAAGCGGTTTGTCCTTTTCTTAAATTTGTAAACCAAACATCAGGCCTATGCTCTGCCATTGCTCTACCAAAAGGTTCTAATTTTACTTGCTTTGTAAACTCAGCGTGCTTTGGATCATCGATTCCTGGAACCCCCAAAACCACATTTCTATGCGCTACTGTTTGCTGTGGCACATACAATTTCACATTTAAGTTTAACTGAGTAATCACAGCTTCTGCATGTTTGTATGTATTTGGAGTGTTATATCCTGAATCACACCAAATAACGGGCATATCTACTTGTGCTTTTACACAAACCTCTAATAATGAAGCCTCATATGGCCTAAAATTAGTTGTTACTACTGGCTTTTTAGCTTTACTGACTGCCCATTGAACAATTTCTAAAGGAGATTTCGCCTTTAGTTCTTCATTGTATTTCGCTATTTCTTCTTGTGTGAAACTCATTTTTTTAGCTATTGACTGTCAGCTATAGGCTATCAGCTTTATTTTTATTCTTCTAAAAATTTAAAAACTTGTAAATCATATTTCCAAATTCATATTTCAAACTATCTCCCCCATTTTATTTTATTCCACACTCTTTCGTGTGCAAAGTATAAAATCATTTTAGTAACAAAATCAATCAGTGCTATAGTAGAAGCTTCCATCCACTTACCTTCTCCCAGTACTAAATATGATACTATTAGAGTATCAATAGTACCAACTACACGCCAACTAACAGCTTTTACAATACTCCGTATCGGCTTTTCCGACCGAACATCTTGCTCATAAGTGGTTTTTGCTCCTGCTACTTTTTCTGTTATCATAATTACTTTGTCGTAAAATATTTAATTCCTATCGGATTAGTAGGAGTTAAATTTGAATGCAAATATACAACTTATTTTAAATGTTTCAATTCTTAATAATAAAAAAAAGGATGCCCTTTGGACACCCCTTAACTTATGATCCCGTTATAAGACTAATTGTTCAAAAACGGTTGATACATTATGCATCAATAAATAGTCGTCTTCTAATATTTCAGTATTACTTAAAAAGTTAACGAGTTATTTTTAGATGATGTTGTTATATCCTCTCTTCTATATCTATTGATATTTGTGAATCGTTGTAGTCTTTTAAAATTTCTGCTATAGGGTCTGTTTTTTCTCCATCTTAAAAATACAAAAAATCACTATCCTCCAAACCTTTAAAAATTAACGTTTTTTGGATATTTAGACCCACTATCGTCGTCCGATGAGCATGAAATTATTGCAAACAGAGTGATTATAGCAATAGTTTTTAATAAAAATTTTAAAGTAAGTGTTTAAGTTTTTGAATATAAATGGTTCTTCGCCAAAAAGTATGGTTTAAGAAAAAAGGTGATTTTATTTAATATAATCCACCTCATTAAGTAGTTTTAAATTAAGGCTTTTATGAGATAAATGACTCTTTCATAAAATTTTGTTTTTTTGTAAAACCTTTAATCCACAACTTTTGGCGAAGAACCATATAAATACAACAACCTTTAAATAGTTACTTTCTATATCATTAATATAGCGAAATAATATAAATTTTAAGAAGAGTTTATTTTTGTATACTAGCTTCCCCTTTTCTAGTCTTTTTTATTCACGTCTTCATTATACGCCTATGGTATGTTTTTTGGGAAGCCATTTTTACCTTTATAAGATAAATATCACTATTCAATTTTATCAAATCAACTACATGTGTATCGTTTACTTTAATAAATTTTCCCACTACTAGGTTACCACTTAAATCATAAATTTCAATAGAAGCTATTTTTTTCTTTGTTTTTATTTTTAAAATATCTGATACTGGCAAGGGAGATACCGAAATGCTCGTAACAAGATCTAAGTCATCTATTGAAAGTATGCGTTCTGCTACTATCTTCAACTTAATATCGATTGTTTTTTTATTATCATAAGTAATTTTCAATTTTGCGGATTTATTTGTATCCGTAGTATTTGAAGTAATCAATAAATTTTGAGAGGTATTTGATTTTATCAAATGGTTTTTTATCGTAGAAGTAATCATAAAGCTTGTTGCATCTGGTCCAGAAATAATCGCATCTGTAATAAAGTTACCAGCATTACCACCTGAGGAACTTAACACTACATCTTGAGTTTCTACCCCCGCAAATTCTACCTCGGAAATTGAATTAAGAGTACTTGCGGTAATTTTTACTCCTTCAGGCTTATCCACATTGTAAACCTCCATATTATGTTGCCTTCCTCCTCCCTGATTTGGCGAACCTCCTGCAATAAATATTCCTTTTCCTGAAACAATTGCTTGGGTACCATGCCTTGGAAAATTAAGATCTGTTTTCGTACTCCAAGAATTTGTAGATGGGTTATACGCTTCTACCTTTTTAAAAGCAGGTCCTGCACTTTCTCCTTCACCTCCAATTACAAACAACTCATCATTATAATTTACTACACTTGCTCCAGCTCTAGCGGTAGGTATGTTTTGCGAACTTTCTAAAGTTGACCACAAAGACGTGGCAAAATCATATACATCAACCTCTTTTATAATTGGTGCAAAAACACCTCCCATACCACCTGACTTTCGGCCACTTGCTGCATATAGTTTATTATCAATTATAGCAACTGTAAAATTATCTCTTTCTCTAGGTGCATCTATTAATTGTTTCCATTTATTCACTAAAGGATCATACAAATCAAATCTTTTAGTAAATCCACCATTATGCCCCATCGTATTTCCTGCAACTAAATAGAATTTATTATTCTTTATTATTAAGCCCGCACCACCTCTTTTCATGGCTAAAGGAATTTTAGGCCCTTTAATCCAAAAATTCAAAGCAGGGTTATATATATATACATTTTCTGCTGGCACCTCATTAGGAAAATTATTGGTCTTAAATGCACCAATTACCCAAATTAACCCATCGTATTCCGTTGCTTGAAAATGATTAAACTCAAGCGGTGCTGGCGCTCCTTGTGACCATTTGTTTGTTGTATAATCAAAAATATCTAGGCGCTTTGCTTGCTCACGACCACCAAACATTATAAATCGATTTCCAGACTGTACAAAAGCACATTCGTGACGCTTTAAATAATTTTCATCTTCATTTTTATCAATCCAATTTTGACTAAAACTATTTGAAAAAATAAACAAAAGAAATGCTAACGAAAAGTAATATTTAACCATTGTTATTAATTTTCAACAAAAATACTTGTTTTTAATTAATCCTACTTTGTCATCTTAGAAAAAAAGGAGCAAAACATTTTGTGAATGATAGTAAACACAGTATTTTACTCCTGCAAAAATAAATGTTTCACAAATTAAACAAAAGCGGGCTATAATAGATAGTATCCGCCAAAAAAATGATTCTACAAGTTCCAAATTTCTGGAATTTATTGAGTCGAACTTCACCTCTTTCTTTTCAGGTTTCAATACGCATTTTAAGATTGTCAAGTTTTCTTATCAGCAACATGCCTTTGATTACTAATCCCTGTTTAAACTAGAGAAAAAAACAGCAAACTGCCAAAACATAGCAGATCATCTGTCTTGTTTAGATCAACAAAGTATTAACCATTTTATCAAAAGTGACTCATGGTCATAGAAGTTTGATGGATGATATAGCCTTGGAATCTTCAAGGATGTTCGCTAAGATCAGCCAACCAACTGCGCTACTGATAGATGAAGTAGGTTTTCGTAAAAAAGGTAAGATGTCAGCCTGTGTTTCTAGACAATATTTAGGATGTATCGGTAAAACTGACAATGGTCAAGTCGCGGTAGCGGCAGGGCTATCACAAGGAATACACTATACCCCTATTGATATGCGCTTATTTATGCCAAAGTCATGGGAATCCGATTCTTTGAGAAGAAAAAAATGTAATATTCCTAAAGATCAACAACATCATACTAAGCCTGAGATGGCGCAACAAATCATAGAACAAGCACGACTCAAAGGCGTAAAGTTTGATTATGTGAACTTCGATGCCTTATATGGGAATGCTACTTTTTTGTTGAACTATTTGGTAGATAATCACATTGATTTTATAGGAGATATCCGCAGTGATCACCTGATTTATTTCAATCACGACCAAAATGAAAAATGCAGAGTGGATAACTATGTAGGGAATTTGCTGAACAATGATTTTGAACAAATAACTATCCGAAAGTCAACTAAAGGTCCGCTCAAAGCAAAGTTTCACTACTCTAAAGTACAAGTCCTTGCTAAGGAAAACAAGTTGTTGGATTTGATATTACTTGTCCGAAAAGATACGGATGGAAAGACCAAATACTCCTTGACAAATATGGAAAAGGACCACATCAAAGAGCTTGCGCAAAAACAAGGGCAAAGAATATTTGTCGAACAAATTTTCAAAGAAGGAAAAAACTTAGTGGGAATGGGAGGCTATCAAATTAGAGGGTGGCATGGTTTTCATAATCATATGGCTATTTGTATGATGGCAATGCTGTTGATTACAAAACTAAAATTCGAAACTAAAAACAAAAAGTATACAGCTGCTACGCTAAAAAAATCGTAAACCTGTGTATAAAAACAAAAATAGAAACACCCCAATTAGCTATAAACATTATCCTTGAACAGCACCAAAGGTACATGAACCAACTCCTAAGAGACCAAAAAAATGGAAAAACTTAAGATGACAAAGTAGGATTAAAACAATGATTCTACCCTATCAATAAATTATAATATCCCTAGATGAAAACTGAGTTTTATATAGACCAAAATTAACAAGGCTGTCTTTTCAGACAGCCTTGTTAATTTTTAAAAAACTGTTTTAATAGCCTACTAATTTTTAATAAACTTTGCAACTCCAACATCTGTTACTAAGAAGTAGATACCATTTGACAAATCAGAAACATTTAATGAACCAGTAGCTGCCGCCACTTTTACACCAGCACCTGATAAACTAAATACTTGATATGTCTCTGTTTTTATGCTTGAATCAATAGTTAATATATCAGTTATGAAATCCATATAAATAGCATTTGTAATTGATGCTTTAGAAAAATCATTAGTACTAAGTGTTGAGTTGGTATTTTGAACTATTTGATCAAACTCAAATATTTGATCACTTGTTCTATTTCCATCACTTGCTTCACCATCAAAACTAATTTCGACATTACTAACTGCAATATCAGCTTCAGAACTGAAATCAAATTCAAGCTTAATCCACTCGCCTAAATTTCCTGCAACTGCAGGAGGAGTTTGAGTATATAAAACAGTTCTTCTGACGGCAAAAGTATCATTAAAAAAAACTGTTACACCACCAGAAGCTTTTTGTGACCTAATTAACATTGTCAAAAATTTACCATTAGCTGCATTTAATACAACTGGAGCTCCTGTTAATGTACCTACAACTGCCCTTTCCCACCATCTTCCATCAGCAACCTCATTAACTCTAACGACTGTGCTAGTATTATTCGTAGGATTTGAGAGTGTATTAGCTACTTTTGAAACAGCTATAGTAGGTCCATTTTTTGATACTAAATCAGTTCCTGCGGTTTCAAAATCAGAAACATTTATTTGTGCAAATGCAACACTTGTTAATAATATCACATAAGCAATTGTCAATTTTTTAAGTATTCTTTTCATCATAATTAAATTTTTAATTGATTTATAACTGAAAACAATATAGTAATTAAATTAATAAAAACATACGTATTATTCAATATTAAGTCATTAATTATAAATAATTGATAATTTATTCATTCATTTCCCGTATTATAATACTATATTTTATAGCAGTTATGAGAGTTATTAAAAGTCAAAGTATATTGAACTTTATTTGAGAATTGCCTAATGAGGATTCTTTTGAGTCTTATTTAGCAGTTTTGAAGTGGTCAAAACAGTCAGAAGGGTTTACATGTATCAAATGTATAGGTGTTCAAGGCTGAAAAAAGTCAGTGGCTACTCCGCTTCAAATAATGCTATTAATTTCGGAATTATTGTGCCAATAAATCCAGATCAAACTGTGCCATTTAAAGAGATTGGGGTGCTCGGATGAATAAAAAAAACTACCCCCTTTAATTAGAATCTCTCTTTTATTAAATAGTATTAAAGCTGAAATCCAAGACTTAATTGATTAAGTCTTGGATTTTTTTACATCTAGATCTAAAATTTAATTTCTTATTTTGTAAAACATACTACGACTTCAGTATTATAAACGAACTACCTCGAGGCAGAGCCGTCGAGGTATCTAGAGGAAAAGGTTTTATTTTTAGTTTAATGAAAACCTTAGGTTTTCAAACTTTCCTGTACCCCCTCCCCTCTCCGACGCAGAGCGTTGGGAGAATTCTATTGATTAAAAAAACTTAAATAATACGAAATACCGTTATTTTTATAAAAATAAAATTATATAATTGAACTATTATATTCTGGTTTGACCAAATCAATGTGTCTATCGTGATATCCTAATAAATAAAGTACACCATCTAACCCAATACTAGATATCGAACTTTGTGCATTATCCTTTACCTTGGGTTTAGCATGAAACGCAATACCCAAGCCCGCAAGATTAAGCATTGGTAAATCGTTAGCTCCATCTCCTACAGCTATAGTTTGTTCTATTGATATACCTTCCTTCTCTGCAATTTGTTTAAGAAATTCTGCTTTTTTATTACCATCTACAATTTCGCCTAAATATCCGCCAGTCAATGCACCATCTTTAATTTCTAACTGATTCGCATAAACATAGTTAATCCCTAGTTCTTTTTGTAAGTAATGTCCAAAATAAGTAAATCCACCAGATAGAATAGCCGTTTTGTATCCGTAATTTTTTAAGGTATTAATTAACCTTCTAGCTCCCCTAGTAATAGGTAAGTTAATAGCTACATTTCGCAATACATCTTCGCTCAATCCTTTTAACAAGACCATTCGCTTTTTAAAACTTTCATTGAAGTCAATTTCCCCTTGCATTGCAGATTCGGTAATGGCTTTTACCTGTGCTCCTACCCCTGCCAATTCTGCCAATTCGTCAATAACTTCAGTCTGAATCAATGTTGAATCCATATCAAAACAAACTAAGCGCCTATTTCTTCTGTAAATATTATCTTCTTGAAAAGCAATATCAACATCCAAATCTCTTGAGATTTGCATAAACTTTTCAGTAAACTCTGCCTTATCTTCTATCTTACCTCTTATCGATAATTCTATAGACGACCTTGGATACTCTTCTTCTTTTGTAAGAGATAATCTACCAGTCAACCTTTTAATGGAATCAATATTCAATTTTTTTTCGGCAACTACCTTAGTCACAGCAGATATTTGCTTTGCCGAAAGCTTTTCTCCTAAAAGCGTTACTATGTATCTATCTTTTCCTTGTAAACCAACCCAGTTTTCATAGTCTTCAGAAGTAATTAGTTTAAATTTCGCACTAATTCCTAACTCATAAGCTCTGAAAAGCAAGTCTTTTAAAACTGCTGCTGATTTTTCTCCAGACTCAATTTCAAATAAAATACCTAAGGATAGTGTATCATGTATATTAGCTTGCCCTATATCCAGTACTTTTGCACCGTATTGAGCCAAAGCATCAGTTAAGGCAGAAGTTAATCCTGGTTTATCTTGTCCGGAAATATTTAAAAGGAAAATTTCTTTACTCATAATTATAATCTGCTCAATAAAGCGGTAAAATTAATTATTCTGTTTGATATGTATATCTACAACTCGCTTAAGTTGTTACTCTAAGTTTATTCAGAACCTTACTATTTTGAATTACTAACGTGAGATAAGATTCTGAAACAAATTCAGAATGATAAATTGTTTATATTTTACTATTAATTACATGCATACAAATTCTATTTAATTTATAGACGTTTTAATGAAAAAGAAACAATTAAGAATTGGCTATAAGTTCTGCTATATCCAACACTTGTATGCTATCTTCTTTTTCTTTATTCTTAACTCCATCCGTTAACATCGTATTACAATAAGGACAGCCAGTGGCAATTATATTGGGCTTGGTCTCTAAAGCATCTTCAGTTCTTAAAATATTAATGTCCATATCCCCTTTTTCAGGCTCTTTAAACATTTGAGCACCACCAGCACCACAACACAAAGCGGTTTGCTTACTCCGTTTCATCTCTATAATATTAGCATTCGTTTTAGCTAACACGTTTCTTGGTGCATCATATTCATTATTAGACCTCCCTAAGTAACAAGGATCATGAAATGTAATTCGTTTTCCTTTGTAGGTATCTCCTTCAACTTTTAAACGTCCACTCTTAATAAGCTCATCTATAAACTGTGTATGATGTAATACTTCATATTTACCTCCTAAGCCAACGTATTCATTTTTTAAACAATTAAAAGAGTGCGGATCACAAGTTACTATACGTTTTACTTCATAACCGTTTAAAACTTCGATATTGCTAAGTGCTTGCATTTGGAATAAAAATTCATTTCCTGCACGCTTGGCTATATCTCCTGTACAACTTTCTTCCGTTCCTAAAACAGCAAAATCTACTCCTGACTTATTTAAGATTTTAACAAATGCTCTGGATATTTTTTTTGCTCGGTCATCAAAACTTCCTGCTGATCCTACCCAAAACAATATTTCTGGTTGTTTTCCTGCTGAAAAACAATCTGCCATAATTGGCACTTTCAATTCTTTACCCATAATGATTAATGTTTAGTTAAAAAAGAACTACTCATCTACCCAATTCAAACGATCCATTTGATTGTAAGGCCAAGGAGCACCATTATTTTCTATATTTGACATCATATTGTTAAGTTCTGTTGGTGCAGCACTTTCTTCCATTACTAAATATTGACGCATCTCATTTATAATCGATAGTGGATCAATACTCACAGGACAAGCTTCTACACAAGCATTGCAGGTAGTACATGCCCAAAGCTCTTCTTTGGTAATATAATCGTTAAGTAATTGTTTACCATCAGATATAAAGCTACCATTTTTATCTATATTTTTACCAACTTCCTCTAAACGATCTCTAGTATCCATCATAATTTTACGAGGAGAAAGTTTTTTTCCTGTTTGGTTTGCTGGACATTCACTCGTACAGCGACCACACTCTGTACAGGTGTAAGCATTTAAAAGCTGTACCCAATTTAAATCTGTAACATCCGAAGCTCCAAATTTAGCCACTTCTTCTGTTTCTGGAGCAGTAGGTTCAGATGTTGCAAACGAATCAGCACTAGGATCCATCATCATTTTAACTTCTGCAGTAACAACTTCCGAATTTGGAAATTGACCGTTAGGTGTCAACTTAGCGAAATAAGTATTTGGAAATGCTAAAAGGATATGCAGATGCTTAGAAAAATACAGGTAATTTAAAAAACATAAAATTCCAGTAATGTGAATCCACCACGCAGTTCGCTCTAAAATAATTAAACTTGCCTGAGACATATTTTCAATAAAAGGCAAAATCATCCAACTACTTATTGGAAAAGATCCTGCTTTTGCATAATGTTCTGCTCTTAAATTTTGTAATTGAAAATCTGCTGCATTCATCGTTAAAAATAGCAACATCAAAACCACTTCAAAATAAAGTATAATATTACCATCTGATTTTGGCCAACCCTTCATTTCTGAACTTAAAAAACGTTTTAGTTTTATTACATTTCTTCGTAACCAAAAAATAATTACTGTTACCAATACCGCAAAAGCTAAAATTTCAAAAGCAGCAATTAAAAGATCATATACTCCCCCAAAAAACGGTGCAAAAATTCGATGAGTACCTAATAAACCATCAATAATAATTTCTAAAACTTCAATATTTATAATTAAAAAACCAACATACACGACAACATGGAGAAAACCTGCGATTGGACGGCGTACCATTTTGGATTGACCCAAAGCAACTTTTGCCATATTCTTAAAACGCTGTGATTTATTGTCCGTTCTATTTACATCAAGACCAAGATTGATATTTCTGAACAGTTTTTTTACATTAAAGCTAAAATATCCTATTCCTGCTATTAGAAGTAACGCAAAAATAAGGTTAGGAATGTATTGCATAACAGTTTATTTTAATGAATCCTTAGGCTTTTCATATTCATTTCCTTTTTTTCCAAATACTGAAAAATGAACATATCGTTTAGGATTTAATTTAACATCTTGTAATAGTAAATCTAATTGTCTTGTAGCACGATCTAAATTATCATATACTGTGGGATCGTTAATTAACTTTCCTGCGGTACCTGTATTAGAATCTAATTTTTTAGCTATTAGAGAAAAATCATTTATTATTTTTTCTAGGTCATTGGACAATTTAGAAACTTCTATTTTTGAAATTTCTTTTGAAAATTTATTGATATTTTCAGAAGATACTTTGAAATTATCTATTGTTAAAGACAATGAGTTCTCATTATTAGCAATAAGTTTTTTTACGCTTTCAGAAGTAGTGTTTAAAGAACTTAAGGTATTTGTCAAGGTTTTTAAAGACTTTGAAATATTACCTGTATTTTCCTCGTTTAAAACTTTGTTGATGGAAGATATCATTATCGTAGTCTCATCCAATACTATACTTAGCTTTTTTTGTAATGGGTCTAATTTTTCAGAAAACCCGCCAAGTAAACTAGGTTCAATAACGGAAGACAATATCTGTTTATTTTTTGCCATAGTTTTTGGTTTTTTTTCTGGAAGTATTGCTAAATTCTTCCCTCCAATAATACCTGTGCTATAAATTTTAGCAACACTATTTTCTCCAAATTCAAAATCATTTTCAACACTAAAAGTAACTCTCAATTGACCGCTTTCATTCGTAAAATCAATATCTAAAATACTACCTACAACCAATCCATTGATTGTTACATTAGAAGAAGTATCAAGCCCTTCTACATTGTTATATAAAGCATAAAAAACTTTATTTTTAGTTAGTATATTTTTTCCTTGTAAAAAATTGTAGCCAAATATTACTAAGGCCAAGGCGGATATAACAAGTGATCCTATTTTAACTTCTTTTGTTATTTTCAAAATAATTTTTTTTCTGTAGTCAAATTTAATAAATAATAACTTCAAGATACTGGAAAAACAAAAACTACGCTAATTTATTATCATTCCATTAACGCTTTGCTTTAGCTAATAAATAAACTGCTAAAAATGCAAAAACTACATTTGGAAACCATACTGCAAAAATAGGTGACAATGTAGAATTTGGTTGTGTAGCAATGGTTCCAAAAACTTTATCAAAAAACACGAATCCAAAGGCTATTACTAATCCAAAAATTAAATTTACTCCCATACCTCCTCTTCTTTTCATAGAGGAAACAGCCACACCAATGATGGTTAAAATATATGCGGCTACAGGTAAACTAACTCTTCTATACGCTACTACTTTATAACTATTCATATTTGGCGATCCCCTTCGCTCTTCCTGTTCCATAAAATCTTTCAACTCAAAATAATTTAAAGTTTCAGCTACATATTTTACTGGAGTTAAACGATCTATTTTGAAATTAAAAACAGTATCATGTACTGGCTTTTTTACAATTACATCACTACTATCCGTAACTATTCGCATTGTATATTGATATAGTCTAAAAATACTATCCTTAGGAATATACTTTAAACTTCCTGCTGAAATTTTATGCATTAACTTATTTTCTTCGATATGTTCTAATGTAAATTTTTTTGCTGAATTTTTACTTGGTGAAAACTCATAGGCATATATATATTCGTTATCATCTATTTGCCGATACAAGTTTTTTGAATCTTGTGCTCCTGTTTTTCTTGATTTTAAATAAGTATAATTAAAATCATTATATGCTTCACTTGCCTTAGGAACAATAAACATCCCCCCTACAAGTGTTAATAAGCTAACCATTGTGGCTCCTATTAAATAAGGGCGCAAAAAGCGCATATAAGAAACCCCTGAACTTAAAAAAGCAATAATTTCTGTTTTATTCGCCAGCTTAGAAGTAAACCAAATAACTGAGAGGAAAAGTAATAATGGAAATAATAAATAGGCAAAATGAATTGAAAAATTTCCGTAAAAAAGCAATACATCCAAAAAGGCTAATTTTTTTTCGAAAATATTATCAATCTTCTCCGCTAAATTTGCCAAAATAGCAATTGGTATAAAAATTAGAAACAATGAAAAAAAAGTTCCTAAATACCTTTTTAAAATATACCAATCTAATATTTTTAACATAAAAGTAGTCCTATTGTAAGCCTATTATAAGCGTTTATCCATTTGTTTAACCATTTGATTTTTCCAAACAGCAAAGTCTCCTGCTAAAATATGCTTTCTAGCTTCGCGAGTTAACCACAAGTAAAATCCAAGGTTATGAATGGTTGCTATTTGTTTTCCCAACATTTCATTTACAGAAAAAAGATGTTTTAAATACGCTTTTGAATATTCAGTATCTACCCAAGTAATACCCATTTCGTCTATTGCGGATAAATCATCTGCCCATTTTCTATTTTTAATATTTATACTCCCGTAAGCTGTAAATAACATACCATTACGCGCATTGCGAGTAGGCATAACACAATCAAACATATCTACTCCAAGAGCAATATTTTCTAATATATTTATCGGAGTCCCTACCCCCATTAAGTAACGCGGTTTTTCTACTGGAAGAATTTCTGTAACTATCTCAGTCATTGCATATAACTCTTCTGCAGGCTCTCCTACTGAAAGGCCACCAATTGCATTTCCTGGTGCATCGGCATTCGTAATATATTCAGCTGATTGTTTTCTTAAATCCTTGTATGTACTTCCCTGTACGATCGGGAAAAATGCTTGTGAATAATCGTATTTAAAAGGTACTTTTTCTAGATGTGTCATACAACGTTTTAGCCAACGATGCGTCATGTGCATACTACGTTTAGCATAATTATAATCACATGGATAAGGTGTACATTCGTCAAAGGCCATAATAATATCTGCCCCAATGGTCCGTTGAATCTCCATTACGTTTTCTGGTGTAAATAAATGTGTCGATCCATCGATATGCGATTTAAACTTAACACCTTCTTCTTTTATTTTTCTTCTGTCAGAAAGAGAATAAACTTGATACCCGCCACTATCAGTAAGGATATTTCGATCCCAATTCATAAATTTATGAAGTCCTCCTGCTTTTTCTAAAATTGGAGTTTGTGGTCGTAAATACAAATGATATGTATTTCCTAATATAATATCAGGATTAATTTCTTCTTTTAACTCTTTTTGATGCACGCCTTTAACTGTACCTACAGTTCCTACAGGCATAAAAATAGGAGTTTCAACAACTCCATGATCAGTAGTTAATTTTCCCGCACGAGCTTTGGATTGAGAGTCTTGTCCTAATAAATCAAATTTCATACATACAATTTCGAACGGCAAAGATAAGTTTTATAGTAAAATAACGACTTACCTATTCAAGTTATGTGACAACAAATATTTCACTCAAAAATATACTTAAGTACTTTGTCAAACTACTCAAAACCCGTACTTTTGGCAGATTATTAAAACGAAAAGAGAAATGTCAAATATCAGTCAATTAGAAGATTTCACAACGCAAGTACGTCGTGACATCCTCCGTCAAGTACATGCTGTAAACTCAGGACACCCTGGAGGTTCTTTAGGTTGTACCGAATTTTTAGTAACACTTTACCAAGAAGTTATGAACCGCAAAGAAGGTTTTGATATGGACGGTATAGGTGAAGACGTATTCTATTTATCAAATGGACATATTTCTCCTGTTATTTATAGTGTTTTAGCTCGAAGTGGATATTTCCCAGTAGAAGAACTAAGTACTTTTCGTAAACTAGGAACTCGTTTGCAAGGTCACCCATCTACGCACGATGGTTTACCTGGAGTGCGAGTAGCTTCTGGCTCTTTAGGTCAAGGCTTATCTGTAGCTTTGGGTACTGCTCAAGCTAAAAAACTAAACAAAGACAATAATTTAGTTTTCACACTTCATGGAGATGGAGAGTTACAAGAAGGACAAATTTGGGAAGCTGCAATATATGCGGCTGCTAACAAGGTAGATAACTTAATTGCTACTGTTGACTATAATGGACAGCAAATTGATGGATCCACAGAAAATGTTTGTTCTTTAGGAGATTTAAAAGCCAAATTCGAAGCTTTTGGCTGGGATGTTTTAGAAGTAAAAAAAGGTAACAATATAGAAGCAATATTGGCTGGTTTAAAAGAAGCTAAAGCAAAAACAGGTAAAGGAAAGCCTGTTTGTATTTTATTACACACTATGATGGGTAATGGAGTTGACTTTATGATGCACACTCATGCTTGGCATGGTAAAGCTCCTAACAACGAGCAATTGGAAAATGCATTGGCTCAGAATCCTGAAACTTTAGGAGATTATTAATCTTGTTATCCTTACACTAAGAAAGAAATTATGAAAAAATATATAGATACAGGTAAAAAAGATACACGTTCTGGTTTTGGAGCTGGATTAGCTGAGCTTTCTAAAACAAATGAGAATGTAGTTGCGCTTTGTGCAGACCTTATCGGATCATTAAAAATGGAAGGGTTTATTGAAAACTCCCCTGAGCGCTTTTTCCAAACTGGAATTGCTGAGGCAAACATGATTGGAATGGCTGCAGGGTTAACTATAGGAGGTAAAATTCCTTTTGCAGGTACTTTTGCTAATTTTGCAACTGGTCGTGTGTATGATCAAATCCGTCAATCCGTAGCATATTCAGATAAAAATGTAAAAATATGTGCTTCTCACGCTGGTTTAACATTGGGAGAAGATGGTGCTACGCACCAAATATTAGAAGACATCGGGCTAATGAAGATGCTTCCTGGAATGACTGTAATTAACACTTGTGATTATAATCAGACCAAAGCAGCTACTTTAGCTATTGCCGAATATAAAGGCCCTGTATATTTGCGTTTTGGACGACCAAAAGTAGCCAATTTTACTCCTGAAAACGGAGAATTTAAGATTGGTAAAGCAGTTCTTTTAACTGAAGGTACTGATGTAACAATAGTTGCTACTGGACACTGTGTTTGGGAAGCTTTACTTGCTGCTGAAAAATTAGAAGCTAAAGGAATTAGTGCCGAAGTCATCAATATTCACACGATTAAACCACTTGATGAGGAAGCCATCTTAAAATCTGTGGCTAAAACAGGATGTATTGTAACTTGTGAAGAGCACAATTACTTAGGTGGCTTAGGAGAAAGCGTAGCACGTGTATTATCCTTAAATAACCCCTCCCCTCAAGAATACGTTGCTACAAAAGATACTTTTGGCGAAAGTGGTACTGCTATAGAATTAATGGCTAAATACGAATTAGATGCACCAGCAATTGAAGCTGCTGTTGAAAAAGTAATTGCTCGGAAATAAAAAATCAATAAATAATCCCTGAGGTAGAGCTATCGGGGGTATTCAAAGGAAGGAAGTTTATTTTTAGTTTATAAAAACCTTAATTTATTAACTTTCTTCTTAACCACCAAGATAGAGTCTCGGGTGATTCTAATAATTAATCACAATAATCAATATTAAGAAAAACTCCCTATTATATTTAAATATAAAGGGAGTTTTTTTAATCAAAATCAATCTAAACTAAATTTATTTAATTTTTAATAAGCTTTAAGCTTTTACCATTAACAGATTTAAGTATATACATTCCAATATTAATTGAATGACTAAACTCCACAACAACACTATTTTTAGTTTCACTTAAATATTTGTTACATGGAATCACAATTCCATCAATATTATAGAGCACAACATTCAAATCTGTAGTTCCCAAAACTTCCACAAAATTTTCATTAACAGGGTTATTTGCTAAACTCCAATTATCAATACTTCTTGAAAGTTTTTTAGCTGAATTTATTCCCACGTTTTTTACAGCATATCCTTTTCTGCCATCATCAACTTTAAGCTCCCAAATCAAATCTAAATTATTTCCAGAAATGTATTCTTTCATTTTTAACCAAAAGTTTACTGTAGATCCTGCAGATACAGATTTACCTACCTGCCCATATGATTTATAATTGTTGTTTTTATCCTTTAGGTGAAAGGAAGCATAACCTGATTGAGGAAAATAAGCTTTTAAACTATATCCTTTTACAGCTCTTGAAATCGATGTTTGAGCTTGTTGTATGGAAGGATTTCCTGAGCCTGAGTTTGTATTGGTTGGTGCTGTATTTTTATTAGTAGGAGGAGCGGCATTGCCTATTCCCACATTTTTTACAGCATACCCTTTTCTACCTTCATCAACTTTAAGCTCCCAAATCAAATCTAAATTATTTCCAGAAATGTATTCTTTCATTTTTAACCAAAAGTTTACTGTAGATCCTGCAGATACAGATTTACCTACCTGCCCATATGATTTATAATTGTTGTTTTTATCCTTTAGGTGAAAGGAAGCATAACCTGATTGAGGAAAATAAGCTTTTAAACTATATCCTTTTATAGCCCTAGAAACAGATGATTGAGCTTGTTGTATGGAAGGATTTCCTGAACCATTATTATTAGTGGATTGAGGTATAGCAGAGAGTGTTGACAATGAAGGTTCACCATCAAACTTAACGGATTTACTATCGTACCCTGTAGCGCCATTGGTCATTTCTAATTCCCAAATTAAATCCGTCCCAAATGCTGGAATAGGTATATCTATTTTAATATAAAAATTAATGTCGTTATCGCCAGCATTAACATTTTTACTTGTAAATCCATAACTCTTAAAACCGCTGTTTTTATCTTTTAAAGAAATAATTGCTTTACCACTTTGCCCAAATAAAGCTTTTACGTCATACCCCTTTTTACTATTATCAATAGCTGAAGGAAAAGTAGTAATATATGATTTTCCACTTCCAGAAGTAGCTGTACCTGTACTAGTAGGTGAGCTTCCATCACCACAACCAAATGTAACATTTGTATCAGGACCTTTTTTATAAACATACATATAATCTACTTGCATCTGTCTACTATATGTTGGATCATTTTTTATTCTTTCGTCCAATTCAGCTTTTGATGGTACGTTTTCTTGTCCCCTCCATGTATGTGCTTCTGTATCTAAAATAATCCGTAAAGCATCTGAAATAAAATAATCGCCTCCAGGATGATTAATTATATCTTGTGAACGCGGAGCACAAGGGTAGATATGTCTTCTTTCTTCGCCATCCACATAAAAAATCATTTCTTTTTCGCTTATCCAATAGCATCCATATTTTATGAAATTGGTTTCAACATCTCTACCAGCGGGTAATACTTGTTGCTTACTATAATCATAAATACCAGGCTTCCTAAAAATGTGAAAGTTATTATTAGAATTATCTTTGTCAGAATAAGTTTCAACTACATCGATTTCGGTATCATTCGTAGGAGTTCCTAGTTTTGCCCAAAAATTGTTAGCTAATTTCAAATCATTGGCTTTCATACTAGCTTCAAAGTATACTGGAGGTGTAATTCTTATTTTAGAAGCAACAAAACCAGTGTGTACACTTCTTATCCATTTTTTTCCATTTTCGGTGTGCGTTTCACCTCCTGAAAAATGAGTTGCTGCAAGTATTAATTTTCCCGATCCGTTTAATATAACATTATTGCTGTTAAACTTAGTGGCGCCAGGTCCTTCCCATTTAGCAGGATTATTATCCATCCATTTCTTATAAAAAGCACTATTTTTACTTGGATAATTAAAATCATCCGATAACGAATTGTCCTTTATAAATCCTGCTGGAACTTGTGAATAAATTAAATTTACTATAAATAATGTAATACAATATAGTATAGGTTTAGTTTTCATAATTAGTTGTTTTAGTTAAATTGAATAAACTGAGCCGTTTATTGTTAATTAAGACCTCTACTTTTTCGTATTAGTCAATAACTTCATTAATATTAATGTTAGGTTTTATTCACAGGCATTTTTTTTTTTAGATTATTACTATCTTATTAAAAATCAAATTATCACTTATATAAATTTCAGAATTCAAAAGTTATTTGGATGCCACAAATGATTTTGTTTATTAATTAACACATTAAATAACCATTTGTGATATAAATAATCTTGTTAAAAAATTTTAAGTTAGACCAGTACATATGGACACCAAACTATGCATTTACCTCTATTCCAGTCAGTTTTTTTTTATTTATACTCACAAAAAAAAATTCGAGGAAAATTAAGAACACGCATAACTTTAAAATATTTGTTAAACAAGAGAGCAATACAAAGAACTCGTTTAAACTTTTTTCAATTGGCTGCAAAATGATCTTTTTCACTCACTTTTTATCATTTTTTTGTTCCGTAGCGATACTATGCAGCCATAAAATGATTTTAATTGAGCAAAAAATCTTTATTTTTCGCTTCAATCAAAAAAGTTTAAACGAGTTCAAAGTGTAAAAAATATATGTTTTATTATTTTAATCGAAAATAAACCACTATTAGCTTAAAATTCATAGTTTTGAGCTAGTGATTTGAAGTCATCCAAAGGGTCATCACTCTAAAATGAAGTTTGTGTTTCCTATGTCAACTAGTTTTCGATGATGCTCCAAATACTTATTTACCATTTCATCTATTATTTTACCTGTACTCCAAAAACCACAACCTATTCCCAAAAGTGACGACCCCAATATTTTAACTTTAATACAAAGGATTCTTATTGAAGCTTTCGACAACGAATCAGAATATTTCCCTCTAAGACACAATATGGATAATTTACATTCTAAACTAGATAAGCTGTCAACCTCAAAATATCGTGTCCATTTGTCCTTACTTACGGCATAAATTAAAGGTGAGTATTTATAGAAGCTAAAGCGAAATACACTAAAGTGTATATTTTTGGTTCTTCGCCAAAAAGTATGGTTTAAGAAAAAAGGTGATTTTATTTAATATAATCTACCCCATTAAGTAGTTTTAAATTAAGGCTTTTATGAGATAAATGACTCTTTCATAAAATTTTGTTTTTTTTGTAAAACCTTTAATCCACAACTTTTGGCGAAGAACCATATTTTTATACCTATGAAATTTATCTGAAAGAATTTTTCAAGAGTATGTTTAAAAATAATTCTCAGTTATTTATTGATTTTGTTTAGAATCATTTGACAATTTTGCCATAATATCCAAGATTCTTGATATTCTGCTGTTTTTTTGTAGTCTTTGTCTAGCCTGCCAAAGAAATTAAAGATCCCAAATGTTCTTTTAGTTACCTATGTCCGCTTTAGAGGAATAAAGCCTTTGGAGGAAGGAGATGCTGATGAAATCTTTACTTCCAGCCCAGCTATATTTTTTTCTAACCATTTCATAAATGTTGTTTTGTAAGCATGATATGCTAGGATTTTTTCATGCGATCTAAATATCTTAACAGTGGTTCTGTTACCTTACTAGCAACTACACCATAGCCTTATAGCCGCATAGCCGCTCCTACAACTACTCCCAAAATCAATCCTGAGGTATCTGTAATAACATGTCGTTTTCTACCGTTAATTTTTTATTCCCGTCTACTCCTTTGTCATGATATATAAAAGGACCTGATTTTATAGATTGACTATCAATAGAGAATAGACTTGGAGTCACTTCTTTTCCTTGTCGAATTCGTTCCATCATATTCAACTTAATATTAAGCATTTCCAAGGCGCCATTGCTTTTCCACTTTCGGAAATAATAATAAACACTACCCTATTTGGGAAAATTATCAGGCAGATTGTGCCACTGAGCACCGATGCGAAGTTGCCATAAGATCGCATCGACAATATCTCGTAACTTATATTTGCCTTTTTGTTTCATAGGGAGTATTTTTCCTATAATTTCCCACTGTTGGGTAGTAAGTCGGGTGTAACTCGATTGCTTTAACTTTGTTTTTTTTGTTGATTACAAAGTAAAGGATATCCAAGTTTTTTACCCAAAATTTAGCATATTTTTATTTTTAAACATGCTCTAAAATAGAAATAATATAACACTTTGTTCTTGCCGTATGTAATAAGGTTATGAAATATATTTGTAATTACTCAAAATAATTTATTTACCAACCTCAATTGAGTTAATAAAGTTTGATTTTATGGTATACACGATAGTCTTTTCAATCCTTTAATGATCACCTTCAACAGGTCATATTGTAAATAAAGAGTAGGAATAAAAAAACAAAGGCTACTCTTAAGAGTAGCCTTTGTTTTTATTCTAAATACTTAATTCTTAATGTTGATTCATTCTAAAATCAGGGTATGCATCCATACCATGCTCATGAATATCAAGTCCTTCAATTTCTTCTTCTTCAGAAACGCGAATTCCCATAGTTTTCTTTAAAATAAAAATAATAATAAAAGAAGTTACGATACAGAAAATAGCGTAAGCACCTACACCAATTAATTGAGATATAAATTGATCAAATCCAGCTAAATTCCCAAAGATCCCTACGGCCAAAGTTCCCCAAACACCACAAACAAGGTGTACTGCAACAGCTCCAACAGGATCATCTAATTTTAATTTATCGACCAAAGCAACACCACCAACGATTAATGCACCTGCAATTGAACCAATTAAGATTGCATCAGTAGGTCCCATTTGGTCTGCACCTGCAGTAATACCTACTAAGCCTCCTAAAATTCCGTTTAAAAACATGGTTAAATCAAAATTTTTGTAAGCTAATGTCGAAATAATAAAACATACAACACCGCCTGCAGCTGCAGCTAAAGAAGTTGTTACTAAAGTTAAAGAAGTCAATTCTGGATCAGCAGAAAGTACAGAGCCACCATTAAATCCAAACCATCCCAACCAAAGAATTAAAACTCCAGCGGTTGCTAAAGGAATGTTATGCCCTGGAATAGCATTTGGTTTTCCATCTTTTTCAAATTTTCCAATACGTGCCCCTAGTAAAATAATGGCTACTAATGCAGCCCATCCACCTACAGAGTGTACTAATGTAGAACCGGCAAAATCATAAAAACCTATAGCATCTGGAGCATTTTCCGCTCCAGCTCTAATCAAATCAGCTTCCGCTTGTGTGTTTCCTAAAACGTGTAGCCATCCAGCACCCCATTTCCACGAACCAGCAATAGGATATACTAAACCTACATAAATTAGTACAAAAACCATGAAAGCTCCAAGTTTAATACGCTCGGCAACGGCTCCTGAAACAATAGTTGCAGCAGTAGCTGCAAACATTCCTTGAAACAAGAAATCAGTCCAGTATGTATATCCTTCGTTGTATGCTAAATCTAATGTACCAGCGGCATTTAATGGGGCTTCTAATCCAAAACCTGCAAATCCAAAAAAGCCAGCGGCTCCTTCTTCAAATCCAGGGTACATTAAATTAAATCCTACTAAGCAGTATAGTAAAAGACCCACACAGATAATAAAAACGTTTTTAAATAAAATATTGATTGTATTTTTTTGACGTGTTAATCCTATTTCTAAGAAAGAAAACCCCAAGTGCATGAAGAACACGAGTGCTGTACATAGCATCATCCATACGTTATTTGTAATATCGACCATTTTGTATTTTTGTAATGATTATTAAATTAACTTAGTGTTTCGTCACCTCTTTCTCCAGTACGAATACGGTAGGCATCTTGAATATCAGACACAAATATTTTACCATCTCCAACCTCACCAGTTTGAGCATACTTTAAAATAGTGTCTATAGTAACTTGTTCAAAATCGTCATTAACAACAATAGAAATATAGCGACGTTGAATATCACTGGTACTATAACTTACACCACGATATACCTGACCCGTTTTTTCATTTCCAATACCAGTAACATCCCAGTAAGAAAAAAAGTTTATTCCTTTAATGTGAAGTGCATCACGCAATGCACGATACTTAGATCGGCGTACAATTGCCTCAATTTTTTTCATAAAAACAGTAATTAGTTAGTAATCTTCTCAGAGCAAATGTAATTAAAATTAAATATTACTTAAAATAAAGTAATATTTACGCAGTTTTAAAGTAACTAGGCAGGTGTTAGTAACTAGGCAGGTGTTAGTAACTAGGCAGGTGTTAGTAACTAGGCAGGTGTTAGTAACTAGGCAGGTGTTAGTAACTAGGCAGGTGTTAGTAACTAGGCAGGTGTTAGTAACTAGGCAGGTGTTAGTAACTAGGCAGGTGTTAGTAACTAGGCAGGTGTTAGTAACTAGGCAGGTGTTAGTAACTAGGCAGGTGTTA
>Ga0209185_1000850_pt1 | contig 31233 bp, 24 predicted proteins | sample SidtaG_2_FD_187425 | JGI IMG/M metagenome (GOLD analysis project Ga0209185, IMG submission 187425) | Marine algal microbial communities from Sidmouth, United Kingdom - Sidmouth_Asex2 metaG (SPAdes) (version 2) | ecosystem: Host-associated > Algae > Red algae > Unclassified | place: Sidmouth... | reverse complement strand
AGTACAAGATGGGTTATCACAATATTGATGTGATTTTAGTAAGTTAAAATCTTCGGTACTTAGCATAGATTTTGAAATTTTGACACTAAGATACAAAATCATACTTTAATCGGACAGTACCAAAAAATTAGAGTGGGTGTTTTCTTGATCTATGAGGGTGTGTATTGGGATTCGCTGTTATACCAAGAGGGAAGGAGGGCAACCACAAGGGTAGGCCCTGCAAATGCTAATACTTTTGGTTGCTGTTTTTGGGTTTGTTTTGTGGGTAGGAGGACTTTTATGTAGATACTTCGTACGAAATATTTGTGTAGAAAGTTGGGTTATTAACGAAGAATAAAGTATTTGTACCTTTAATTATAACCTATTTTGTTCTATGTTGCTTTTACTTTGAATTAAAATTTACGCCAATTCCAATTGATTGGCTGAACTGAATTTTACGTTCATTGTCAATTATTTGTTGAACGCCATTAATTTCGTCATAGACAGAGAATAGAACATCCTGATTGTAAATTAAATAGGTATTTAAATTAATAGTAAGCCACTTATTAGCGGTGATTGATACAAGATTATTCCATCTAATATCAATTTTTCCAAAATTCAAATAGTTAGAGAAAAGAAAAAGGTTTGTTGTCAATTGAGTGCGTTCCATTATTGTTTTATTTAATTGGAAACTAAAATATAATCCTATTTTATGATATACACCGTTGTTGGTTTCAAGTCCAAATTGGGTGCCATCTACTAAAGGGTCTAAAACAATGGTGTGTTTTGCTGCTATTGGAGAAAAGACAATACCTAAATTAATGCTATCAACAATATATTCAAAAGCAAGACCTTCTGTTATAAATGCAGGAGAGAAAAAATTGGATATTCTAATGTTTTGGTCATTTATAACACTTGGGCTAACCTGAGTAAATAAATCTAAAAATAAAATTGTTGATATATTCTTTTTCACTTTTTTCATCAACTTACTATGAAACTCTATATTATCTTGGGCTTTTCTAAATTTATCATCTTGTATCCAAGTCATTCCATAAGTCTGAGAATATGTATTAATAAAAGTCCAATTTTTATTTTCAAAGTCAAGATTAAGATTAATGCAATTCTCAAAAGCAAAGAAACCCTGCCCTCCACTTACCCAATTAGAAAAAGATGCTTGATTAATTAGACCTGAATAATTGAATTTATAATTCCATTTTTTTTGTATTGATGAATCTTGTGCTATAATCATTGTATCAACAGAATAATCTGTATCTGTCGTATCTTGCTGACAAAAAAGATTTGTGGTCGTTATGGTAAATAACATGAAGAAAAAATAAGTTCTAACCTTATAATTATTCATCATAAACATTAATTTATCCTCGCTAAATAAAGAGACAGATAATAAAATTATCTGCCTCTTTTCTTGCAATTTTAATCGTTCTCATTTTTTCTATATAATAGAATCAGAGAGTTTTAAAAGCTTTGGAAGGAGACCAATTGCTATATGTCGTACCACATTTGACAGCAACTTGAAATTCATAATTTGTATTTGAAAGTAAACCAGTAATCGTTTTATTATTTGTTGCTGTGGCGGTAACACCAGTCCAAGTACTTACGCCTTGTTTTCTATATTGCCAATCATATTCTGCAACTCCACTTACTGTACAGTTGAATTTGGCACTGGTCGTAGAAATATTGGTTACGCTTGTTTGTGTTGTGGTTGGTGGGTTGCATGTACCTGTATTTGAAGGGAATCCAGATGTAGCGTCACTATAAAAAGGTACTTTACAAGTTGAAGGAGGAAGCGCACCTGTATTGAGATTATTAAGTGCTGTTGAATTATTATCAATATTCATGTATAAGACAAGATGCAGGTGTGCTGTACAACAGGTACTACCTACACAAATGCCCCCTAAACCAGAGTGCCCTACTGTACCTATATTAGCTCCAACAGCTACCGTAGCTCCAACATAAATATTAGCACTAACATACTGTAAGTGGGCATACCTAACAGCATAGGTTCCATATCTTATAATGACTTGATTACCAAAATTTGTTGAATTGCAGTTAGATTTTTGAGCGTTACTAACATTTTTTTGTACATAAATTACTTCACCTGGCATCACAGCTATTAATGGTTTTCCTAAATCTGCATTTCCACTACCCCAATTCCAATCATCCGCATACTGATCTGCACCTGTGTGAAAAGCAGACCCACTAACAACATTCCAACCATTTTTGCTTGCATATGAAGAGCCATCAGCAAATGGCCAACCAATATGGCAAGTACCTGATTCAGTAAGAGCAAATTGTGTGGCCAAAGCATCTACAAAACTCAAAGTAGAAATAAGGAATAAAATTAATAGTAATTTCTTTTTCATCTTTTTGTTATTTTATATGGTTAATTTAATTAAGATTCTAAAAGCCCATAGCTCCGCCATGTCGAAGCACTACAGTTTTGCCCTATTCGGCGTTCCGATTGTCTGTCGAGCTAAAATGACTATTTATTAAGTTTGGCTTACCTAATGGATTAAATGCCTGATTTCTGATACAGCTACGCTTCAGGTTTAATGGTTGATAAGATTATATGATGTCTGTATCTGATTTTTATTTATAAATATATGTATAATTTTTCATTTAACCAAAGAATGTGGTGATTTCCTTTGATTTAGGGCTTTTATGCTGTCTAAATGCCTTTGATAGCGGTACTTGCATGCAAAATAGACCTGATAGAAATGGTATGGCAAAATAGTTTATGTGGTTTTAGTAGTTTATGTAGTTTTTGTGGTTGTTTTTTCTTCCAAATGGGTTGTTTTTTGCCATAAGAATGGATAGCAGGGACTGCCGTGACGACGGAGGATTTTACCGTTCTCTCCTTAAAAAAATTAGATTGGGTATTTTTGTGGTTTGTGAGATTGGGTATTTTTGTGATTTGTGAGGTTGGGTTGGATTTTTAGGAACTATTCGACGGGGGAGAAGGTGGATGTTTTGTGGTGGTGTTTTTTTGCTATTATCATTTATACCAAAAGCGAAGGAGGGCGACCACAAGTGTAGCCCCTACAAATGCTATCGCTTTTTGGTTGCTATTTTTGGGTTTGATGGATTGATTTTCTGGAACTATTTGATGGGGAGATATTCCTTTACTTTATCATCTTTGAATCAACAATTTTGCAGCATCAAACACGGAAGTATTTTTATCCATCATTTGTATAATATACAATCCCTGCGGTAAATCAGCAATTTCAATCATTGTTTTTTGTTCCAATAGTTTTTGCGCTAACATCAATTTTCCTTGTAAGTTAAAAATGCGTAACTCAATTGGATTCGTTCCATTCCATACTAAATTAATTTGAGTATTGGCAGGATTCGGAGCAATTTCAATCAGTTGACTTTCCGATGAAAGCGGTAACTCAATTGTTGAAACTACTTCATTTATACCCAAACTTAATACTATCGGTAAATGATCGGACATATGGTAAAGTGCTCTTAGCAACTCAAAAGGTACATTATCCACTGTGCTACAATCAAGCAAATCTTGGTTATAACAAGTTCCATTATTCCCCAATGCCTGATAACTTTCTGTTTGGTAAATAAGCTTGGCGTTTGGATTCATCAATTGATCTGACAACAAAATAAAGTCAAATCGATCATCAATTCCTCCTCCAGAACCATCCGCCAAACTTGACAATCGAGTCGATTGTGTAAAAATTTCTTTGTTAGGAAAATTCATATCTGACCATTCAGGCATATCAATCGGATCACGTAATGTATTCGTTCCATTTGTACTGAGCAACAATTCATAAGCTGGCTCTTCGCTATCATACACATTAAAATCTCCAGCGACAATAATATTACTTTCTGGTGGCAAAAGCGAAATATGATTATTCAACACTTCAACCATAGAAAGTCTCAATTGTTCGTTGGTCGAACCTTGTGATGATTTCAAATGCATAACATAGGTATGTAGCAACTCCATTGATGGCGTTCCATCTTCCTCCAAAATCTGTAACTGAAAATAGTTAATATCTCGATAAGGTGTCTCAATGGTCTGTTCACTGACCAATTCAAAAACGGCTTCATTAAAAATTATGTTTTGTTGTAGTCGCCAACTATTTGCAGGATTCGAAATTTGAGGAACATACGTTCCTGCTTTATAATCGCCCAAAAGTGCATTGAGTTCTTGCGTAATATTTTGCAAACCATCTTCACTCTTTAACTCTTGTACTAACAACAAGTCAGGTGCGTAAAAATCAAGTATTTTACTTAGGGTATCAATCCTATTGAGCATCTCGCCTTCTGGATAAATCAACAAATTGTAACTCATTATCTTGATATCGCTTTGCGAAAAAAGCGGTATTCCATAAATGAAAAATAAAAAGAAAATCAAATACTTTTTCATAAATTATTTAGTTCAAGTTTAGACAAATCTGTCCAATATGCGTGTAAGCTTAAATTATGTGATTTTATATATAGGAATGAATGCTGATTTGGTTTTGCCCATCAATTTTTATTGTTTCAATATTTTTTGAATTGACATTAAGGCATTTGAATCGTTTATGGCACTTATGAAATAAAGCCCTGTCGGTAAGGTCGAAATGTCTACGGAAATTGTACCTACAGGAGAACTCAATGTTTGGTAGACTGCTCCTGTCGAATCAAGGATTTGAATCGTATAATCGCCCGTTACTCCTTGTATTTGAAAATAGCCTGCTGTTGGGTTGGGAAATAATGTCATAAGCGCAGGCTCTAACAATAAATCAACGGAAGCTGTAATATTTGTCTGGTTGAGGTAGGTTCTTGGTTTAAATATATCACTATTCGCTTCTTGAGCAATTGAGGAGATAGCAATATCTAATAAGTTATCTCCATTCATATCTCCAACGTCCGCACTTGCCAAATATCCACCTGTCAATTCTTGTGCTAAAACAAAATTATTAGCACCTTGATTTTCGTAAATATCCGCCGCATGAATGAAATTACCTGGTATATCACCAGTGATTAATATATCTTGATCACCGTCATTGTCAAAGTCTGCAAAGATTAAATCTCCCAAATCAGAAGGAGTAAATGGAGTTCCTGTAAGTTCTGTGAAATTACCACTACCATCATTGGTATATAGTCTTGTAGCCCGATTACCAGTGGCTTCATCTCTACCATTAATCAGTACATCTTGGTCGCCATCGTTGTCTGAATCTCCGACTGCTATATCTCCAAAATCAAAAACTACAAATGCATTGGTTGCAACAAGGCTGAAATTGCCATTGCCATCATTGGCATATATTTGATTCTTTTTGACTTCATTTATATCCTCACCGGCTATTATTACATCTTGGTCACCGTCATTGTCAATGTCAATAAATTCAAATGGGCCAGCCATCATATCTTCTAAGGCTGTTCCAGTGTCTTCTGTAAATCCACCACTGCCATCATTTAAATAAAGTGCTGTATGGGGAATTAGGCTAAATGAAGCATTTATTACTCCTCCAACCATCAAAAAATCTAAATCATCGTCTCCATCTACATCCGCAAAAGCACAAAATCCAGATTGACCAGGAAAAGGAGTGGTCGTATCTAACGTGAAATTGCCCGTTCCATCATTTAAATAAAGATTCGTGAAGTACGCAGGTGCATTATTGCTTCCACTTATCAAAACATCTAAATCACCATCATTATCTACATCTGCAAAGTCGATAGAACCAATTCGTAAATTTTCAAAGGGTGTTCCTACTATCTCTGTAAAAAGACCAGTTCCATCATTTCTGTATAAAGTGGTTTTTGGTGTATTATTTGAATCCTCTCCCAACACTAAAAGGTCAGCGTCGCCATCATTGTCAATATCTCCCAGAGCTAAAGTTCCATTCCTAGAATCTATTAATTTAGGATCTGAGTCATATTCTGTAAAATTGATGGTTTGTGCAAGGCAAGTCCCTACATAGAATAGCGAAATAATTAAAAAGATAAGATTTTTCATGTAATTTAATTTTATGTGCGTTTGTTCAAGGTACTTTGGCAAAATCAATTTACAAACTATTTTCTATATAAAGTAAGTGAAAAGACGATTTTAGGTTTAGGCATGATGGAAAAAGACCTTAAATCGAAAAGGTTTTTACATTCTTTAGAAGTCAAAAGGTTAAAAATGTATTCTGGGAAAGGATTATCAGAAACTGCCTGCGAGCCAAAGCTATTTAAGGCTTGAATTGTATCCTTAAAATATTGTAAAATAGAGGAACTGAGATTTTCAGGAAAAATTCTGTCAGTCGAATTTGGATGATTTGAAAATATCTGGTTAAAATCGAGTTGTAAGACTCTATTATAATTATTTGATAGTTTGCTAGTAAAATTTTGTAGACTATCACTATCAGGTGGAAAAGTTCTAAAATAACTTTGATTAGGGTTGTTTGTCTGATTGTAATATAGCAGTCCTATCTGAAAATAGAAAAAGTGCATCTCACGCAAAGGTCGCAGAGTTCTTCGCAAAGGTCGCAAAGAGATTGGTTTCTGTTGAGCTTTGCGGTCTTTGCGTCAAAATTCTTTGCGGTCTTTGCGTGAAAGAAAATTCCTGAACTGAATTAGGACTGCTATAATCTTTCAAGTAAGTAAATGCTAAGAGTCTAAAAAGTTCATATAATGAAAGTTCATTAGATAAATCTTTGCTGTGAGATAAACTGTTACTAACACTTTGGAAATTTTGATAAAAAGAATCAATAATTGGCTTCCAATTATTATCCCAGTTGGGTTGTGTTCTATTGTAGATTATTGGTAAAAGTTGTTCAAAAGTTGCTTGAAACTCTGTGCTAGTTTGTGTAGCATCATGAGTTTGAGGATTGAATTGAGTATGTGATTTAGGGTTTCCTTTTAAAATGCAAGTTGATATTGGACCTTGCCTATCTGCAAAAAGAATTAATTCTTCAATATTCGTTAAGCAAAAATATTTAGGATAATTTGGCTCCCAATAAGGTGAAAAATCAGAAACGTAAGATCGAGATTGATTTTGAAATCTTTGTGAAGTTACATCACGAGCAGTTTTTTTAACTTCAATAACAAAAATGTATCTGTTAGAAGATTTTAACTTAATCGCAAAGTCTGGAATAATAGTGCTATTTGGGATTGAGGGATGATGTTCTAACTCTAACAAAGAGTCATAACCACAATTTGTAAGAGCATTATTTATTGCAGTTTCAACAACAGGATGAAATCCCGTAACTTCATCAGAATTATACCATAATTTTATCATATTATTTAATGTATTCTTTTAATTCGGTTTTTAATTCTTCTAATTCAATTGAAGAATTGTTGTATTTGTTATATTCATTTAATAAAATAAAATCGATTTGCTCAATTATCTCATTTTGTTGTTTGTCATATCGATTTGCAGTCATTAAAGATTTGCCTAATTTCTCTAGTTCATTAATAGATTTACTTGAAATGTTTTTAATGTCAATAACTTTAACTTCTCTAAATTCATAAAGTTGTATTTTTCTTAAACCATTACCTTGACTTCTGGAGTTATTTAAAATATTCAATCTAGTAAACGAAGAGTTTAAAATCGCTAGATAAGCTAATTCTGAATATTCAATATTTACAGAATAAAAATTATCAGAGGATAGATGTTTATTTGGGTTATAAATAAAGTCGATATTATTTCTTAAGTAGTAGTTGAAAATAAAGTTTCCAGAGAATTTTATTTTTATTATATACCAATTTTTATTCAATGCTATATCTCGCTTAACAGCTTTATATTTATCTGAAGGGGTATTAAGAATCTTATTTTTTACAGAATCTAAATATTTTTTGGTCATTTCCGAAATAGAACCATCTAATGCCAAAATAAAAGCATTTTCTTTAGTAACAATATATGTTTTTATTCTAGAAATATTCTTAATGATAGGCTTAAGTTCTGGATACTTTTTTTCAGAAAATATGAAGTGATTATTTACAATTGCAGATGTACCACGTTGGATAGGTTGAGAAACAATGGAGGTTAGAGTCTGAAATAGCTTTGATTTATAATTAATTACACTTACATTATTAAATGAATAAGTTAGTAATTGTTTTGGTTTGAGATTCTGTGGCTTATCCGCTAGTTTATTGTATGTTTTTAAATCATTCAAGTCATTTAAAGAATAATATGAAGTCGATTTTCGACTATGCTTAGTTTTAACAAACTTGATTACTGTTGCTCCAACTTCTGCATTATCGAAAGCACTTTTCTTAAAATGATATATACTGGTTAAATGTCCTAATTTTATAAATGATTCTTTTAAAAATATTCCGAAACTGCTATAAAGCCAACTATCATAAATTACAGCTACCATTATTCCATTTTCATTTAGATGTAAAATGCTTTTAAGTAAAAAATAGATATACAAATTTGATTGAGATGGTACAGTCGAAAAACTTGATGAAAGATTATTTTTAATATTTTTTTTTGAATTTACTCCGTTAGCCAATAATTCTTGTCGAACATATGGAGGGTTTTGAACTATTAAGTCAAATTTTTCTGTAGATTTTAAGTCAAAAAAACTTCCTTGAATTAATGTCCTTTTGGAATCACTATAGAATTTTTTAGTTTCTTCATTAATTAGGTTTTCATCAATTTCAATGCCCTTTAAATAGCAATTTGAAAGTTTTTTTGGCAATGCTTTAAAGAACGTATTCGGACCTATGCAAGGGTCAAGTATTGAACTATTAGGACTAACGTATTCCTTTATTAAACTAATCATAAATTTAGCAAGAATAGGAGAAGTGAATATTTGCCCTAGGTTTTCATCTGGTTTAGGGCTTTTTTTTGTTGAGGAATTGAAATTCTTTCCAAAAAAAAAATATAGTTGCTCTTCAAACGACATAGAAAGGTCATTTTGTGTTTTGTGTTGCTTAGGTGTCGAATCAATCATTTTTGAGATTTTGTATATTTCACCTGCTCTTCGGCTAATCTAAGTGCATTTAAGGCCTCCCTTTCATCTTTAACAAGATCATATATTTTTGAAGCTATCCATAATGCTTCTAAGTCAGTAATAGAACAATTAAATGTTGTGCTAATTGTCTTGAGGTGTTCTCTTTTTATTATTTTTTGATCATTCTCTACCTTACTTAAATATCCATCACCTATTTCAAGGATAGCGGATAGTTGTCTTTGAAACATACCAGATAATTCTCTTAATTCTCTTATTTTTTGCCCAATTGTCATTTTACCAAATTTGTACTTGACTAAATTGGGTCAAATTTAATGTTATTTATTGTAATTAGAAAATTTTCATCAATTTATTTTTTGGTGGTGATGGGATTCATAAGGGTGAGCTATAAAAGCAGGGATGAGGAACAAACTGAATGCTTGTGTGGGGTTGGGTTTTCTCTTTTTCTTTAATCCGCTGTATTTAAAAATGACCTCCCACCGTAATCGTTGTCCTGAGTACAACGCCGTTAAAAAAAGCGACGAATCATCGTTCAAATCTAAATGCTACGATGTAGGAGTAGTGTATCTAACACACCAATATTCTGATACCCCCCAATTCCCCATATAAACATATGTATAATTTTACATTTACCCAAACAATAATATAACCTCCTTGCCTCAATACCTCCAATAGAAGTACACACATGCAAAATAGACCTGATAGAAATGGTATGGCTTTCTTTGGTTTAAGTCGTTTTTGTAGTTTAAGTGGTTGTCATTTCGACTCCGTTCAATTACCTAAAGCCATAAGAATGTATAGCAGGGACTGCCGTAACGACAGAGGGTTTTACCGTTCTCTCCTTAAAAAAATTAGATTAGCTATTTTTGTTATTCGAGTGGTAGTGCTGGATTGATTTCTTTTTTATGTAAATAAAAGTCTTATATTTTACTTCTTTCTTTTTAAGTTCAAAGTTCCAACAAGCTCTTATTAATATATTTTTAATTTGGAGCGAATGGTTCAGTGCTTCGTCGTGATGCAGGTCTCGCTATCCGCTACTATACCAAAAGGCCATGCCCCTACAATGCCCATGCTGCTTTTGGTATAACGCTTCTATCGAGGCTATTTTGGGTAGACAGAACGAGGAAAGTTGAGTTTTGTTTTTTCTGTTTTATGGAGATATTTCACATTAATAGTAATTTACCTTTTTATGGAAATAAATTTTGCATAATCAAAACCTGCGCTATCCTTGATTCCATATTTTTTATAGCCTAAGTTTTCAGAAGCAATATCACCATATAGAAAATTAAATATCAAATCGAATTCTTCTGATTTTTTATTGGCTAAATAATAAGCCTCAATTGTTTCAAATTTCAATCCATCAATTGTACCGTTTTTATCTAACGTATTTTTTAAAACGAAAATTTCTTGCTCTAAATGCTTTTCAAGCGTTTTGGGTTTTGAGTTATTTATCCAATACAGTGTACGTTTTAAATATTCACTCGTTCTGCACTTAATTAGGTTTTTTGTATAAATTTCGCTTGTCCAAAAATATGAAATACAAAAACCACGAGTTACAAATGCATTTAATTAGAATTTGCTATCGAAATCTGTTGAGTAAAAATTTGTCCATCCTCCTTTCAAGTCATCTGCTATATTCAAAACGACTTTTATCTTTCTTGAATTTGTTTTCTCTAAGTTGGCATTGAATTCTTCAATAACGTCTTTCAATATCATTTCAGCTTTTAAAGACTCTAATTCTTCTATTTTTTGAATGATATGTTCCTTTGCCATAGGGTTAAATCCTGCAATGGGCAAGCTTAAATCTCCTTTAGAATTTCCTTGTAATTTGGAAGTGTATTCCTTAAACCGATTATTCGAAATTGGTTTTAAGTAGAGTTCTTTTATTTCTGACAATATTGGTCTTAATTCAAATTTCATTTGTTTCTAAAGAGTTTTTTGCTTTTTTTCGTTTTCAAGTAGTCTCTCCTAAAAAGCATTATGAGTTGTTGTTTAACGCATCATTAACTTCACTATCAAAATCATTGTATCCTGCACTTTGTTTCTTTTGGCTGAGTCTTTCTGCTTCTGCGGTATCTCTTGTGTTTTTTTGTACAGCAATGGCACCAAACAAGGACAGTAAAAAGCCAAAAATATAAAAACCTTTTTCGCTTGGAAGAAGTTCTGCATTCCATAGGCCGACAGCCAATAAGCCAACAGATAAGAATGCCGCTGCCCAGCAAATATTGTAGTAAATTGTTGTGACGGGAAAGCCTTCTAAGCGGTCTCTCACGCTTTTTTGTAGGGATATTACGGAGAATAAACCCAATATCAATACAGTGAAATAATAGCCTTTCTCATTGAGTAACATTTCGGCTCTCCATAAGCCTACTAAGAAACCTATTAAACCAATGCCTACTGCTGCCCAAGAAGCTGCAATAAAAGCACCTGATGTTTGTTGTTGTTGCATGCTGATTAATTTATTGTTGTTTAGAAATTTTCTAAATGATAGGGAAACATTGTTTTTGTTTAGAAATTATCATTTAATGTATAAATATAGGTGTTTTTTATCTTTTGTGAAGGATGTCTTTAAAAAATCAACAAAAAATTAAGGTTCTAGCTCCTTCTTCATTTTAAAGACAGATTATTCTAATGATTTCAAATATTCTTCTGCTGTCATAATAGGTAACTGAGCTTCTTTGAAATCATTTACATTTCTGGTTATGATGACTTTATAATTATTATTTATTGCCGTAAAATATTGACCAGCATCTTCAAAGTCTTTCATTTCTGATAGTAAAGCCAAATCAATTTCTCTTTCTCCCATATTACAAATTGAGGATAATAATCGTAAGGCTCTTATTGCTTTTTTTGAAGACTCTTTGACAAGCTGTTTTCTCAAAATATACTGAACATTTATAAAAGTGAGAGAGCTTATTTGAAGCTCTATTTTTCTTCATCACAAAGCTCAATAATACCTCTTAACTGATCAACTATTGGGGTAGGGGCAGATTCTATTTTATCATTAGAAGTGATTTTTAAAAGATATATTTCAATCAATTGTGAAAGACTGATATTTTTGCTTTTAGCATAGATTTTAGCTTCTTCTATTACGACCTTATTTAAACTTAATGTCAATTTTGTATTTGCCATATCATTTTTTACGTATAAATATAGTTTTTTATACGTAAAAGTCAATTTTTTCTTGCTGCTAATGGAGAGTGGTCTTGATGGAGATAGGATGTATATCTGCCATATCTAACGACTGACCTTCGACCATAATTGCTGTTCCGAGTGCAACGCCCATGCTTTAAAAATGTGAAACTGATTGATGGATTATCGTTCAGATTCGTTAGATACAATCCTACAACGCAGGAGCAGCATTGTATCAAACGATTGGGAAGCATGGTTTTTTGTGTTGCGCCTGCGGCAAAAAAACTATGCTTCATACACATTGTTGTGATTTCGTTTTTTATTTTGCGTTCTGCTTTTAGCGTTGGCAAGACATACTCTTTTGCAATTTTGGCTTGAGCATTGGCTATAGCGAATTGCAAATGTGTATGGCTTATACATTGACTATTTTTCAACTATAATTTTTCTTATTAAGTCTTCTATTTTCTTGTTGCTAAATTGTTTTCTGAATTTAATCTTAATAGTATCTCCAAAAAACTTTTCTGCGTGTCTTATTTTTTGTTTTTCTTCATTTCTTAAACTTTCTTCATTTGTGTTTTTTGTTTCTACAATAAAGTATAGTTTTTTTGATCTGTCTTCATAATTTAAAACATAGGCAAAATCTGGCGAATAACTTTTTCCGCCTGCAACAGGTATTTTAATTGAGTTTTTAGGTATTTTAGAAAAAACAACTACTTCTTTTAGATTTTGCTCAATATTTATCTTTTCCAATTCAGAATCGTAAAACAATTCATCTAATAAATAATTATCGGCAACTTTATTCTCGAAATACATTACTCCAACATCAGAAGCAGAAATTTCTTTTAATACATTTCCTTTTTCGTCTGTGAACTTAGTTGGATGAATTTCATTACTGACTTTTTGATATTCAATCCCAAATTTATCAATAGCATTATACATTAGGTAATTCTCAAATTTTTGCTTAATAATGCGAACTGTGGCAATATTTAAGAATTGGTTTATATCAACATTAGATTCAATAAGTGAGCTGTTTAAGGTCTTTATATTAATGTTTAATGTTTTTGCTAATTCTTTTAAGAAATTGCTATATTTCAGTGTAGATATTGGCGTTATTTCATTGCCATACATTGCTTGTTCTTCTCTAACTCCTGCTATGTTATCAGTTATTTCAATTTGTGCGGTTCTTTCTTTTATACCTTCAATAGTAAAATTACCCTTTTGTTCATTTAGGAAGTTAATAAAAAGGGCTTTGAATGTATCTTCTTTGTCAAATTTGTATTCTAAAATTACTTTTTCATTTAATTTCTCCCACAACTCTTTTAATTGACTATACTTTTCAGTTCTAATACTTACTTGCTTTTTCTGGTCAGTAGATTTTCTTACCTTATTAGAACCAACACCTTCAAATATTTTAGGATAAGTATGTTTGATAAAGTCAAAACCACCTTCTTTAAATTTATTAGACCTTGTAGCTACATTATTACCATCTAATATTTCAAATAAATCATCTTCTGTGGTTTCGTAGAGTTCACAAATTTTCTTTATTATATTTTTAGATAATTTTTCTGGAATATCTTCTATTGAAATAGCACCCGATTTTTCGTTAATTTCATTGACCAATTTATCTACAAAATCACCTTCTGTAAAATCTACAAAGTAGTTTAGGTAAAATTGTTCATCTTTTACTCTATTTCCGTATTCGTTTACAGGAAGTCTTAAACCTCTGCCAACTTCTTGCAGTTTTGAAATATCACTACCACTACTTCTTAATTTACAGATTTGAAAAACATTAGGGTTATCCCAACCTTCACGTAAAGTCCATTTAGAAAAAATAAAACGTCTTGGATTATCTAAATCAAGTATTGCTTGTTTATCGTGTAATATTTCGTTTATTTCTTTTTCTATGGCTTCATCTTTTTCAGAATTATCTTTTGAAAAATATCCTCCATGAGTAAGACTAATACCTTGTAATGTTTTTTCAAGATATGCTTTGTAAAACTTATTTTTTTCAGTTTTAAGTAAATTTTCTACTTCAACTTTTATTAAACGTTCAATAGTTGTTCTTAAATAACCATTTTCGTTACGGTATTCTTCAATGTTGTCAATAAAAAAGAGTGTAATTGGTTTAATCTTTACACTTCTTGTAAGTAGTTGTTTTTCATTTTCAAAATGGCCTTTTATTGTTTTCTGAATCATTATTTCTTGCAATTTTTCTGCGTAAGAATAAGGATTTAGTTTATCTCCTCTTGATAATTCAATTCCATTAGATAAAATAACTTTATTTTTATTTAAACTTTCCACATACAAATCTTCCATTGCAGAATGCACTCTTTGTAAACTCTCTTTTTTAGTAAGTTTAAATGTCTTTTTACTCTTGTCTTCCAATAATTCAAAAGTGGCCTCTTTTCCATCTGTGTTATTGAGTTTTACAATGACGTTTTTTCCACTTTCAAACTCTGTAATATGACCAATTACACCTTTTACTAAATTACGGTTGAAAGAACCAACAGCAGTTAAAGTGTAAATCAAATTTTCATATTCTTTAAATGTAGCACCATAACGCAAAATAAATTGCGGTTTCATTTTTTGAATATTTTTCCAAGTTTTATTTGCTTTTGAAAACTTATGAGGTTCGTCAATAATTAAAAAAGGGTTTACAGCCGAAATTGCTTTAAAGGGAACTGTATGTTTATCAAATATTCCTTTATCAAAACTCTTGCGCATTGTTTCAGAGTTTATCATTCCTGCATTTATAACCATTACTTGAATACTGGTTTTTTCGTAAACACCTGCGTTTACGAAACTATTTACAGCAGGTGGCATAAACGATTTTTTGTTTTTACCTCCTTTTTTACTTTCTACAATATGTAATTTAATAGTTTTACCGTATTGTTCTTTAAAATGTGCTCTTGCACTATCACTTTTTAAAAAATTTATTGTTCCTGCTTTAATAGAAAGTGTAGGTACAATGACAATGAATTTAAAAAAACTATAATTTTTATTGAGTTCAAAAATGGTTTTCGTATAAGTATAGGTTTTTCCTGTTCCCGTTTCCATCATAATATCTATGATGCTACTATTTAGGTTTGCTTTACCTTCAATATTGTTTAGTTTTCGTAATTCTATAATATTTTTAGGATAGGTATTATTACCATCATAAATATTTAAGACAGGATTAATAAATTGTTTATCAACTCCTTTTGCTTTTTCTACTACTAAATTACCAAAAACTGCAACAGTACTTTTTACCGCTTGTGTTTGGTGTTGTAGATTTTTTTCAAAATTAAATCCTTTCATATTAATATCGTGTTATAAAGTCAATATCAATACTTTTTTTATTGGTATAAGACTTAATGTTTTCGCTAATTTCACGCAAATTTTTACTTTCAAAATGATAACCAAATGCAATGATAGTAGTTGGATTAAAATCTTTATCACCATCTATTTTTTCTAATAGTGTTTTCAAGTTCTTAGTTTTAAAACCTTTATCCATTAAATACAATTTACTATTACTGTAATTTGCTGTGTAACCTATTAAATCTATATCTTGTAAGGATTGAGAAAGTGAAACGCCATCATAAGTTTTCCAAGTAACCAATAAGGCTCTTATGTCTTCTTTAGTTAGTTTACTTTCATCAAACAAACTTATTTGTTTTTCAAGTTCTTCTGATTCAAAATCATAATCTTCCCATATTGGCATTATCTCAAATATCTTGAAACCTAAATCTTGATTTGATAAATCTTTGTCTTTGTTTTCTTCTTGTATTTTTTTTGAAGCACGAATAAGACGTTCTTTTGTTATTTCAAAAATAGTAGGTTCTTCTATTTTCAATTCATTTTTCACAAAATCGTAAGCAGTTTTATTACTTTTTGGGTCAATCCGTTCTGGTAGTTGTGCTAAAATAAATTTTCTATTTCCGTTATCCTTTGCGTTTAGTTGCATTACAGCATCTGCTGTTGTTCCTGAACCTGCGAAAAAGTCAAGTATTAAATCTTCTTGACTCATTCCCACAATTATTAAATCTATTATAAAAGGAACAGGTTTTGGGGCTTTGAAAATTTTCGCATTAAATAATTTTTTTAATTGTGTGGTGGCTGTACTTGTACTATAATCAGATTTGTAAAAAAAAGATTTTGGCTTTTTTGTAGGAATATTCCCAATATCTGGTCTTTGCTTTCTGTAAAATTGCCATCCGTTTTTTGTTTTATTAAGAATTAAATTATGTTTTTTCTTCCGAAATGTACTCTTTCCCCAATACCAAGACAATTCTTTACCTTCAGGGTTAATGGGAAAAATTATTTTGTCACTTTTGTTTATAGATTTATTATCATTCGTTACGTAGAAGTTTTCAGTTTCTTCATTTAAAAAGATTGGATACCATAAATTTTGTCTTTTTTCTCTTGGTGCATTTTCTCCAGTTGCTCTTAAATTATCTGCTACTTTATATAAGCCATATTCGTCTTCTTTCCATTTTTCCAATAATGCTTCTTCATCTATATTAAATTTATTCAATACAGTTTTGTTTTTGTTTTTTGAATAAACTAAAAAATACTCGTGAGTTTCAGCAAATCCAAAATTATCTTGATTTCCTTTTAGATTCATTATTGTAGGTATTTCTCCTACAAAATTTTCTTCACCAAATATTTCATCTAATAACAATTTTAATTGGGCAATTTCATTATCATCAATAGAAACAAAAATTGCACCATCTTCTTTTAGTAATTGTCTGGCAATATGAAGTCTTGGATATATAAAAGTTAACCAAGCAGAATGCGAGTTGCTTTTGCGTTGGGTAAAGTCTAAAATACGTTTGGCACGTTCTTCACTAATTCCTGCCAATTCTTGTAATTCTTGTGTTGTAAATTTTCGGTCATCTTGATATACAAAACCATCATTACCTGTGTTGTATGGTGGGTCAATATATATCATTCTTATTTTTTCATAATAGGCATTTGATAAGTGCTTTAGCACTTCTAAATTATCACCTTTTATAAGCAAATTTTCAGATTTTTTATTTTCTTTTTTTTGGTTAAAAGTTTCATCTTCTTTTAAAAGGGTAGTGGTTTCGTCTGTTGCCAATAAACGAGCGTAAGACTTTCCGAGCCAATCCATTCCGTAACTTTCTTTAGAAAAATTTATTTCATTTTTGGAAAGTTGCTTTTTAAATTTTTCAAAATCAAAATTTTCATTTTTGTCAAAACATTGTGAAAAATGTTTTTTTAGGGTTTCCAAATCTTTGTTTGGTGGTGTTATGTTTCCTATAATTCTTTGTCCTTTGCTCATATTATTTACCCTTTGTTATTTTCGTTATCTACCAATAAGTCTTTTGCATTTACTTGAAGTATTCCCGCAATTTTGCAAAGTACTTCCAATCTTGGTTATTTTCTATTTTGCACGTAAGAAAAATACCGCATTACAACAAAAAAACACCAATATCTTCTGATCCCCCTCCCCCTTACAAATATATGTAACATTTTAAGTTTACCCAAACAATAACATAACTTCCTTACCTCAATACCCCCAATAGAAGTACACACATGCAAAATAGACCTGATAGAAATGGTATGGCTACCCAAGTGCTGTAGTTCTTAGTGTCGTAGTGCTGTGGTTCGGTTATATTGTGATTTATGGTTCTTGGGTAGCCATAAGAATGGATAGCAGGGACTGCCGTAACGACGGAGGTGGAACTGTTCTCTCCAAAAAAAAAGAGAGTAGCCATTAAGAGGAGGTTAGGGAAAGTGGAGTAGGATTAAAGAGAAGTGGGGTAGGGCCAAAATAGAAAATCCTTCAAGACATTTGTCTCAAAGGATTTTTCTTAGTTGCGGGAACAGGACTCGAACCTGCGACCTTCGGGTTATGAGCCCGACGAGCTACCAACTGCTCCATCCCGCGATATTGGACTGCAAAGATACACGCTTTTTTCTTATAAAAAAAATATCTTTACATTATTTTTAGAAATAACTAGATTTAAGACCTAATTATCTTCATTTTATCAATCAGAAATTTTCAATTTACCCTTTTTTATACTTCGCAAACCACTCATCCTCAAGCATACTCATCGTAATAGAACTCTGATACTTTCCATCCCAAAGCAAGACATCCCGACAAACACCTTCCTTCACAAAGCCAACTTTTTCATATACATGTTGGGCACAGGGATTAAAATCATAAACTCCTAACTCAATACGGTGCAACTTTAGTGTCTCAAAGCCATGTTTTAGCATCAAAAAGGTAGCTTCACTACCATAGCCTTTATTGAAATCCTTAGCGCAATTCTGAAATTGGCACTTCGCTCCTCCGCTTTTATCTGGTTCAAGACCACTTCACCAATATAAGCAGGATTGTCTTTAAGCGTAATGGCATAATCAACACGGTTCTCAGCGTCAAGTCTACTTGCACACCGTTTCTCTGTTCTTTCAAGTGTGAAAGTCCCCTTTGTACCCGTTAATCTCATGCCTTCTTTGTCAGCTATGCCATCAAACATGCCCTGAGCATCTTCTTTGACAATAGGACGTAAATTGATTAGTGTACCAGAAATATTAGGTTTACTGACGCTTAGCGTTGGTGATATAATGATTTCCTTCTTTAATAAATTAGTTGCGGGAACAGGACTCGAACCTGTGACCTTCGGGTTATGAGCCCGACGAGCTACCAACTGCTCCACCCCACGATAGTAAATGGCATAGATTATATATCTTTGCACATTCGGATAACATAACTGTGTATTTGCTACCTTAGTTCCATATTCAACATTTTTTTTCTCAATTAAAATAACAAACCATCTTATATTGTTGAATATCAAGCTTTTGTAAGATATGGAAATTTCATTTTTTTTCTCTATTTTAGCTTTTTTATCAAAACTTTGTGAAAAATACTTATCTACGTGTACGAATCTCCCCCAAAAATTAAAAATATGCCAGAAAACCAATTTTTTCAATCTGCTATTTCCGTCAATTGCGTTGTCTTCGGATTTGATGGAAAAGACTTAAAACTTTTATTGATAGAAAGAGAGTTAGAGCCTTATGAGGGGTATTTGTCTTTGCCAGGAGGGTTGGTGTATCCTCGGGAAGATTTACACGCCGCCGCCAGTAAAGTATTGCACAGTATTACGGGGATGAACCATGTGTATCGGGCGCAACTAAAAGCTTTCGCTGCAACGGATCGCCATCCTTTTGGAAGAGTGATTACCGTCGCTTATTTATGTTTGTTGCGTTATTTGAAAGCCGATTTGAGCGAATCGACTTTCGCCAAATCTACAAAATGGTATGATGTGGCGAATTTGCCACCCTTGGTTTTTGATCACGACAAAATCATGAAAGTGGGCGTACAGAGACTTCGAGAAAATATTCGCAGTCGCCCAATGGCGTTTGAACTCCTAAATGAAAAATTTACCTTGCCCGAATTGCAGTTACTCTATGAAAAAATACTGGACAAGGATTTGGATAAACGAAACTTTAGAAGAAAAATAAATTATATGGATTTTTTGGAGGATACCAATGAAATTCAAAAACACAAAATGTACCGCCCTGCAAAGCTCTATTCGTTCAATCGAGAACGTTATGAAGATGCCGTTTCCAAAGGATATGTTTTTTCTTTATAGCTAGGTTTTAGTTTTTGTGGTTTAAGTAGTTTTTGTAGTTTCATTTTGCCTCCGCTCAATGAAAACAATGAACAACATATCACCTTAAATGCAAGGGACACCAGATGAAATTTCGTTCTAATTCTTTGCGAACCTTGCGTAACCTTTGCGCCTTTGCGTTGAAGGGAACATTGCATAGAAAAAATGCATCTTCAATGATCATACATAAAATAAAAAGGAGCGAAAGGTTCGGAGCTTCGTCGTGACGCAGGCTCTCGCTATCCGCTACTATAGCTATAGTAAGAACCACAAGCTACAGCACTTGGTCATCGAGCGGAGTCGAGATGAAGAACTACAGAACCAAGCAAAGCTATAACGCTACTATCGAGGCTATCTTAAATGGTTTGAACGATATAGGAATTGATAGTTTAGAATTTAACTCAAAGAAAAACCTCGCAAAGGTCGCTAAAAAAAAAATGGTTTCTGTTGAGCTTTGCGGTCTTTGCGCTTCTTTGCGGTCTTTGCGTGAAATAATTTTGTACCGATAGTACCATAAATTAAGATTTAGAATTTAACTCAAAGAGTTTCATGAAAATACTACTATTAGAACCCTACTTCATTGGTTCGCACAAAGACTGGGCAGAAGAGCTAAAACGTTTTAGCCGACACGACATAGAAATTTGGTCATTGAGCGGACATCATTGGAAATGGCGCATGCACGGCGGAGCAGTAACCTTCGCCCGTCGTTTCAATGAAAGCACCTTACAACCCGACCTGATTTTAGCGACAGACATGTTGGATTTAACCACATTTTTGAGCCTAACCCGAACACGAACGGCAAACATTCCCACAGCGATTTATTTCCACGAAAACCAATTGACCTATCCCTGGTCGCCTACCGATAAAGACACGAAATTACAGCGAGATACACATTATGCATTTATCAACTTCACCTCCGCTTTAACAGCAGACCAAGTATTTTTTAATTCAGCTTACCACCGCCAAAGTTTCTTAGCAGCCTTACCCGAATTTTTAAAAGGATTTCCCGACCACAACGAAACGAACAGCATCGGAGCAGTAACAGAAAAAAGTACTGTATTGCATTTAGGAGTTGATTTACAAGCATTGCGAGATTTAGCCCCCAAAGAGATGACTTTGTACAAACGAGCTGTTATTTTGTGGAACCATCGTTGGGAATACGACAAAAACCCTGACGAATTTTTCAGAGCTTTGTTTACGCTCCAAGATAGAGGAATGGAATTTAAATTGATTCTTTTGGGCAAAAATTATGGCAAAAAACCGCCTATTTTTGAAGAAGCCAAAGAACGTTTTAAAGACGATATTTTGCATTATGGCTATGCCGAAAGTAAAGAGGAATACGTACATTGGTTGTATCATGCCGATATATTGCCTGTAACCTCATATCACGATTTTTTTGGGGTAAGCGTTGTACAAGCGATGGCATGTGATGTCGTTCCATTATTGCCCAAACGATTAGCCTATCCAGAGCATTTGCCCGAAGCCTATCATACAGCATATTTTTATGAAGATGAGAAGCACCTATTGAAACGATTACAGCGATTGATTTTCAATGCAAGAGTGATTCGCAAGCAAAATAGCCACCAATATGCGATGAAATATGATTGGGGAAGTATTGTAGAAACATATGACACTGCTTTTGAAAAGATTAAATTATGATAAAAATAGGAATTTTATTGATTATTTGTTTGCAAGCATTTGTCATTCAAGCCCAAAACGAAAATCCAAAGCAGTTACTAAAAGAAATGCTCACTGCCATTGAAAATGCAAATACCCTGAAATTCCGATTTGTACAAAAAGAGCGAGTAAAAAGCGGCTGGAACAATGCCATTGTCGATATAAAACTACAAGTAAATCCCCAAAAAATATACATAAAATGCGTTGATCCCAACAAGGGCGTCGAATTGCTATGGGTTGAGGGAAAATACAACGGCTACGTCTATGTCAATCCCAATGGTTTTCCCTACATCAACTTAAAGTTGAATCAATACGGCTTTATTTTATTGGGCGACGAAAAGCACCATCCCATTGACGAAACAGGTTTTGGCTTATTTTACCGAGCCATTCAATCGTACTTTTTAGACTCATCTGTAGACTTAAATGATTTAGTTGATTGCAAAGGAATGGTGAACTTTGACAATCGCTCTTGTTATTATTTAGAATTGCACGACCCCAATTATCGTTTTACAGATTATACCGTTCAAGGCAACGAAAACATTTTAGACATTGCCCAGCGAAATAACGTAGCAGATTACATAATTTTAGAATTTAATGAGGATGTCGATGACTATTTTGATGTCGAAGCAGGACAAATCATTAAAATTCCATCAGCCTACGCCCCAAAAGCAATCCTATATTTAGAAGCAAGCACCTTTTTACCGTTATTGTTAGAAATGCACGATGATAATGGCTTGTACGAACACTACGAATTTTTGAATTTAGAAGTGAACTCACCTTTTGCCAAAGATGAATTTAGTGATGATTTTGTGGAGTATGGGTTTTGAAAAAAAACAATAAATGAAGTGAAAAAAATACTACTCTTTATACTCAATTGCTTTAAATGGTTCGCAACATTGGTGGGCTTACTATTCTTAGGATGGTTACTCTATTTGGCCATACTTTCTTTTGGTGAAATTGGCAAAGATGTCAGTCAAGAAGATTTAGGCTTTTCCTTAGAGCTAAATAAAAAATCAACTCCAACCAATCTGCCAAATATATTGTTGATTATGGCGGATGATTTGGGATATGGCGACTTAGGATGCTATGGAAGCACTGCTATCAAAACTCCTCATTTAGACAGCCTTGCAGCACAAGGAATGCGCTTTACAGACCATTATGCAGGAGCTTCCGTTTGCTCGCCCTCTCGTTATGCTTTATTAACAGGACGCTATCCCATTCGAGGGGGATTTAGCTCGCTGATTACACCAACAGGTTTACCTTATTCCAAAAAATACATGTGGCATTTAGGCAAGGTTTTTAATCAGTTAGGCGCAGTAGATATGGGCGCAGACTCAGAATTTAACGGAATACGCCACAAAGAAATAACGATTGCAGAAGCTTTAAAACAAGCAGATTATACTTCTGGAATTTCTGGAAAATGGCATTTAGGAGATTTGAAAAGCAGCCCCGAATTTAACCCGATGCATCACGGTTTTGACGATTTTTATGGACTAAATGTTGCGAATGACGAGTTCCCCTCTGCACTCTTTGACAAAGACAGCATGCTCATTGAAAATATCGGGATGGAACAAGATTTTTTGAGCCGTGTTTTTGCAGAACGAGCGATTGAATTTATAGATAAAAACAAAGCCAATCCTTTTTTCTATTTCCTATCATTTACAGCACCACACTTACCACTCTTACCCTCCGAAGCATTCAAAGGAAAATCAGCAGCAGGCATTTATGGAGATGTTGTAGAAGAAATGGATTTTTATATCGGCCAAGTCTTAGAAAAATTAGAAAACGAAGGTTTAGCCGAAAATACTATTGTGATTTTTACCAGTGACAACGGCCCCTGGTTCAAAGGAAGTCCAGGGCAATTTAGAGGGCGAAAAGGGCAGTCGTATGAAGGTGGCTATCGAGTTCCCATGATTGTCAAATGGCCCAATAAAATTGCACCAAAATCTGTAAGCAATGCGCCTATTATGAATTTCGATATTTTCCCTTCCCTCTTAGAAATCGCAGGATTAGAGCAACCCCATGACCGCATTATTGATGGCAAAAGTCTACAGAATTTATGGTTAGGCAAAGACACCATCTCGCCCCACAAAGAAATTTTCTTTTATCATTTTGATCAAGTCGAAGCAGTGCGTTCAGACAATTATAAATATTACAGCACAATGAGTCATTACACCTGGCCGATTCTATTGGACAAAAAAGGACTCATCACCAACGGCTTCGCAGAGCCATGGTTCGGACAGCAATACCCCAACCTCTACGATTTAAAGAAAGACATAGGCGAAAACTACGACTTACAACACCATCATCCGCAAATAGTCGAAGAACTAAACGAAAAAATTAAAAATTGGAATAAATCTATCGAAGAAAATCGGTACGGCTGGAAGAATTAAAATAAGGAGAGAACGGTTTATTACTTCGTCGTGGCGTATGGTCCCGCTATCCGCTACTATACCAAAAGCCATCCTTATTTATGCCATTCTTTTTGGTATAACGCTACTATCGGGTCTAGTCTAAATGGACAGAACACAAATAGAAAAACCCGCTGTCCTGATTTCCTAATCCCAGAGACAGCAGGCAAATAATCTAAAAAGTGATTGTCATGCATGAACAAATTGCACTATACTCATATAATGCAATCTTTTTAAAATGCAAGCGGTTGGTATAAACAATACTATGTATAACTATTATGGACTATGTATTTGTTAAGGGTAAAGACCGTTTAAAATAGACCTGATAGCAGCGTTATAGCCTTCCTTTCGTTTAAGTCGTTTCAGTGGTTTAAGTCGTTGTGGCTCTGTCCTTGATAGATTACTTGGCTATAGTAGCGTATAGCAGGCCTGAGCGTCACGACGAAGTACCTGACCCTTCTCTCCAAAAAAATAATGTTAAAAAACACTTGCATTTTATTTTTTTTTCATTGTACCAATATATAGTGAGCAACAACTCATTATAACAAAACATCTCATCTGAACTTACCAAAAGCGTTTTTTTTTAACGCACCGTACAAATGCTATTGTTACAAGAATAAGCATACCCAATATATTTTGGCTGCGACCTCTTGTGCATATAACATAGCTATGTTCCAATAATTTTTTAATCAAAAATATATAAACATGAAATCTATTTTTCCAGTGAGTATTTTACTAATACTACTATCAACATTATTTCTCCATGCTCAAACTCCGACGGGGGCAGGAACAGGTGGAGAACCACCATGTTATTTTGATGAAGCTCGAACAAAATTAATCGAAGAAGATTCCGAATTTTTAGAAAAAGAGAAAGAGTTTACCAAAGATATGCTTTTGCAAATAGATCAAGAAATTACAAAACGAAAAAAGCAGAGAGGTTTAGCCACAGGTGATACAATTCCTGTAGTCTTTCACATACTATATGAATGCGGAGATCCAGAGGAATTTATTTCTACACAAAGAATCCTTGAGGGACTTCAAAAAGTTAATGAAGACTTTCAGGGATTGACAGCTTGTGATAGTCCTTGTGATGAAGATGCTACTTGTGATGTGAGTCATCCTAATTTATTGGGATGTTCACCTGATATTCATTTTAAACTAGCAGATAGAGATACTTTAGGTAATCCCACAACAGGAATCAATAGAATTAAAACACCTCTGACTTCACAAGGAATAGGTGCAACAAGAGGTTTAAGACGATTTGTTATGTGGCCCAGAGAAAGATACCTAAATATCTATGTATTGGCTGATGTAACACCTAAAGGAAATTCGGGACATTCTTTCTATCCAGAAACAGCACATTATGATGATCCAGATGACTCAGAAAATAGATTTTATGATGGTGTGTCTGTGGCAGAATGGGCAGTATCTCCAGATACAGAATTTCGAGCTAATTATGGTTATATCTTAACTCATGAGATTGGTCACTGGTTAGGTCTAAGACACATTTGGGGTGGTAGTAGCAGTGGAGGAGGCTGTAACAATGATGATTTTGATTTTTTAGATGATTTTGAAGAGGAAGTTGGAAATCTATTTGGTAATGAGCTTGATAATCAGTTTAATGACACTCCTAATTCGGAAGTACATTCTATTAGAGATAGTTGCCATACCTATACAAATACTTGTGATGCAGAAATAGATATGTATGATAATTTTATGGATTATACAGGATGTGCAGCCATGTTTTCTCAGGGGCAAATGGGATTTATGGATTTAGTTCTGACAAGTTCTATTGCGGATAGAAATGTATTGATTAGCAATGAAACAAGAGACTTGGTTTTTGATCCAGGTACTCAAGTAAAAAAGGTTGTCTTTACAGATAATTTATTTTACGAAGGTGATGCAAATAATGGAGGCGTCAATGGAACTGTTGAAATTAAATTAAAAAATCTTGCTTTTAAAAATTCTTTGATAGGTAATACTTTAAATCCAAATTACTATTCAGTTACTAATTTGCCTACTGGAATAAATGCATCAGTGATGATTATAAATAGTACAACTGCTGAATTATCGCTTTCAGGTACAACAACATATAATCAAGATATTGATTTTGATTTTACTTTTGGTTCAGGTACTAACATTTTTCTTGGTGGGTCATTTGGTTTTAATAGCAACACTTTATTGAATCCTTTTACGACATCAAAAACAGTTCCTTTAGCCAATAGAACTAAAAAATTAAGAATTGATTTTATAGAAAATCAAGAGATTCAATATACAGATATTGTACCAAATGGCTCAGTCGGCCCAGTGTCAAAGCGATGGGCAAAAGCAAGAATCAAAGCAAATGATGCACAAAAAAGCCTTTATTTAAGTTATTTGGATGGTGGCTATAAATTTGAAACGGATAAATTTGTTACGATTTTTGTAGAAGAAACAGCAAATGATACCATTGCAAAAACTTTTGTAAAGGGTGACAATATTTCAGGAGATCATATAATAATAGATGATTCATATGAAGACCTTTATGATTTATATATAGATCAAGTACAGTTGGATGCAAATAATGAATTTTATGTGGGTGTAATTCTTGGTACATGTACTCGATACTATGGTTGGTTGCGTTTAGAAAAAGATACAGATTGTGAGCAAATTATTGTAAAAGACTTTGCGGTAAATACCATTCCAGATACACCCATCAAAGCAGGAGAATTAAGCTATCCTGTCTTGTCTCGTGAAACCAATATTATGGAAGAAGGAGAAAGTTTTTTAATAGAACTATTGCCTACTTCAAATAATGAAGAATTCGCTAGTAACTTAATAGGGACAACTTTATCTACCAATCTTTATACCGTTACAGAAGATGATAATATGCCAGATGATTTTGATGAAGCGGATATTGAAATAGAGATTCTTAATGAAAATCAAGCTATGGTCAAAGCTTCTACAAATTGGGCGGCTACCATTTCAAGAGAATTTACATTTAATTTAGATTTTGATTCAGGGGTTTTTGCACCAATCAACGGAACAATACCTACAGTAATATATGATCCATTAACAGAAGTGTATGAACCGATGGACGATTTGTACTGGAATATCTATGAGGAGGGAGATAAATATATTGATACGCTCAATAATGATCAAGATTATGTTTGGGTAATTGGAGAGAATGATTACCATTCAGAAATCGGTTTAGTTTATAGTAAAAACGATCAAGAAAATGCTTACCTTTTTTATAGAAGTATATCATCACCTAATGCTTTTGAAGCACTTTGTTATCCAAATAGTAATGAAGTAATGATATTAGGTTATGGAGATGAAGGAGAAGATGGTATTTATAAATTAATGGATACAGGTGGAACGCATACTACTCATATTTCTGATAATGAAGTCTATTTAGCAGAAAGTACATTAGCCAATCATTTAGGACAAGAAATTTATATATTATTTAGAACGTACAGAAATTGTGATTTTTATTATGGCTCACTTAAAATTCTTGTTGGTTTAGATGGTTCTATTGAAGTTGAAAGTATAATATCAAATACTGTTTCTAATGATCCTGTTTTTACAGGAGAATTTATTACGGAATGCCTACCTTCTGTGAGAACAACGTTTTACACTTCAATAAAATCGGTTCAATTTGGTAGTGAGGTATTTACTTCAGATACAACTAGTGAAACCTATACAGATTATACTTCAACACAAACATTTGTGACTGCTATTGATGATGATCCTGCTATTACTTTAAAAACGCATAAAGATTTTGATGATAATGAGACTGATGAAGAAGATGGTGTTTTTTGGTACATTTGGATAGATTACAATAGAGATAATTTATTTATGACTGATGAGTTAGTCTTTTTTGATAAAGCAAAACAAGCAGAAGGAGCTGTCTTTTTTGAAGAGGATGGTCCCGTAGGAATATACAAGATGAGAGTTGTTAATAGTTTACACGAATTAAAAGTATTAGATGGCTGTTCCGATTTCAAATATGGCGAAGTAGAAGATTATATGGTTAATATTGAGTCTATTTGTTCAGATGATATTGTATATGATGCGCCTATTTCTTCTGGTACTTATAGCTATGATGAAACGATTACTTGCCAAGATGATTTTTATGTTGGTTCACAAGAAAATGTAACTTTAGTTGCTGGAGAATATGTATTATTAACGCCCAATTCTTTCGTGAATTATGGTTCTACTTTTGAAGCCTACATTGAGGCTTGTGGTGTGACTGCTCAGAAAAAAGAGGGGGAAACATTTGTGTCAGAGAAGTCTGTGGAAATGAATATATACCCAAATCCTTGTTCGAGCGAATTTAAAGTGGCTTATACAGTTGAAGAAGAAACGCCTGTTACCCTTGAAATTTATAACAGTACAGGACGGGTCGTTCAAACAGTTATGACCAAAGAAATGCACACCGCAGGAAGTTATACCCAGTCCATTGATGGAAGCGGATTAGCCGACGGAATCTATGTTGTTAAAATCATTACACAAGACAAGCATATTTCGCAAAAGCTGATTAAGATACAATAAGCTCTAATAACTTTTTTTTGTTTGCAAACCGAATTCACTTCTTGTGGGTTCGGTTTTTTTAGTTTTATGAAATAAGGAGAGAAAGGTCAGTTGCTTCTTCGTCACGCCATGCTCCCGCTATCCGCTACTATAGCTTACAGGAAGAACCACAAAATCACGTAAGAACCGAACCAAGAACTACGGCACTAAGAACTACAGTACCAAAAATAAGCTATAACGCTACTATCGGGTCTAAATGAAAAGGACAGAACGCAATAAAAAATCTTACAATCCATACCACTTGGCAATAGTTTCTTCGACGGGTTTGTTTTGTGGGGTGTAGTCTTTGTCGTTTTCTCCACCAGCATTAGGATAGTCTGAATGCCATTTCCAAATAAAGCCGCCTTTGAACCAATCCTTTGCCCACAGTGCTTGGAAAAATGCTTCAAATGCACAACTTTGTCCATTCAAATTAAGACCTATATTATTGACATTTCCTTCATTTTCCCAATTTTGCCAGGCGGTATAATCGACGCTCATATAGCCATATTCCGTAAAAATAATTTCTTTGTCGTATTGTTGTGAAAAGGCTTTTAATTCATCGACAAGTGGCTCCCAAGCGACCAATAATTCGTCTACTTCAGGTGTTGCAGACTCTACTAAAGGAAAGTACGCATCAATGCCAATGTAATCTAATTTATCCCAAAAAGGTATATTTTGGTAATTGTCCCAATTGGAAGCATAGACTAAATCACCGTCATAAAAAGTACGAATGCTGTCAATGAGTTCCACCCAAAAATCGGCTCGTTCTACCGCAGCAATTTTATATTCTGTACCAACACAAAAAACGGGAATGTTTTTGTCTGCGGACATGTGGGCAAAGTCTAAGGTAAAATCTCGATAAGTCGATTCCCATGTGAGCCATTCTTCTTCCGTTTCTAAATCGTAGGTACCAACCCAGCCACCGCCATTGATCCATACCTGTGGTTTCATCATCACTTGTGTTCCTTGCGCTATCGCATAGTCTGCAATAAGACCCGACCCTTGTACCGTTTCGCCCCACCATTGCCATTGAGAATTGTACTGGACTTCTGCTGCCCCATTAAAGGAATAGCCAAAAGGGGAAATTGCCATCCATTCTGCATTGACATTGGCGATGGGTTCTAAGGTTTCGGGTGGAAATTCGTCGGGTGGTGATTCAAAGCTGATGCCTGTCATTTTGCCTTCAAATATGCTGGAATCCATTCCCATGTTTGTGGAATGATCTAAGGTGACATCATCATTATTGTCTAAACCATCATCATCCTTGTTGGAACAAGCGATTAATAAGCCAAAGGAACATAGCACTATAAAGCTAATGCGCTGCCAATGACTAGCACGAAATTTTGAATAAAAAGAAGACATAAGTTGGTGTATTAGTGTATTGCTGAAATTAGTCTCTATAGAAACCCGCCCAAACCACAAAGCTTTGAATCACGGATTTTTATAGATTTATTTGATTGCACGGATTTTTTTAATTGAGTTTTTTCTGCAATGTTCCTTTCAACGCAAAGGCGCAAAGATTACACAAGGTTCGCAATGAATTAGAACGTAAATTCAGCTTGCGTTCCTTGTACAACCTTAGCGAGCCTTGCGGTTAATTACGATATGCAACAGCTTCTTAAAACTGTGCCGTACAATAACAACTTAAACGACAAAAACTATTTCTGATGCAAGACTTGTTGTGGAAAAGGTATTTCAATTCCTGCTGAGTCGAGCGTTGTTTTGATGGTTTCTGTTAAATCCGCAGTTACTATTGGAACATCATTGGGCAAACACCAAGCTCGAACGGCTAAATTCACACTGCTATCCGCTAATTCAGTAACAATGACATCGGGTAAAGGTTCTTCCAATACCTTTGGATGATTGAAAATGACATTTAAGAGTTTGTTTCGGGCGTCTTGGATATTGGCATCATAGGCGATACCAACTGGAATACTGATACGAGTTTTACCTTGCTGGCTAAAGTTTTGGATATTTCCACTGGCTAAAGGACCATTGGGTACATAAATCGTAACATCGTTAGCTGTTACCAATTTGGTTGTAAAAATCTGCATTTCTCGGACAAATCCTTCTGCATTTTGTGCCTTGATGAAATCGCCAATCTTAAAAGGCTTAAATAAGAGTAGCATGACGCCACCTGCAAAATTCGCCAAACTTCCTTGCAAAGCAATGCCAATTGCTAAACCTGCTGCGCCCAATAAAGCGACAAAGGAGGTTGTTTGAATGCCCAAAGTGGAGGCGACTGTTATTAAAAGTGCAACTTTTAAGGTAATATTTAGCAAAGAACCTAAAAAAGAGCGAAGGGATGCGTCATAATTCTGACGTTCCATCAACTTAATGATAAAATTTGTTACCCATTTAATAACTCTAAAGCCGATAAATAGCACAATTAAGGCTAAAAGTATCTTTCCTAAATACGGAATTGCATTTTCTTGAAGGGTTTGAATTAAATTTTCGATATTCATTTTGTGTGTTACTTGTTTTTGTTTAACTTTAATAAAATTAAGATATATAAAGAAGGAGAGGAAGGGAATGTTGATAGATTTCTCCCAATCAATTCTTTAATAAACTTGCAAATTACACTTAATTTTGTCAAATTACTTAATACGGTTAAAAATCTCTCCTTTTTAATACGAGTGTACTATCTTAAATATTTTATTTTTGTAAATAAAAAATAGAGGCGCATGTAAATTTTAGGCTTGGTTTTTTGAAAAGTGATTGTGACAAGGTATATTAGGTTTGTTCCTAAAGTGATAGTATAAAAATATATATTCATATATGCAAGGGTTCTGTCCTTGTTAAAATAGACCCGATAGTAGCGTTCTATTGATACCCCACATGTCATGAATTGGTTTTTGCCAAAATCATAACTGCTTGTAAACAAGGAATTTATACAAAACGTACCTTTCATAATTGGTATAAAATAATATTTTGCAAGTGCCTGTAAAT
>Ga0209185_1000849_pt1 | contig 31251 bp, 25 predicted proteins | sample SidtaG_2_FD_187425 | JGI IMG/M metagenome (GOLD analysis project Ga0209185, IMG submission 187425) | Marine algal microbial communities from Sidmouth, United Kingdom - Sidmouth_Asex2 metaG (SPAdes) (version 2) | ecosystem: Host-associated > Algae > Red algae > Unclassified | place: Sidmouth... | reverse complement strand
TCTTTTCCCTTCTAAAAAACACAAAAAATAGTTCCGTAGCTATGGCTATGCAACGATTTTTTGAATTCTTTAGAAGAAAAAATTACGGCGCATTATGGAACAATTTATTTAATTTCTTTCACTAAATTTTCCTTACGTAGCTCGGCTATGCGCGTCAAATTTAGCCAAACATATAAAAAAAATAACTTCTTCATTTGGGGTAGATTATTTTCTTCTCTTCCCTAAAATTTATTTTTTTCATAAAAGAATTGGCAAAATCGAAAAGTATCACTACATTTGAAAATATTAAATATACTTTACTCTACTAAAATTAGAAAAACTTAAACAAAATATTTAAACGTTTTATAACAATCTTAAGGTTGGTGCAATTTTAAGAAAATATTAAATATATTAAATATATTATTATCAATCGAGTTATTTATTTCCTACTGTTGATTTTATCGACTAACAATTTATTCTCTCAAGAAGAGATGAAGCTCTGTAATCACCCCGATGGTCGGTCTGAGTGGCTTATTGAGTATCAATCTAATCCACCAATTACCAACAGAAGTGACGATATTATTTGGGTGAATATCCAATTCCACCTTGTAGGTGATGATGATGGCATTGGACATTATGATGAGTATGAACTGAGGCAAATATTTTGTCAATTGAATGAAACTTACGCTGATGCGAATATTCAATTCTATATGGAGGACAATTTTAATTACATAAATAGCTCAGCCTTATTACTATGATCCACCACAAGAAGCTTGGGAAGTACATGCTGATGCTGAATCTGAATTTAAAAACAGGATTTCTGCATTTATTCTTAAAAAACTTGGTACTGCCTGTGGTACGGGTTCAATAGATGGAGGTACATTTTTAGCTCTTGTAAAAAGGTGTTTCGGTGTGGGTACCAAAGTACTACCTCACGAGATAGGTCATATCTTTTCTATGCCGCATACATTTTGGCCAATTGATTCTACACAGCATAATCTTCCGGCACCAGAAGGGTACGAAAAGATTGATGGATCTAACTGTACTACTACCGGTGATGGCTTTTGTGATACTCGGCCTGACTATATAGGTTATCGATGGGATTGTAATGAAGACCAAGAAAGTGAATTTACATTAAGAGATCCTGATGATGTCGAATTTAGAGCGGAGGGGAGAAATTTTATGTCTTACTCAGATGACTACTGTTCCGATCGTTTTTCAGGGGAGCAAATGGAAGCAATGAGAGCATATGTTACTTCACAATTAAGTCATATCATCGATGAAAATTATGAGCAAAAAATTATTGCTCCGATAAATGCCCTTACGGGAATACAACCAGCAAATGGAGCGGAAATTAATACGACTGACGTAACTTTACAATGGGACGCCATAGAAAACGTTACACATTATGTTGTAGAACTTAGTAAACAATCTGACTTCGATTCACTCATGCATAAGGAGGTTGTTACGGACAACAACATAGATTTGAGCAATATACTAGATGATGGCTCAACCTATTACTGGAGATTAGGTATCTATAATCTAGGGTATACCTGTTTTTCGGATTATTTAGATTTTAATACTTTCTCGACGGGTGGCGAGGTTACGTCTACTCAAAATATTAACGGTGAAGAATTTTTGTTTTCAATAATTCCTAACCCTGTTCAGTCAGGCTCAAAAATTTTAATCCAACTTGAGTCAGAACTGACACAAGAAGTAGACATTTCAATTTCTAATATTACAGGTCAGATTTCTGCTCAAACAGTAAATATGGCAAAAGGACAACGCGATATCAGTATTGACGTCAAAGATATGAGCAAAGGCTTATATTTTGTAACTCTATCATCTGTCAATTTCAACTTTACTAAAAAACTAATCATTAATTAATAACAAATTGCAAGCAATACAAGATATATAAATCATTTAGGAACGAAGCATAAATAAATGTACATTCTTCGCGTCGTTATTCTTTATTTACTCTATACAAAATATTTTGGAATAAAGTCTAATATAAAGGAAAAAGAACAAGTCGAGAATATACATTTATTTAATTCGTCATACTTAACAATCATTGGTAAAATAAAATAAAATGAGTAAAATAAAATATCCGAAATCTTTTTCGCACATTGGAATTACAGTTCCTGATATAGATGCAGCTGTGAAATTTTACCACGAAGTCATGGGGTGGTATATTATAATGCCTCCGAGTAAAGTAAAAAAACAAACAGATACAGCAATAGGGCGCATGTGCATAGATGTTTTTGGAGAAGATTGGGAAGAATTTGACATTGCCCATGTCTCAACTTCTGATGGAATTGGAATTGAATTATTTTCATTTCCGCATGGAAATAAAAAAGCACCGGAATTTAAACCTTTCGATACCGGACTTTTCCATTTTTGCATCCAAGATCCCGATATAGAGAATTTGACTAAGAAAATAGTCGAAGCAGGAGGAAAACAAAGAATGCCCATTAGAGAATATTATCCAGACAAAAAGCCCTATCGAATGGTATATGTAGAAGACCCATTTGGGATAGTATTTGAGATATATACGCATAGTTATGAACTGACTTATTCGGTGGGAGCTTACGAAGATTAATAATTTCTTTCACTAACTTACTACTGAGCTCATTCTAATTAAAAACAGTATACATTTACTTTGCCTTATTTAATTCCGATACTTAATTTTCATTGCGCAAAGCGAAACAAAGAAATTTTGTTTTTTTAAGCAATCATTAACATCTAAATAGCAGACATTTGAAAAATGCCTGCTATTTTTGTGTCAAATTAGTAATCAAGCAAAGAGAAGTGTAAAAATTTAAATGAGCAGAAGAGGAACTACATCAAGGGAGACGGATTGGCTAACGGTTTTTCTATACTTTGGATTAGTCCTTGTGGGCTTTTTGATGATATATGCGGTGGGTTATGTGGATTCGCCTGAAATGTTTGATTTTAGTGCAAAACACGGCGCACACCTCATGTGGATCGGGATTTCTTTAATCGCGGGTTTGGCGGCGGTCATCACCGATGCACGATTTTATAAGGTATTTGCCTATCCGATTTATGGGATTGGGATATTACTGCTCGTACTAGTTTTATTTTTGGGAAAAGACATCGCGGGGGCGCGGTCTTGGTTCGAATTGCCCTTTGGAATTGGACGTTTCCAACCCTCCGAATTTGCCAAATTTGCGACCTGCATCGCACTCGCTGCCTACCTGAGTACACTCAACATCACCCTCACAAAAGGCATGAAACACCGCATGTATGCTATCGGAATTATCATCTTGCCCGTCATTCTGATTATCATTCAAGGCGATGCGGGGTCAGCTCTAGTATTTACTGCTTTATTTTTAGTTTTATTCCGTGCCGGAATGCCTGCCATACTGTATATGTTGGGTAGTATTGTCGCGATTTTATCGGTTATTGCATTGATATTCAAGCCTTTGACGATACTGGCGATATTACTTTTGTTTTTCAGCATCGTCTATATCGGCAACATGAAAACACGGCAATTATGGTGGTTGCTTGGCTTTACAATGCTAGCTACGGTTACAGTTTTGGGCTTTCGGTATGACATGATAGAGTATGCACTCACCCTTGATGGCGTAGCTATTTTACTGCTAAAAACGCTGACGTGGCAAGAGCGTCGCGGTCAATTGGTGACTTTTGTGAGCGTAATTTTGGTGGCTTCGATTGCCTATTCACTTTCCGTCAATTACGCTTTCAATAACCTACTTCAATCACACCAACAAGACCGTATCAATGTCTGGTTACAACCCTCAAAATCCGACCCACTCGGCGCAGCTTACAACCTCGACAAGTCAAAAACTGCCATCAGCGCAGGCGGACTCACCGGGCGCGGTTTTCGACAAGGACAAATCACCGGACTCAAATACGTACCCGAACAATCCACCGATTTTATCTTTTGCACGGTAGGGGAGGAGCACGGTTTCTTTGGTACAGCAACGTTGATTCTGCTTTATATTTCGCTGATTCTTCGGATTACATTTATCGCCGAAAGGCAGCGCGAAGACTTCACACGCTACTACGCATACGGCATCGCAAGCATCCTATTTTTCCACTTCTTTGTCAATATCGGCATGACCATGGGCGTCATGCCAATCATTGGGATTCCCCTGCCTTTTATTAGTTATGGTGGCTCGTCGCTACTTTCTTTTACGATTTTATTGGCGGTGCTGATCAAATTGGATAGTACACGATTGACACGAAATTAAGTGAAAGAAATTAAATAAATTGAGTGTGTAAAACCCTGTTTCTTAGTATCACTTAGGGCGTGTCCCCCTCCTTACCAGTCGGGGGTCGGGCTATCCGGCACTCTCTCCATTCCGCTATCGCTACATTACGTTCAAACAACACCTCCTATCCCTCACGCAAAAAAGACAAACGAACAGACGAAAAACATACAAGTGAAAGAAATTAAATAAATTGTTCCATAATGCGCCGTAATTTTTTCTTCTAAAGAATTCAAAAAATCGTTGGATAGCCATAGCTACGGAACTATTTTTTATGTTTTTTAGAAGGGAAAAGAACAAGCATAATAGAACAATTTATTTATTTTCTTTCACTAAGGAAAAAAAACAAGTTGAGAATATACATTTATTTTGTTCCCTAAACCTAACGCATATCCGAATGCTTTCGGGATAACTGATTTCAAGATAAGCTGAAAGCCTTAACAATCCAAGTCCAATTTCCTATCTTTGCGCTTCGCCTGATAATTTGGTCGGCATGTAGTGCCGTACTTCCAGTCCGCGTACCGTAAAACGGTGCTTCCAGCCCGTTCCTCACATATGCACGAAATTAGCGCGGCGCGAACTGGAAGTATCGCGCTACGTTTGCCGACTTCAACAATTTGAACAAAACATGAAAATATTAAAATTTGGAGGCTCGTCCGTAGCTACGGCGGAGCGCATACAGAGAGTGGTAGAGATATTGAAATCTTACAAAAAAAAGAAAGAAAAATTTGCGGTCGTCGTCTCGGCACTGGGGCGCACGAAAGGGGTGACAGGTACGACAGACCTCATCATCGAAATGACTGAACTCGCGCAAGATGGCGACTTGGTATATTTGGACAAATTAAAAGAATTTAAAAAGCGACACAAACAAGCCGCCAAATCGCTACTCGAAAACGAAGGTAGATTGGAGGGCGTCAATAATGCCCTCAAAGCCTCCTTCAAAGAGATGGCAAACCTCCTCAAAGGTGTCTTTTTAGTCAAAGATGTTTCCAAACGCACGATGGATTATTTGCTGAGTTTCGGCGAACGAAATTCAGCATTTATTATAGCCAATGCCTTGACAGACAATGGTTTGGTTGCCGATTATTTGGATGCACGAAGAGTCGTCAAAACCAACGATGAATTTGGCAGAGCAAAAGTCGATTTCAAAAATACGACATATAATATCGCCGAATATTTCGATAAAAAAGTTGCTGTACAGGTCATTACAGGCTTCATTGGTTCTACCGAAGAAGGCATCACGACAACGCTGGGGCGCGGTGGCTCGGATTATACTTGTGCGATATTTGCAGCAGCTTTGGAAGCCGAAGAAATCGAAATCTGGACGGATGTAGACGGCGTCATGACCGCCGACCCACGCAAAGTTCCGGCTGCCTTTTCGATTTATAAAATGACCTATTCAGAAGCGATGGAAATGACGCACTTCGGTGCAAAAGTCATCCACCCACCAACGATACAACCTGCCTTGCACAAAAAAATTCCCATTCGCATCAAAAACACCTTTAACCCTGACTTCCCGGGTACACTCGTCGGCGAAGAATCCAGCGAAGATGATAGCCCGATAAAAGGCGTCACTTCTGTTTCGCAAGTCGCCCTGATTACCTTGCAAGGTAGCGGTATGATTGGCGTGAAAGGAACAGCCGCGCGACTATTCAACGCATTAGCAACAAAGGAAATAAATATTATTTTAATTACGCAAGGCTCATCCGAATACTCCATAACATTCGCCATAGCACCGAGCGATGCACGACGAGCAATCAATTCCATTAAAACCGAATTTAAATACGAAATACAAGCTAGATTAATAGAGACGCCAAAGGCGCAAACAAATCTTTCGGCGATAGCCGTTATTGGCGAAAATATGTGTTCGCAACCCGGTATTTCTGGGCAGATTTTCCATGCTTTGGGTGTCAATGGCGTCAATATCGTTGCTATCGCGCAAGGCTCGTCGGAGTTCAATATCTCGGCAATAGTGAGTAACGAGGACGAGATAAAAGCCCTCAATGCCGTACACGAAGCCTTCTTTTTATCGGATACCAAAACGCTGCATTTATTTATCGTCGGTGTTGGTTTGATTGGCGGTACGCTAATCAAGCAAATCAAAAGCCAGGCGGCGTATTTGAAGGAAAAACGCGGACTTGAAATTCGCGTAGCAGGGCTGGCGAACAGCACGAAAATGTACTTTGACGAAGATGGTGTTAATTTAAAGTATTGGAAAAAATATATGGATAAAAAAGGCGAAAACATGAGTGCGAGCCGTTTTGTTGACACTATGAAATCGCTCAATTTACGCAATAGTATTTACTTAGATAATACCGCAAATAAAGACATTCCGAAACAATATGCAGAAATTTTGAACGCAAGTATTTCCGTCATTACACCTAATAAAATAGCGACCTCATCGGCGTATGCCGATTATCTTGAGTTGAAAGGTTTGGCACGTAAACGCGGTGTCCGATTTATGTACGAAACCAATGTAGGCGCAGGTTTGCCCGTCATCAAGACCTTGAGCGATTTAATAAATTCGGGCGATGAAATCCTGAAAATAGAAGGTGTATTGTCTGGTTCTTTATCGTATATTTTTAATAATTTCGTAGCCGACAAATCCTTCAGCGATGTCGTCAAATCTGCCCAAACGCTCGGCTATACCGAACCCGACCCGCGCGAAGATTTATCGGGGTCAGATGTCCGTCGAAAAATCCTCATCCTCGCTCGCGAGACCGGACTTGCGATGGAATCTCAAGACATAAAAGTCGAAAATATCCTCCCCAAAGACTGCATAGATGCCAAGACCGTTCCGCAGTTTTTCAAAACATTGGAAAAAGCCGACCCACATTTCAATAAACTACTCGATAAAGCCGCAGAGAAAAACGGTGTCTTGCGTTTTATCGCCAAATTGGAAAAGGGAAAAGCGAGTGTCAGTCTGCAAGTAGTGGACGAAAAACATCCGTTTTATTCCCTCTCCGGCAGCGATAATATGATTGTATTTACAACGGCGCGATACCGCGAACGTCCGCTCGTTGTGCGCGGTCCGGGCGCAGGCGCAGAGGTGACGGCAGCAGGAGTTTTTGCAGAAATTATTAGTTTGGGGTAGCTTCGTTATTCGTTTATTCGTGACTCGTTATTCGTGTAAAGCGATTTTCCAAATCGCCACCATAGCGTAACACCCTCGGCTTGCGCCCACGTACTCATGCACAAGTGAGATACCGTCATTCGTCGGCACAAGCGCATGTGCTACGGAACGCAAACTGAGGCGTTACGCTACAGTTTTTAGTATTTCTCAACAAAAAACCTTAATTTTGCTTTATACAAAAAGCATTTTTTAACAAAAAATGATTAAGAGATAACGCAAAATGGAAAAATTACGTCTGCGGTCTAATCAAAAAATAGAACGGGTTTCGACGATTTTCAAGCGTGATGAGTTTGAAAAATTTGATTGGAAAGTGCGTTTGATGGGCATGAAGGGAGCGCGAGGCATCGGCAAAACGACCTTATTTTTACAGCACCTCAAAGCCACACACGGATTCAGTGAAAAGGCAATTTATCTGTCTTTGGATGATGTCTATTTTACCGAAAATAAACTCGTGGATGTAATCAAACAATTCTACCGCGAGGGTGGTTTGTACTTATATTTGGATGAGGTACATAAATATCCGAATTGGGCGATTGAAGTGAAAAATATCTACGACACTTACCCCGATATGCAGGTGTTTTTTACGGGTTCATCAATGTTGGATATTCAAAAAAGCAAGGCAGATTTGAGTCGTCGGGCGATTATTTTTTCGATGCAGGGTTTGTCGTTTCGACAGTTTTTGGCATTGAAATATCAAATACAAATTCCTACATATACACTCGCGGATATTTTGGAAAATGCCAACGAAATTATCCAATCTATCGGTGCAGATTTCAAACCATATCCGTATTTTAAGGAGTATTTGCAGCAAGGATATTACCCGTTTTTTGCAGAAGGAGTGGATTGGTATGCAGACCGCGTAGAAGCCATGATGCGTGTCGTGATTGAATCCGATTTTTTGCAATTGCATAATATTGATGTGAGAAATATTCGACGGATTTATCAATTATTGCTCGTCGTAGCGACTTCTCCGCCATTTAAACCCAACATTCAAAAAATGAGTAAACGTATTGATATTGAACGAAATACGCTTTTGAAATACATTTATCATTTACAAAATGCGGATGTACTTACGCTCCTACGAAGTCCGAGAAAAGGGATTACACTCATGCAAAAACCCGACAAAATATATTTGGAAAATACCAATTTACTTTATGCCATCGCGCCCCAACAATTTGACATCGGCATGGTACGCGAAACATTTGTCATTAATCAACTCAAAGCGGCACATGATATTCATTATGCCGAAAAAGGGGGCGATGTTTTAGTGGATGAAAAATATGTCTTTGAAATCGGTGGTCAATCGAAGAAAGGAAAGCAAATTGCGAAATTAGATAATGCTTATATTATAGCCGATAATTGGGATTTTAAAACAGCAAATAAAATTCCGATTTGGTTAATTGGTTTATTGTATTAGCGTAATACAGACATTCCTGTCTGTGCCGACTGACCGCGAACTCGTATAGGCGAATTTATTCGCCATGTCGCAATAATATTAATACGTAATTTTTTGATTTTAAAATTTTTATAAATAGAAATTTGAAATCACATGGCGACTAAAGTCGCCTGTACAGTATTCGCGTATAGACCGTGCTACAGCGTACTACATTATGACAAAATATCTACACATCAAAGCCGGAAAAAACATCTATGAACGCCTGATGGACAAAGGTTTACAAGTCGAAGATATTGGCGTATTTGCGGGTGCGGCGGGTGGTCCTAAGTGGATTCCCTTGTATTATCTCGACAAATATTTGATGCAGCATTTTCTGAAAAATCACGAACAGACGATTGATTTTTATGGCACGTCGATAGGGGCGTGGCGGTCGCTGGCGCATGTATCGCCTGAGCCTGTGGCGGCATTGGATAGGCTGGCGGAGGTGTATATCAATCAGCGATATTCGCTCGAGCCTTCGTGGGCGGAAGTGTCGGCAGGCTGCCACAAAATCGTCAAGGAAATACTGGACGATGCCACACAAGCCATCCTAAATCCCATTAAAAAACGACTGCATATCGGCGTTACGGGCGCATCATTTGAGGCAGGAAAAATGTCGAAGGGACAGCTCAAACGCAAGTTGCTGAACATCGCCGCACGACAGATTTTGCGCAGAAAAAGCACTAACCCACTCGTACAGCGCGTCACTTATGCCAATACGGATGCTATCCTGAATGATGATGGAATTGCTGCACGGCATTTCTCGCTAAATGAAGAGAATCTACTCCCCGCACTACAAGCTAGTGGCGCGATTCCGATGATTATGAATCCGGTGCGTATTGATGGTGTAGATTGTTGGGATGGCGGACTTGTGGATTATCATTTGGACTTAAAATATCAGACGGACGGGGTGGTGTTTCAACCACATTTTTTTAGCTATATCAAGCCGGGATGGTTCGATAAATATACGCGATTTCGATACTCTAAGCATCATCATAATACGTTGTTGCTTTACCCGTCAGACGAGTTTGTACGCCTTTTGCCCAATCAAAAATTAACGGAAACGAAAGATTTTTACACCTATATGAATGATGCCGATAAACGCATCGAACTGTGGGAAAAAGCAAAGGAGTTGGGGCGTTTGCTGGCAGAGGATTTTGAACGCTTGTTGGATGTGGAGGTGCTGCGGGGGAGTTTGGGGCGGTTTTGAACTACAAATCCTTATTTCCCTAATGTTGTTATATGTAAAATTCGTATTTTGCCGACTTACTTCACTTATTTACAAAAAATTAAAATCACACAGATATGCACACCACTGAACTACTGCAAAACATCCGCGAAGCCACCGAAAAAATACGTGAAGCCCGCCTTGCAGATGCCGCCGAATGGAAACTTGCCGAACACATACTTGGCAATGAAGGTGGAGTCATCCTTTCCCTCTCGCCCTTCCGTTACGAATTTCAGATTAGCGATGAAGATACATCGAAAGACATCACGCTCTGTTTCGACACTAATAATGCCAGCGCGACTTCGGGACGCAAAAACTTGGACTGGGACAGATACACCCTCGCGGCTTTGCTTTTGTTGAAAGACAAATTTGAAGAATTTGAAATTTCGCCAAGTGACGAAAACCGCCTTTATACTCGCGAGGGCATGATAAAGCGCGTACTCGACGAGCGACGCACCAAAGCCGATACCACCGAATATAAAATCGAATGGGCAGATAATCTCTATGGCGAACACCTCCTGACCAACGAGCGCGGCGTGCAGTACCGAATCACCCTCCGCGATTTTGAAAACGAAACGGGCTACGTTGATAGTCCCGACCTCAAAACCAACAAGTTAGGCACGACCAAACACATCATGTATGCCTTTCAACAATTGAAAGATGATGCCAATTTGAAGGCTTCATTGGCAGATGAATATCCCTTCGTAGAAATCTTCCTCGACCCACTCAACGACTATCAAATTACTTGGCATTATCCGCACGAAATGCCCGATTATGTAGAGGAGTTTTTGGGTAAATATTTTGGTACGAAAAAAGTATTGCCCGAAGGGAAAACGACTGATATTCTGCGGTTTATACAAGTCGCGCAGCAATATCCCGAAGTCAGAATCCGCCCGGAAGTCATGGAAAAAATCGAGCGCAGTTACAACCGTCAAATGCTTGAAAAAATCCGCGAAACCGAGACGATTGACTTCTCTTGTGTGAGTGCCGATTTGTTTCCCTATCAAAAGGAAGGCGTTGAATTTGCGGTGTTTAAAGAAGGCGCAATTATCGCCGATGACATGGGTTTGGGGAAAACTTTGCAGGCGATTGCGATCGCGATTGAGAAGAAACGCATCTTTGGATTTGAGCGTACTTTGGTCATCTGTCCGGCTTCTTTGAAGTCGCAATGGAAGAAGGAAATTGAGAAATTTTCGGACGAAAAAGCTATCGTTGTAGAAGGGAATAAGGAACAGCGACAGGCGATTTACACGCAAAAAGACGCTTATTTTATCATCACTAATTACGAATCGGTGATGCGCGATTTTAAGACGATTAATAAGACACCGGCAGATTTTGTGATTTTAGACGAGGCGCAACGCATCAAAAATTATGAGACAAAAACCGCCGCCGCCATCAAGCAACTCGACCGCCGACATTCGCTTGTGATTACGGGTACGCCGATTGAGAATAAGTTGATTGATTTGTTTTCGATTGTTCAATTTCTCGACCCCTATTTGCTCGCGCCCTTGTGGGAATTTTCTTATCAGCATTGTTATTTTGACCCGAAATCTAAAAATCGAATTACAGGTTATTATAATTTAAATTCGCTCAAAAAACGGATGCAGCCGCTACTCCTGCGCCGCGAGAAACGACAGGTTATCAAGCAATTACCAAATATTCAACAGCTTGATATTCCGATAGCGATGCACCCCGACCAAGAGGCTTTCCACTCAGGATACAGCCATAATATAGCGCGTATTTTAAATAAAAAATTCAAAACGCCTTACGATATGCAACGCCTGATGCTCTTGCTTGTCAAGATGCGAATGGTCTGTGATTCGACGTATTTGGTAGATGATAATACGAATGTTTCACCCAAATTAGTCGAACTCAAACACATCCTTTTGGAGAAATTGGATATGCCGAATAATCAGCGCAAAATCATTATTTTTTCTGAATGGGTGAAAATGAATAAGCTCATCGGCGAGTTGCTGCGCGAATTGAATTTGGGCTACACCGAGTTGAACGGAAAAGTACCTGTGAAGAAGCGACAAGCCCTACTCGAAAAATTTGAAAATGACGACGACTGCCGCGTTTTCCTTTCTACCGAAGCGGGTGGCGCAGGTCTGAATTTGCAAATGGCAGATACGGTCATCAATTTTGAATTGCCATGGAATCCAGCGAAGAAGAATCAGCGGATTGGTCGCATTGACCGTTTGGGACAAAAAAATGAGAAATTGACCGTCCTCAACCTCATCACACGCGGTTCTATAGAGATGAAAATTGCCTCCGGTCTTATCCTCAAACAAAACCTGTTTGAGGGCGTACTCGACCCTGAAAATGAGCAAGATGTAGTCGATTTTTCGAGCAAAGGGAGGTCGCAGTTCTTGCAGCAAATGGAAGACATCATTGATGCCCTCAACAAGCCGGAAGAAGAATACGAATTTACACAACCGGAAGAAAATCTCGACATCCCCGCCGGACGTGCCTCCGAAGCCGACCAACTCCCCGACATCGCCGAAGAAGAGGAAAAAGAACCACAGCCGCAAGCACAAACCGCAGGCGGCAGCCCATCCAACGGCACGATGCACAGCAATCCAAAACTCGCCGAAATGGAACAGGTGATGCAACAAGGCATGGGCTTTTTGGCAGGGCTATACAAGATGTCTACCGGAGAGGATATGGGCGCAGATAGCCAGAGTATTAATATCGACCCGGATACGGGTGAGGTGGTGATGCGGTTTAAATTGCCAGTGTAATGTACGGTGTAGAGACGCGATTGGTCGCGTCTCTACGTCGTATTATTTATTCCTCAAATAGCCAATATTTCGGTAAAAATCTGATGATAAGATACGTTCCATGAGTTCATCTTCAAATTCTATTTTGGGTATCATTTCAATGAGTGTTTGTTTTAAAACAGGAAGGTAATTGGTGAGAATATCATAGGAAATATTTGGGTCAATGCTTCTGTAATCGTGTGCAATCCGATTACGCAATCCGATGATTAAGTGCCATGGAATTTCGGGATGTTCTGCTTCTAAACCGTCATCAATTTTTCTGACCTCTTCGCCAATCAATAAGAGTAGCGTTTGACAGGCATTGAAATTCATTTGATGGTTTTTGTTGAAAAAATCATCCGCATCTTTGACACCTTCTGAATAGAGGAATATTTTTTCAATTGCCTCCAACATCGTGAGTACATACGTGAGGTTTTGCTTCTTATACATAAATCACAGATTTCTCCATTTCACTTTCAATAATCGGATTCATGTATTTTTTATTCACCAAATCAACTTTCTCAACCTTCAATACAGCTTTCACAAATAGCTCTAAATCATAGACTTCCTTCAATCCGAGTCGCTTGCCTTCCATCAATTTATATACTAAATCTACGTCGCTGTCGGAACACGCTTGGTCAGTCGCATAACTGCCAAATAAACCAATATCCGTAATGTGGAATTGCTCCGCAAATGCCGATTTATGTGTTTGTAATGTTTGTATGATGTTGGTTTTTGTCATCGTTGATGTATTTTTTGAAAGATACGGATTTTTACAAAGAATATCAAATCCCAAATTTCTTCAGCCAGGTCTCGAAAAGTGGTACGCGCCGCCTTTATGTCTGCGTCCGCCTTTCCCTTTTTTAGACATGCAATAATACTTTTTCAAGTTGGTTTACATTAGGTATCGCGCCGTAATTTCCTTTCAAGTAATTTCGCTCAAACAAGTCTTTTGACCGCACACCTTTTATATCTGACAAATCATAAATTTCGCTGTCTCCTTCATCTGATTTTTCCAAAAAAGTAATTTGGTCACGCCTCAATAACTCGCTGTCCATCAGATTAGTATCGTGTGTAGCAAAAATTAATTGCGCTTCTTCATGTGCATCCGGTGATTGAAATAACTCTATAATTTTTCTGGTTAATTTCGGATGAAGTAGCGCGTCTATTTCATCTATAATCAATGCTTTCCCTTGCCTGATACTACTGTAAATGATATGTGCAAAATCAAATACTTTTTTTGTTCCTGCCGCTTCTTCTGACTCCAACAGAAAGGGAATATTTTTACCATTTATTGTCCTGACAACATAGGGAATTGTATGAACCTGACCACCGGGTAGAGCTACTTCTTTGAGTTTAGAATCCGCTATACTACCGTCAATTTCGCGAAGCAACTGCACCGTCCACTCTCTAAATGTATCATCACTCTCAAAATAGTGCATAGTTCCCATAAACCATGTATTACTAAATCGGTTCGTACTCGGCACGTTTGGGCTGATAATGATTTTACCGTTGATACATTCCTTCACAATTGAGGATATTGGTGAACTCAACTGGTCTAAAATCGAAATGACTAATGTTTTTTCAGTAAACATTTTGACCCCTTGTTTGATAATTTTTCCTTCTTTAAAAGTCGCCTCATTTAATTCAATCAGTCGCTGCCCTTCTCTCTCAAACAAGACTACCTCTTTCTCTCTTTTCAAATAAAGCCATTCGCGGTGTACCTTCTCCGTATCTACCTCAAAACCATATCTGTACTTATTGCCTTTATGTAGAAATATGATATGGAAATAGGACGGCTGCGTGACGAGTTCTGTATCCAATCTGTACGGTGAGACAAATTCTTGAAAAACCTCATCGTATTTCAAATTATTTTTCAGAATCTTCCACATCGCCACCAAGCCTAAAATCAAATTGGATTTGCCGGAGGCATTCGCTCCGTATATCGCTTTTGTTTTCACTACACGATAACTACCTTTTGTTTTGACCACTCTACGAATACTGTCGTCATCTTCTCGCTCGTTGGATGCTTCCAAAGAAAAGACTTGTAATTCTTTGAATGATTTAAAATTTTGAATAGCGAACTCTAATATCATAATTTTGTTTGTTTACAACAAAAGTAATTTATTATTTCAACAAAATCAACTTATAAAAGTTTATTTTTGTTATTTTTTTGCAAAAACTATACATTTTAATCTTTAACTTCACTGAAAATAAACGTGTTGCCCCTTGCTTTAGTCCCCGAAATCTTTAGGATATGAAGACAGTCGTTACATTTTTTTAAAACAATTTGTTTCAATCTCTTGTTTTTCTCTCAAAATTTCCTTACATTTGCCCGAGTAAAAAGAAAAAATTATGAGGATAGGTCGGGTATAGATGACGGACATTTTTGAAATGTCAGGCATCAACATAATCACCTTTTGGAATTTTAAAAATATATGGCGCAACAAGTAACATACACAGAAGACAATATACGTTCACTGGATTGGAAAGAACATATCAGGATGCGTCCGGGTATGTACATTGGCAAGTTGGGTGATGGGTCTTCGCCGGATGACGGGATATATATATTGGTCAAAGAAATCATCGACAACTCTATTGACGAATACGTGATGGGGCATGGCAAAGTCATCGAAATCAAGATAGAAGACGGTGCAGTATCGGTGCGTGATTTTGGGCGTGGGATTCCTTTAGGCAAGGTCGTAGATTGTGTGTCGCGCATTAATACAGGCGGAAAATACGACTCCAAAGCCTTCAAAAAATCGGTGGGTTTGAACGGTGTGGGTACGAAGGCGGTCAATGCTTTGTCCGATTATTTTAAAGTGCAATCGGTACGAGATGGCAAGACAAAAATTGCCGAATTTGAACGCGGAGAAGTGATAAATGATGCCAAAATCGGCAAGTCGAAAGACGAAAACGGGACGTATATGGAGTTCAGACCCGATGCGTCGATTTTCAAAAATTACCGCTATATACCGGAGTATTTGGAAAACCAATTGTGGAATTACGTCTACCTAAATGCAGGGCTAAAAATCCTTTTTAATAAGAAATCGTTTTACTCTAAAAACGGTCTGCTCGACCTCCTCACTCGCAAGACGGCGAAGGAGGAATTGCGCTACCCGATTATCCATCTAAAGGACGAAGACATCGAACTCGCCCTCTCGCATGGCAATCAATATGGCGAACAATATTACTCGTTTGTCAATGGACAATACACCACGCAGGGCGGTACGCATTTGCAGTATTTCCGCGAGGCATTGGTCAAAACGATACGCGATTTTTTCGGGAAAAGCTATGACGCGACAGACATTCGCGCCTCTGTCGTCGGTGCGATAAGTGTGCGTGTAGAAGACCCGATTTTTGAATCCCAAACCAAAACCAAACTTGGTTCGCAAAATATGGGACCGGACGGACCAACGGTGCGTAGTTTTATCAATGATTTTATCAAAAAACACCTCGACAATTTCCTACACCAAAACCCCGATACGGCAAACGCACTTCATAAACGCATCATTCAATCAGAACGCGAGCGCAAAGAAATCGCCGGCGTAAAAAAACTCGCTAATCAACGCGCCAAAAAAGCTAACCTCAATAATAAAAAGCTCCGCGATTGTCGCGTTCATTTTGCCGACAAAAAGAAAGAAAACCACTTAGATACGACCTTGTTTATCACAGAGGGCGACTCGGCAAGCGGTTCGATTACGAAGGCACGAGATGTACAGACCCAAGCGGTATTTAGTTTGCGTGGTAAGCCGCTAAATTGCTTTGGTCTGACCAAAAAAGTGGTCTACGAAAACGAAGAATTTAACCTCCTCCAACACGCTCTAAATATCGAAAACGGGGTAGACGAGTTGCGCTATAATCGCGTCGTGGTCGCTACGGACGCCGATGTGGACGGGATGCACATTCGCCTACTGTTGTTGACGTTTTTCCTCCAATTTTTCCCCGACCTGGTACGGCAAGGACATTTGTATATTTTGGAAACGCCATTATTCCGCGTTCGCAACAAAAAAGAAACTATTTATTGTTATTCTGATAAAGAAAGACTCGCTGCTATTGCAAAACTCAAAGGAAATCCCGAAATTACACGTTTTAAAGGACTCGGTGAAATTTCGCCGGATGAGTTTGGCGGATTTATCGGCGAAGACATTCGCCTCGAACCCGTCATCGTCCAGCAAGATTCCGATATCGGCGCGACACTTTCGTACTACATGGGCAAAAACACCCCAGCAAGACAGGTCTTTATTATTGATAACCTGAAAGTAGAATTGGACGAAGTGGAGGCGTAATGTCGTTAGCCGTTATTCGTGTACTCGTTATTCGTTTTGTAACGCATTAATAATGAATAACTTAGAACTAAGAATAACTATCGGCGCGAACAAGTAAGAGGTAGCGAGTTCCGAGTATCAAGTAGCGAGTTTTTTAGCGTGTTATTTTTTTTATTTAAAAATTTAAAAATGAAATATTTACTCTCCTTAATTTTGATTTTTGGTTTAGGCTTTACTTTAATCAGTTGCAATAACAGCGATTCTTCTGCTGTAAAAATCGAAAAAGCGACCGACAAAAACGGTAAAGAATATAAATCTGCCTACATCTGCCCGATGTCTTGCAAAGGCAGCGGCAGCTACCAGCCCGGTATATGCCCCGCTTGTAAAATGAATTACGTTGCAAGTGCGTACAAACCCAAAAATAACACAAATACACATGACCACAGTGGACATAATCACGACCACGGCGGAGGCCATGCACACGATCACGATGGTGACGGGAAACCGGATCACTAAATAAGTTCAAGTACTAAGCGCAAGTTCAAGAAAGAGTTTTGGCATAGCCGAAACATAAATTTTGAACTTGAACTTATCAACCCGGGTGGCGGAACTGGTAGACGCGCTAGACTCAGAATCTAGTGTCCATTGCGGACGTGCAAGTTCGAGTCTTGTTCCGGGTACAACGTAAACGCAAAACGATTTTGTAAATTGTTCCTTTTACTGAGGACGATTTGCAAAGTCGTTTTGCGTTATTCCACGGTCAAGTATGGTTTTAATTTTTCGAATAAATCACTTGAAATAGCTCTTACTCTTTTGAGGTCATCCACCGATGAAAATGCGCCGTGATTATCGCGGTAAGCAATGACCGTTTTAGATTTTTTCCAATCAAAATACGGATGTTTTTTGAGGTCGTCTTGGGTGGCGGTATTGATGTTGATTTGTTGGATGGGTGTGGGGTCGAGTTGCAGTTGCGGAAGGATGCTTTGGAAGGTGCTATCTGCCAAGCCATAAACCTCGCTCACCTGATTCAGGGAGTGAAACCCACCTAACGAATTGCGATATTTTACGATACGTTCGGAGTAAGCCGGGCCGATACCGTAGAGTCCTTGCCAATCTTCGGGCGTAGCCGTGTTGATGCTGATGTTGATGGGAATACGCTTGGGTTTCTGTTTTTCAATTTCCTGTGCAAATGGTTCTGTATCAGGATTTTCCTCGACTTTTGGTGCTATTACATTGATATAAGGTTCGAGGCGAGTGTAGTCTTCTGCTTCGAGCGAATACATTCTTTGTAAGTCTTCTTTTTTGCGAAATTGACCGCCTTTTTCTCGATAATTAATGATGTTATTCGCAGCTTTTTTGGTCAAACCTAATTTCATAAAATCGCCGAATGTTGCGGTATTCGGGTCAAATTGAAAATAAACAATTTCACGTTTTTTATCAGGCCTATGCGATTCTTTTTTCGATTCAAATGTCGATTTTTTCTTTTTCGGCGTAGCCGGAATATCAATATATTTTTCCAACCTATCGTAATCCGCCTCATTGATACCATATACTTTTTTGAGGTCTTGTTTTTTGTAAAATTTGCCACCTTTTTCTCGAAAATTGATGAGCGTATTTGCTGCTTTTCCTGACAAACCGAGTGTGGTCAATTGCTTGTAATTAGCGGTATTCGGATCGAAGGAAAATAGCTTGATTTTGGATTTGTACTTGCTCGTTTTTTCTTTCTTCTTATAAGAAGAATTGTTGTAACTGTCTCGCTTATTATAGGCGTAAGGTTTTGCCCTTTCGGGTTCGTAGCTTTCATAAAAGGCTTCTACTTGGGCTTTAAGTTCGGTGAAATCCGTTGGTTCTTCTTCTGGTAAAAAGTAAATGTAAACGTGTGGAAAAAAGAAGGTAAGCAGGATAAGTACGGACAAGCCGATGACGCCATTTCGCTCAGAACGAGTGAAATGCAGTTGGTCTTTCCAAGATGCACTCATTTTGGGCAGCTTTTAAAGGTGAAAAAATATCAGAGATATATTACTTTTGTCATACTAAAGAATGTATTAACAAGTTTCAAATATAGTAATGTTTTTTGATTTCACCAAGTTTTTTTTCGTGAAAGTTGAATTCTTCCCTTATTCTTTACTCGTTACTTAGAAGAACGTAACACAGATATTCCTATCTGTGCCTACGAAATAGAGCCAAAATTTTTTGTCTCACTACTTACGTTCAAAAATCCACATACCGATACGAATTCCCCGAATGGTGCAAAAATTTCTCAAAATCAGCGAAAGAAAGCGTCAACGTAGCCTTATTATCATCAGGATGAAAACTGACGGCTTCAGCTTCTCGCAGCGATTGATAGATGAAAAGGATGACGTGATTTTCGCCGTCATTAATCACGCCGAATGGAGAGACTGCCCCCGGAATTAGTTGCAGATACTTGTATAAACGCTTTTCGCAAGCAAAACCAAGCCGTTCACCGCCCAGTAATTCGTTGAGTTGTTGGATAGAAGCGCTGATGTTTTTATCGGCGATGACGAGGTAGTGTTGTCTGCCTTTTTTATCTCGTAAAAATCAGCTATTTGCAATGTACAATTTACTACTTTTTATGCTGATGCTCTATGTTAGCCTAATTACCTAATTCCCCGATTACCTAGTGTCCAAAGTCCAGTTAGTTAGGGCGTGCCCCCCTCCTTATCAGTCGGGGGTCGGGCTATCCGGCACTCTCTCCATTCCGCTATCGCTACATTACGTTCAAACAACACCTCCTATCCCTCACGCAAAAAAGACAAACGAACAGACGAAAAACGAATAATCACTACATGTGTCAAAGAACCATACTTATGAATACTTTATAAACTCTGCGTTAATTCGACTCTCGTGTTCCTCATGCTCTTAGTGGTTCAACAGCATTACATTTGTACCACTACCCAATTACTTACGAATTGAAGTATTATGTTTTAACAAGTTCGCGCTTCAATTCTTCCAATGATTTGCCTTTCGTTTCGGGCATAAAGAACACCACCCACAACAATTGTAGAACCATCATACCTGCAAAAAATGCGAAGATGGGCCACGGATTGACACTAAAAATATCAAGCACGACAGGACCGAGTAATGTAATGATTGCCGCAAAAACCCAATGCGTACCGCAGCCCCACGACTGCCCGAATGCACGTACTTTATTCGGAAATATTTCAGAAATAAACACCCAAATCACCGCACCTTGACCAATCGCATGCGAAGCGATGAATAATAAAATAAACACCAACAACACGGTCGGTGATACTGCCGCATAAAATGCCCAAGCCACGCCCGCGAGTCCGCCTATATAGCCGACCGAACCGATAAGCATGAGCTGTTTGCGCCCCAATCGGTCAATGAGTACCATGCCGAGCATCGTAAATAATAGATTGACCCCGCCAATAGAAATAGAATTGAGTAGGGATTCTTTGGCTGCAAGACCTGCTTTTGCTAAAATTTCAGGGGCATAATAAAGAATGAAATTAATGCCTGAAAGTTGATTGAAAAATGCCAATATAAACGCCAATGTAAGCGGCGTAGAGTATTTACCAGAAAACAAACCTGTCTCGCCTGTCGCAGCAGAACTTGCCAAGTCGTCGGCTTTGATCTCGGCGAGTACGGTTTGGGCTTCCTGTTCGTCGTATAAGCCGCGAAGCACCTTGAGTGCACCCTCGTCATCTTTGCCTTGGATAGCCAACCAACGCGGACTGTTTGGCACGCCAAGAATCATAATGCAATACAATAATGCCGGAATTGCCTCTACACCCAACATCCAACGCCAATCATTTACACCGCCCACGCCTTTTAATAAGTAATTGGAAAAGAAGGCAATAAATATCCCAAAAACAAGCATAAATTGATAAAGTGCCACCATACGCCCACGTTTTGACTTCGGTGCGATTTCGGAAATGTACGCCGGAGCCGCCAAGGATGACGCACCTACGCCCACGCCCCCAATAAAACGAAAGAATGAAAACGAATAAGGATCAGGCGCGAATGCCGAGCCTAAAGCCGAGGCTAAAAAGAGCAAACCTATCCAAAATAAGGTCTTCTTTCTCCCAAACTTATCCATCGGAATACTGCCAAGCAGTGCGCCGACTACCGTTCCCCACAATGCCATCGACATGATGAATGTACCATGAAAAAAAGGCGTGGTGTTCCAAAGTTCTTTTATTGGAAGATTTGCGCCGGAGATAACTACGGTATCGAAACCAAATAAAAACCCGGCTACAGCTACGGTGATTGACCAGTAGCTAAGGTTAGAGCGATTTGTGTTTGCCATAATGCGTTTTTGTTTCCTCGTTACGAAATGGACTAAAATTAATAATTTTCGATATTGTATTATGCGTTTTTAGAATTAAAATTTTCAAAAAACCAGACTTTAGTGAAAGAAATTAAATAAATTGTTCCATAATGCGCCGTAATTTTTTCTTCTAAAGAATTCAAAAAATCGTTGCATAGCCATGGCTACGGAACTATTTTTTGTGTTTTTTAGAAGGGAAAAGAACAAGCATAATGTGGCAAGTTATTTATTTTCTTTCACTTATTGTAAAACCATAATATTTAGGCATTGTCGCATTATAATTAGGGCGTATCCCTTACCAGTCGAGGGTCGGACTATCCTCCCAAAGTTATCAGGATTTTTGCTACGCTGCGTTCAAATAGCACCTACTATCGCTTACGCTAGTCCCAACGCATGACGGGGCAAAAAAACGAGTAATCACAAGATTTTCAAAGAACCAAATTAGAATTAATATCGGACATAAAAAAGCCACCGGTGAAAAAGCCGGTGGCAAGCATCTACAATAATGGAAAAAAGGGAAACTATAAGTTTTCCCATAAAAGGTTGTGGAAATTGAGAAAAATATCGAGCGCCGTGATAATTAGTATCAGGAACGAAATAAATGTATATTCTTTGACTTGTTCTTTTTCCTTTATACTTCACCAAATTTTCCTTAAATACAGTGAGTGTTCGCGTCAAATTTGGTTCGTCTAAAGAAAAAATAACGACGCGAAGAATGTACATTTATTTTGTTCCTGATACTAATCGTGGAAATCGGTATGTTTTTTTAGAATTTCTTTATATAGAATGTTTTTACGTGTTAAAAGGATATTTTGTTTCCTAAAAGTGCTATTTTTTATAGAAAAACTTAATAAACAATGTACTTAGTACACTGTTTTATAAATTTATTTACATTTTTTGACGTTTATTTTGAAATGAATCGAATCAAAAATGACGCGAATACTCACTGTATTTAAGGATTTTTTGGTGAAGAGTCATTTTAAAAGAAATACTCAAAAAAGTAAATAAATTTGTGAAACAGTGTACTTAGTGAAAGAAATTAAATAACATGTGCCATTATACTCGTCTTTTTTCCGTCTAAGAATCCTTTGAAATCCTTATCCCGAATCGGGGTTCGGGACAGGCTGTGCTAAGGTTATGTGCGGCTTTCAAAAAATCCTTAGACAAAAAAAATACTTCGCATTATGGGACATCTTATTTAATTTCTTTCACTAAGACTCTAATAAGGGATGAAAAAACAATAAATATTACATTCTCGACTTGTTCTTTTTCCTTTGTACTTCACCAAATTTTCCTTAAATACAGTGAGTATTCGCGTCAAATTTGGCTCGTGTAAAGAAAAAATAACGGCGTGAAGATATAACGTTTATTATCTTTTCATCCCTAAGGGCAAACGCACGAAAATATTTTGCTCCTGTGGAGCAATGATAGTAAGCTCTTTATCCAAGTGTTACCAATATTTTACCTCTAACGAGGTATCAAATACATTCAAAATGTTCCATTAGGAACAAAATATCGGTAGAAAAGCATCAAAAATGCGTTTCGAGTGCCTTTAGTTAGGGAAGAGGAAGAAAATAATCTACCCCAAATGTATTCTACTAAAAAAAAATTTTATTTAAACTGTATTTTATTGATTATTAGTTGTTTGTGACGAAATTTAAAGAGAAAGCACGAACTATCTCCCCCTTTGGAGGGGGTTGGGGGGTGGAAAAACAGCCGGAAATCCTCCCCCCAGCCTCCTCCAAAGCAGGGGTGATTGGTTCTGAATTTCGCACAAATTTTATTTTGTTTGATAGCCCCGAAGGGGTGAACTTCACTAACTTGGGGTGTCAGCCCCAAGATAGAAATTCGAGGTATCACTTAGCCCTGAAAGGGCGAAATTTCAAGTTATATCGCCCTTTCAGGGCTGGCGAAGTAGATTTATTCCGAGCAATGGGCTGACACCCATTGTTATAATATGTCGTCCCGTTGGGACTTGCGACAAAATTATATTTCGATGAAAATGATTTCTCATTCAGAACCAATCACCCCTGCCTCCAAAGGGGGAGATAGTTCGCGTTCTAATTTCGCAGATAACAGGGCGAACGAAAAGTCGTTTTCATAATGCGTAATATATTAATTTTTAAGTTTTTAAGAAAGCCTACTCGGCGGACATTTTCAAAATGTCAGGCGAGATATATTTACATTTTGATTTAAATTTTTTTAAATAAATTAAGTAATTTCTACTTTGTAAATAATTGATTGTCATTGAATAGTGAGCAAATACTGTCGCCTGACATTTTCAAAATGTCCGCCGACTCACGCTTTCCCTTCAACTTTAAAACATATTATAAAAACGACTTTTCGTTCCCCCTGTCGCAGATAACATATTTATTTGATAATAAGTCAAATACATATTATAAAAAATAATTGTTCAGTAGAATACCCCAAATGAAGAAGTTATTTTCTTTCACTAAGTGAAACATATAAGAAAAAGAACAATTCAGACGGGTAGATTATTTTTTTCGTCTTCCCTTACTCAATATTTCGAGCAATAAATTTTCATGCGTTTGCCCTTGACTCTAATAGTGGTGCTACCGCTCTACGGGCGCACCTCCTTTAGAGTCTTAGTGCCATTTTGGCAGTAAAAATGTAATGGTACGGGATTTGAAAAACCATTAAAAACTAATTCACTTTATAAGTCAAATTAATAAAAAAATATGAAAAAAGGTAATATTTCAGTACAGACGGAGAATATATTTCCTATCATCAAACAGTTTCTTTATTCTGACCAAGAGATTTTTCTCCGCGAATTAATATCGAATGCCGTTGATGCCACTTCTAAAATAAAAACCCTTGCATCTAAAGGCGAAACTACGGGCGAACTCGGTGATTTGACCATCGAAATCAAACTGGATACTGATGCTAAAACACTGACCATTAGCGATAAAGGCATCGGAATGAGCGAAGAGGAAGTACAAAAGTACCTCAACCAAGTTGCCTTTTCGAGTGCACAAGAGTTTTTGGAAAAATACAAAGAGGAGAGTTCGATTATCGGACATTTCGGTTTGGGTTTTTACTCGGCATTCATGGTGTCAGAGAAAGTAGAAGTCATCACAAAGACCTATAAAGACGGAAAATCCATCAAATGGACTTGTAAAGGCGATCCGGAATATACCATCGAAGATGCTGACAAAACGTCACGCGGTACAGACATTGTGTTGCATATTGGCGAAGACAGTACAGAGTTTTTGGAAAAAAGCCGTATTCAAGGTTTGTTGGATAAATACTGTAAGTTTTTGCCGGTTGAAATCAAATTCGGCACAAAAACCGAAACGATTTATGAAGGAGAAGGAGAGGAGAAAGAAGCAAAACAAATCGAAACGGAGAATATCGTCAATAATCCGAATCCGCTCTGGAAGAAAAAACCAAACGAGTTGACGGATGAAGACTATAAGGCATTTTATAATGAATTGCACCCACATAGCGCGCCGCCTTTATTCTGGATTCACCTGAATATTGATTATCCGTTTAACCTGACGGGCGTTTTATATTTCCCAAAATTGACGAATAATATTGAGGTACAGAAAAACAAAATCCAACTATACTCCAACCAAGTATATGTGACAGATAATGTGGGCGAAATCGTACCAGAATTTCTCACCTTATTGCATGGTGTGATTGATTCGCCGGATATTCCTTTGAATGTATCGCGTAGTTATTTGCAGAGTGATAAAAGCGTGAAACAAATCACGAGTTATATTACGAAAAAGGTAGCGTCTAAGTTGGAAGAGATGTTCAAGCAAGACCGCGAGAATTTTGAGCAGAAATGGGAAAACATGGGTGTTTTTGTGAAATATGGCATGTTGTCGGAAGAAAAATTTTACGAGAAAGCAGAAAAATACGCTTTGCTCAAAAATGTCAATGACCAACATTTCACGATAGAAGAATACCAAGAAAAAATCAAACCTACACAGACTGACAAAAACGAGCGTTTGGTGATATTATACACCAATAATCCGGCAATGGAGTTGGATAATTACACCACTGCGGCGCAAGGTGCGGGCTACGATGTCTTAAAGTTTGACCAACCGCTCGACAATCACTTTATCCAAAAACTCGAAACTTCGCTCGAAGGCGTGACCTTTACGCGCGTCGATTCGAATACGCTCGACAAGCTCATCGACAAGGACGAAAAACGCGAATCCGTCCTCAATGAAAAGCAGCAGGAAAAAGTGAAAACCGTCTTTATGGAACAAGTCACGGATATGGGCGCGAGTGTTTCACTCGAAGCCTTATCGCCTGACGAACAACCAGTTATCATCACCAAGCCGGAGTTTATGCGTCGTATGCGTGAGATGTCCGCTATGCAAGGTATGGACATGGGCGCGATGCCTGATTCGTATAATGTCGTGGTGAATACCAACCACCCACTTATCGCAGAACGCCTCCTCAATGCAAAGAAAAAGCAACCTGATTTGGCAAAGCATTTGTATAATCTCGCACGCTTGAATCAAGGGATGTTGCAGGGTACAGAGTTGGCGGATTTTATTAATAAGAGTATTGAATATTTGACGAAGTAATCGTCATACAAATATCATATTATTTGTGACAGGACATTTTTCTATGGAAAGGTGTCCTTTTTTTTGTAAATAAACAGGTAATTTTATACATCTAATTTTAATCACAAAAAACTACCTTACAATCTATTAAATATTACAAGTATTATTTTTTACTAAAAATAAACACGTAAATAGAATCAAAATTTGTCTGTATCGTATCGAAAAAGTATATAGTTTTACGATAAGTTATTTCCTAAATCTAAAATCGTTATTTATGAAGAAGTATTTAATTCTTCTGTTGACGCTGTGCTTATTTGCGTACTCATGCGAACAACAGAACATGACCACCGAATTGCTTACCCAAAATGATACTCTCACCGATAGAGGACAGCTCTGTAACCTAACTCAAATTCCACTCTATATTCCACCGATAACGAATGTGCAAGGCAATATAGATTTCGCCACTGCATTTCCAATTACCGAAAGTACGGATTACGAGTCGTTTAATAACGTCAATGTAGCTGTTCAAAATATTTCTTATAGTGTAAATGGAACACCAACAACAGGCTCATCATTTGCGCAGCAAAATGATACAAACTACAATTTAAAAATAGGTGTTACCTATCAAAACGGGGCATCTTGGGCTACGGATGAGTTTTCCATACAATTTAAAGTCAGTAACGGACAATTGATATGGGAAAGCCGCAATTCCTGCTTGTATGACGACGGCAGAAACAATGAAATTGACTCCAGAACTATTCAATCCGTAATTATAGCTGATTAAGCACTCATCTTGGAGGAAAGCACTCAAGCCGTAATATATTTCGGTTTGAGTGCAAAATTATCTTTCACATCAATTCTTCAGCTTTTTCTATAAGCCATCTCTTGGCAGTGACATTATTACAAGACTTAATCCTTTCTAAAATCGGAGCTACATTAGGTCTGTATTTTATGTGGCGTATATTTTCCAGTTCACATGCAAATCTGATGAAATTCTGTATCTCCTCAACAAAATTTTTGGCAAGTTTCCTACTGCGAAGGCTTCTTCGTAAAAAGTCTTTAAAAGCCTGTGCAAAGGGATTGAATAATTTACTAAATTCCAGTTCATAATAGCACCGTAGCCGGAGTGTTCGGTCGTAAACTTCATGGAGTGGGCTACGGAATTTAGTATGCAACAATCTATCTATAACCTGCTCATATAATCTGTCTTGAAAATCCACAATTGCGTGAGCAATAGACATAAAAGCCTCTCCTTCATCCTCGCTTAAAGTAATCCCAAAGGTATCAATAAAATACCTCGCCCAGTCCAAATCTCCAAAGGAACAAGCCGTACTCACTATATTCAAAAAACGGAAACCGGACAAATTTTCTTCCCTAAAAATCCATCGTTTTTCTATGGCTTGTTTGTTCAATTCAAACGCCCTTCGGTGTGCCTCACGTTTATCAACTGTCCTATCACGCAAAGAAATATGATTCAGTAAATCTATCAAGTCATTGCGTTCCGACTCATCAAATGATAATACATTCTCAATAAACTGTTCTTCCAAGTGGGGATAATTTTGAAAATGTTCGTTTACAAGTACATCAAGCAACTCTGCCAAAAACTCAATCTGACTATCCTGCAAAGACTTATTATTTTCAAGAATTTCGCGGATGAGGTATTGTTTTTTGATAAAGTTTGCGCCTGATATATTCACAAAATCTTCTGATATTTTAAGGCAAGAAGTCCAGAATAATTTTTCGGCAAAATAATACTTATCCAACTGTTGAATTAATACCTCGTAAGTAATCAAACTTTTATCGGTTTGCACATAATTAGGATGCGTAAAAGCTATCTTTTTCAACAAATATTCATGGTGCAACTGTTTTATTCCCGGTGGCTTTTCGCGTTCCCATTCCTTCTCAATTTTTTTGATTTTTTTGAAAAAAAAGTCATCCAATTTACGTCTTTTATAGGCTTCTAACAGCAAAAAATCATATTGCTCTTCTTGCCTTTCCAATTCCTGTTGTACCAAAAAATGCTTTAAGAGAACACCTATGTTGCTCTCCAAATCCGACACTTTTCTAATTGGGTCGGCAGTCTTGGAAAACAGATTATGAGCAATAGATGCGCGATTCGTTTTTTTATCAGGAAATTTAGGGTAGTATTTTTCCAAATAACCAAAAAAAACAATTCTATCCTGCGACATTCTTTTGGCTGTTCCTTTCAGATAACGACCAAAAGCTCTCATTTCCTCAGGGCTAAGTGTTCTCAAAACCTTGATTAATTCTTTATTTTTCATTGTGAAGTCAAATTGCAAATATCGGAAAGAAATATTTTTGTGAGGCTAATGTAAATATTCGTCACCTATTTAAGAAAAAAATACAACAAAATCATTATATTTTTAAACGAATTTAACAAATATAAACACGTAATTTCAGGAGAAAACACTAAAACACAAGTATCTGTAATTCAGTATTTTACTCAAATAAAAAAGGCAAGATTACTCAATTTTTATCAAAATAAATCGGCTTTTTTGAGTCAAATCAGTATTGTATAAAAGTATAAAAAAATCGAACATTACAATATGATTTAGAGAGAAAGCAAAGTAAGATGTGTATAGGTTTTGGAAATAACTTTGCTTTATCTACTCTCGAATCAAAAAAACATCAACTTTATCAAGAGTTCATAAAGACGATCACACGGTCTTGTCTTTGTCCGAACATACTCTTTAGGGAGGGATTGTTCGGCTCTCTTTAAATCAAAAAACACCTAAAACAAAATAAAGCACTCATGCATGAATAAGCCCAAAAAACTGTCCTAAATTATGGTTTATGCAGGATATTCGATACAAAAGAATATCCTGCTATTTTACCAAAACCAAAGAAACGACAAAAAAAAATCAAGTCGGACAAAAAAAAGAAGCCTACCACTGCGGTAACGGTATGTAAGCCTCATTCTCAAAGAGATTACATATATATGGCTTTTTCTTGACTTTTTCCACTTGTGGGAGTCGATTTTTCCGCTACTCTCTGGCGAAGCGGAAGTTAATTATTTAACTTTTTTTATTATGAAAATTTTAAAAGCAAAAAGCCTATTATTAAGTGCAACAGCAATATTATTTATTGCGATGTTTATCACTTCCTGCCAACAGGAAGAAATCATTATAGATGACCAATTGGGGGAGGTTGTCCTGCAAGAAAGAAATCCATGTTTTTCTGGTGATAGTGCCGACGACTGTTATGCCTGTTACGAATGGCTCAATGAACAAGACGAAATCGCTATGGAATCCCAAATAAGCAAGTGTATAGAACGAGGTGGAGATTGTGACGACTGCACTAATGATGCTATCGAATGGTATGGACAAGCACTCAAAAGTAACGCTCAATACCTTGTCGATTGCCTAAGTGGGTTTAGCGATGATGAAGCCTGTAAGACCTGCTATACCGATTTCACAGACATCCTGACTAAAGGTGATGTCACAGGAATGGTATCACAAGTACAAAATTGTATCGAACAAGGCGGAGATTGTGAAGAATGTAAAGACAATGCTCTTGCATGGTACGGTCAGGCAAGCGAAACCAATATTGAGTTCCTTCAGGATTGTCTGGATTAATGTAATGACGATGGTGGCGGTGGCTTTGAAGATTCTTGCGATGATATTTGTAGAATGAGCCCCGGTACCATCCAACAGTTCAACGGACCCGACCCATGTACTCTTTCTCAAATTGGGGATCTGGTGTACAGCCTCCTTGCCAAATTACTGATAGAAACTGGACAGCAGAAAATGGTACGGTAACAGAATTTGTAGATGGACTTTTCGTACAAATCACATTCGGCGGTCACGGGACTTATGAGGTATGTATTAATGTCATAGCAAGTAATGGTAATGAAAGTTGTTGCAATTCCGTCTGTACTACTGTCACTATATCAGAAGAATGTTAGTAAGTACTGGTAGTACATAAATAATAACTTTCTTAAAGGGCTATAATTCATCGGTGTATCAAAGTAATTTGATACACCGTTTTTTTATGCTAAATTTGAACCTCAAAATAACTATCGTCTATCAACCATAGACTACGGACTAAATAATACATGAATTTTTCATCGAAACTAATAGAAGACTCCGTCAATGCCTTTGCCACTTTGCCTGGCATTGGTAAAAAAACGGCATTGCGTCTCACGCTGCATTTGCTCAATATGCCGCCAGAGGTAAGCGAATCACTCTGCGAACCAGTATTGAAAATGCGGCAAAATATTCAATTTTGTAGCACCTGTCACAATATTTCTGATGATGCGGTGTGCTCGATATGTAGCGATAGATCGCGCGAGAAATCGGTGATATGTGTGGTCGAAAGTATCCGCGATATTATGGCAATTGAAAATACGAATCAGTATAGAGGCTTGTTTCATATTTTGGGTGGTGTCATTTCGCCGATAGAAGGCATCGGACCAAGCGATTTGAACATTAACACGCTGATAGACAGGATAAAAGCAGGCGAAGTAAAAGAGATTATCATGGCAATCAGCCCCACGATAGACGGCGAAACAACGATTTTTTATCTCTCAAAACAACTCGCCGAATTGCCCGTGAAAATCACGACACTCGCACGCGGTATCGCCTTTGGCGGCGAACTCGAATACGCCGACGAACTCACTCTCGGACGCTCTATTGCCGCAAGGCTTCCCTACGGGAAATAGTTTATAAGTTTATAAGTTTATAGAGTTTATAAAGTTTATAAAGTGATTAAATTTCGCGTAGCGAAATTCTGTAAACTCAATAAACTCGATAAACTCAATAAACCTAATAAATGTCAACAAAAAAAGGAGCCATCCCGAACATTATCGAGACGGCCCTTCATCCAAAAAACAAAAAACACGCTTAGCAATATCTTGTCAACAGACAATAATTGCCGAATTCTAATATTTTCTTCCACTGTTTCCTTATGTATTTTGCTTTTATATTGGATTGAATCAGCAAATACCAGTATTTAAAAGGTTTTTACAATACGAAAAATGAATAGGTTGTGACAGGATTTTAATGTGCTTTTAGCCTTGCTATTTTTTCATTTTAAGGGAAGAGGAAGAAAATAATCTACCCCAAATGAAGAAGTTATTTTTTTTATATGTTTGGCTAAATTTGACGCGCATAGCCGAGCTACGCAAGGAGAATTTAGTGAAACATGTAAGAAAAAGAACAATTCAGACGGGTAGATTATTTTTTTCGTCTTCCCTAAGGAACGCGAAAAAAATAAATGTTACATTTTGGACTTGATGTCGTCACAATTAGTATGACAAAATATAATACAGAAATAGAAGAAAAGATGGTCTTATATTTTTCTCGTCTTCAAGAGAAAGATAAG
>Ga0209185_1000845_pt1 | contig 31322 bp, 28 predicted proteins | sample SidtaG_2_FD_187425 | JGI IMG/M metagenome (GOLD analysis project Ga0209185, IMG submission 187425) | Marine algal microbial communities from Sidmouth, United Kingdom - Sidmouth_Asex2 metaG (SPAdes) (version 2) | ecosystem: Host-associated > Algae > Red algae > Unclassified | place: Sidmouth... | reverse complement strand
TTGAATTCTTTAGAAGAAAAAATTACGGCGCATTATGGAACAATTTATTTAATTTCTTTCACTAAATCTTCCTTACGTAGCTCGGCTATGCGCGTCAAATTTAGCCAAACATATAAAAAAAATAACGGCTTCATTCAGGGTAGATTATTTTCTTCGTCCTCCCTTACCTAATTCCCCGATTACTTAATGTCCAAAGTCCAGTAAACGAAGGTTTTACGGTGAGTTTTTAATTTCCTGAATTAACTTAGAAATATCCTGAAACTCCTCAATTTCATTATAATACAAATAAAAGACAGGATAATTCCATTTTTGGTTGGCGGTTTGATTGAAGGCGATTACTTCGGGGCGCATGTATTTAAAGGTCACTGGTTTGACCTGAATACCCGACCTTGTTTTGCCATTTTTGTGCAACAAAATATCAATTCGTAGTTCTTCGTCCAAATATCCGGCGGCTTCCGCGACCTGAAAATCGGGCAATAGGCGAGCAAGTTCGCGTATTGCTTGCTTTTCGATGATACCGCCTTTGAGCGATTGCACCACAAAAAGGTCGTATTCCCACTGAATGCACTGCTGCAACGAAAAACGTTTTTCGCCCCAATATTGCTGCTGCGCCTCGTAGAGATTGCGCCCAAAATCGACTATTGTGCCTTGGCTTTTGATGCCGCAAGTACAATCGTTTTCGTGATGATATTTGATGAGCTGAACGAGTTCGTCTTTACTTTTTGGTTGGTGCGTCTTGATAAGTTTCATCACAGGAACGCTGCGATTTGGGGCAGAGATACCCATTTTGCCGTTGAGTTCGTTAAGTGGTCCGCCGGTGTATGCCATGGTAATGGGATAATGCTACAATGCGTCAATGCTATAATGTTGAATTAGGGAATTGATTCAATGCTGCAATGTGTTAGTTTTGTTTTTGAAACATGAATTTAACATTTTTTTAGATATTATAAAATACGGGACGTAAAAACTCTTTAGTGTCTAAATGGAAGTACAAGTTTAAGTTTAAATAAGTAATTCGCTTTCAGCGAATTATGATAGTTTAAAGTGTCGCTTGGTTTATTTTTTCCACTTACTTCATTTTCAAAAAAATATATCATGAAAAATCACTACACTATCACAGCCTTTGTTCTTATCGCCATATTTTCCTTCAGAAAAATGGATATGGCGAAAATCACGCCTGACCTTTATATGGATAAATATGAAGTGACGAATGGCGATTGGAAAACCTTTGAAAAATACCTCGTCAGTGAAGGCGAAAATTCGGCTGAATATCGCAGCAATGAAGTTTGGGATGATAAATACATGAAGCCTTTTCGGGAACAATATTACAAACATATTGCGTATAGCGACTACCCCGTAGTTGGTGTGACACACGAGGGCGCGGAAAAATATTGCGCTTGGAAAGGAACAAAAAGTAAAACGAAAGGCACATTTCGACTACCCAAAATAGATGAATTGCAGTACCAAATAAAGGCAGGCGAGCAAGGAAGAAGATGGAAAAAATGGGAAAAACGAGCGCAGAAAATGAAGACCTGTATGTATAACTTTCGTGATCACGATGGGCATATCACCGCACCCGTCTCCGCCTATCCTGACAATCTATTTGGCGTACATAATATCAAAGGCAATCTTGCCGAAATGACGATAGCAAAAGGCGAAGCCGTTGGCGGTTCGTATGCTGATTTGGACGATAAGGACTGGACAACACATATTCAAACCTACAATGTACCAACGAATTGGTTGGGTTTCAGATGTGTATGTGAGCTATAAAAAAAGCCTGAACGTACTTTTACATTCAGGCTAACTCGCGATTTCTGCTCCGAAGAACATTATCTTGCGTTTGTATTCCGATGTAAAGATGCAGGTTTTTAACATGAAAAATTGAAAAGAAACACTTCTGCATTACGTTACTAAATTGGGTGTTTAAAATTTAAAAGTCTGATTATCAGACTTTTATAATTATTTTGGGGTAAAAAAACTTACAAGTCCAAAATGGAGTTAGTTATTTCAACAAACGATAATTTTTATATTCCCCGATTCGGTAGCCTGTCATTCGTTCGAATATACGAGAAAGTCGTTCTTTCAATTTTAATTTTCTTGTCGTTGGGTCGAAGGTAAATTTCCAATTCATGCGCTTCACACGGGGCAGCATCACATGCGGATGCGTTCCTGCGAAATATGCGAGGGTGTCTATTTTTGAATAATCAAATTCATCTGCATCGGGTAGATTTTCTTCTATCCATCCATCGCTGTGCCAGTGGCGTTCAAAACTACATTTTTTGGCTTGCTGATACTCCGGGTGGCGCACCCAACCATAATGATACATCTCGGCATCAACGGCTTTTACACGAAGTTTTTCGCCATTTTTGCGAAAACCTTGTGCATCTTTCCACGAGCGAATCTGCGCATCGTGCCGCACGATACGCACCTCTTGCCTATACCATCGTCGCGAATCGCCCACATAATCAAACGACCCATAAAAATGTCGATATTTCAACAACAAACCCTCCACTCGCACATCGTCTTTATAGCGCAACATCGCCGCCCGAATTTCCTCCAAATATTGCTCATGAAGCACCTCATCCCCTTGAATATAAAAACACCAATCGGGCTGCCCTGTGATGGCGTCCATTGCCTTATCGGTTTCGATGGCGAGTACGCGTCCGCCTTCGCGCAAGGCATCGTCCCATACAGTATCTACTATGCGTATTTTATCCGTCGGTATCGCCGCTATCAATGCTCGCGTATCATCCGAACTCGCTCCGACAGCTACGACAAATTCATCGCACAAAGGCAACACAGATTGTATCGCCTCCACGACCGGATAGTCCAACCGAACCGCATCCCGTATAAATGTAAAACCTGTAACTTTCATGTGTTGATGAATTGACGAATTGACGAATTGACGGGTTGAGGAGTTGACGAATTGACGAATTGACGAATTGACAAATTGACGAATTGACAAATTGACGAATTGACGAATTGACGAATTGACGAGTTGACGAGTTGACGAGTTGAAGGGGGTTTTCGCGTAGCGAAAAAAAAGTCATTATTCCCGTCACGCTGTCACCCCGCCTTAATTTTCCGTTCTAAATTGGTGGTCGAATAGCCGTTGACAAATGGAAGGGACAAAACCTTGCCGCCTCGTGCGAGTACGATGTCTGAACCGACGATTTGTTTGGGTTGCCAGTCGCCGCCTTTGACGAGGAAGTCGGGTTGTACTGCTTGGATGAGGTCGTAAGGCGTATCTTTTTCAAACAAAATGACCGCATCCACAAAGGCTAATGCGGCGAGGATGTGCGCCCTGTTTTTTTCGTCTTTTATCGGGCGATGTTCGCCTTTCAATCGCTGTACAGAAGCATCCGAATTGATGCCCACCACTAGGCAATCCGCCAAATCTGCTGCTTGTGCAAGGTAGTGAATATGCCCGTAATGCAACAAATCAAAACAACCATTCGTAAAAGCGATTGTTTTGCCTGCCGCACGCCATGTTTGCACCTGCATTTGTATGGATGCGTGGGCGTGGATTTTGGCTTGTATGGTATTGAAATTTTTCATTTATATATAATGGAAGTACGGATGATACTGATTTAGCGGATAATTACGGATAGATTTATCAGTAAGCATCCGTTAAATCCGTACTTCTATTTTGTAAAGGTCTATCTTTGCGACTTGTTTTTATATTATGGTTCTTTGACAAATCCAGTGAAGTGAACATAAATTTGGGCGTATCCCTCTCCTTATCAGTCGAGGGTCGGGCTATCCGGCACTCTCTTCGCTACGCTACGTTCAAACAACACCTACTATCCCTTACGCAAGAAACGAACAATCACGGGATTTGTCAAAGAACCTATATTATTTTAAATAAAAATAAAAAGAATACTGTACTCGTCCCTAAAATAGGTTGAAAACGTAGCACAGGCTTCCAGCCTGAACTGCGTTAATTCGTCCTGTTTTATCGAACTAACGTGTCGATATGACGTGGTGCAGGCTGGAAGCCTGTGTTACGTTTAATTCATCATTAAATGAAAAATCTTTCTGCTATTATATTATTGTTTATTGCCAATTCGATTTCGGGCGTATCGCAGGGGATTAGCATGATTGCGATTCCGTGGTATTTTACGCAGTCGGGTGAAATGAGGAAGTACGCAATGGTGTATTTGGCGGTTACGCTGGTATCTTTGGTATGGGGACCCTTGAGTGGGACTTTTGTGGACAAGTATAATCGAAAGCATATTTTTATGGTGCTGACGATGGTGAGTTTTGTCTTGCTGTCGGGCGTGGCAATGGTGGGTTATCAACTCGACGGGCTGCCCTGGTATTGGGTGGCAGCGGTTTTTGCAATGACTTTTTTCAATTATAATGTGCATTATCCAAATTTGTATGCCTTTGTACAAGAAATTACGGAGCCGCATTTTTATGGAAAAGTGGCATCTTATATCGAGATTCAAGGGCAACTGACAAGCGTACTTGCAGGCGCAGCGGCGGCGGTCTTGCTGGAAGGTGTGCCGGATGGTCAGTTGGAATTGATTGGGACGACTTTTCAATTGCCAGTCGCTTTTGAGGCTTGGGCATTGCATGAGATTTTCGCGCTAGATGCAGTGACGTATTTGTTTGGTTTTTGCTTTATCATTGCCATACGTTATGTCGCACTGAAAGAACGGGTGATGGAGGAAGGTTCTGTTATTCAACGGTTTAGGACGGGTTGGCATTATCTCAAAACGAATCCTTATATTTTACTTTTCGGGGTGGCTTCGTTTTCTATTTTTGTAACGGTGCTGGTGACGACCTTTTATCTTGCCGCCGTTTATGTGAGCAATCACCTCAATGAAAGCGGCGATGTTTTTGCTTCGGCGGAGATTTGTTACGCGCTTGGGGCGGTGTTTGCGGGCTTGATGATTCGGCGCATTTTCAAATCCATCAGTACGGTAGCTGCAGTGATTTTGATGACTTGGCTGACGGCAGGTTTGTTTGTCGTGCTGGCGGTGAGTAAAAGTCTGGCGATACTTTATGCGATGTTTTTATTGTTGGGACTGGCGAATGCCGGTACGCGAATTATGCGGATCAATTATTTATTTGAACACGTCCCGAATCAAGTATATGGTAGGACAGGAAGTATCTTTTTTATTACAAATATTTTGTTGCGTCTGGTGCTTATCAGTTTGTTTGGATTAGCATTTTTTCATGAGGGAAATAATGTAGTGTACGCCTTCGGAATTTTAGGGGTATTTTTAGCCGCAGCTGCCTTGCTAATGATGCGGTATTATAGGAGATTTTGAAAATAAGGAATAGTCACAAGGTGAACGTTTTTGCAAAATACCGATATTTAAGTAGCAAGACAAAAATATTCACTTTTAACGGAGCAATTCGCCTTGCGACTCTCGCATTAGATTTACCATGCTTTAGTCGAACACTACCGAAAATTCCAAACTCCAAAAATGATTTTTTGTACACGTAGCACGGTGCTTCCAGCCCGTGTTTTACGTCAGTTGGAAGCACCTTGCTTTAACTAATTTAGCTATGAATTGGATTTATGCCCTTGATATGATAGGTACGCTGGTCTTTGCGATTAGTGGTGTATTGGCTGCTGTAGAGAAGAAATTTGATGTGGTCGGTGCTTTTGTTTTGGGCTTCGTGACGGCGGTGGGTGGCGGTACATTGCGAGATGTTTTAATCGGCACAACGCCCGTTGGTTGGATGAATGATACGAATTACCTCATCCTGATTACGCTTGCCTTGCCGCTTTGTTTTTTTGCAAAAAAATATATCCTGCGATTGCCTAAAAGCCTGTTTTTATTTGATACGATTGGTATTGGTTTGTTTACGATTTTGGGCTTAGAAAAAACGCTATCCCTTGGGCTTTCGCCAGTCATTGCGCTATTGATGGGCGTGGTATCGGCTACTTTTGGCGGTGTGATACGCGATGTGTTATCCAACCAAGTTCCCTTGATTTTTAGAAAAGAAATCTATGCAAGTGCCTGCCTTGTGGGAGGCATCGCCTACTTAGTCGCCGAATATCTCAATGCTGGTCATCCCATGAATACTTTTCTATCCATTTTCCTCGTCATTACGATTCGATACTTTGCCGTCAAAAATCGCTGGGGCTTGAGTTTTAATCCGAGAAATTAGAAAGCATTTGAGCGACTACTAAAGATGCGAAAATCGAACTACCGCAGATAGAAAACATACGGTTCTTTGACAAATCCAGTGAAATGGGGTGCATCTCAAATTGTCACATTCTTATTTTTATCAAATGAAAGATTAGGAACGAGGCATAAATAAATTAAGTTTTTTGACGCCGTTATTTTTTTCTTTTTTAAGGCATGAAAACTGCGTATAGCTAAGCTACGCAAGGATTTTCATAACGAAGAAAAAGGAGAAAAGAACAAGTCGAAATCTGAATTTATTTGAGTGTGTCACAACTCGGTGGTAACGAAAATCCAAAACTCCAAATCAAAACGTCTTTCTGAATTTATTTCAGAATCTCCTATGCGATAGGGCGCGATTTTGATATGAGCTTCAGTTTTGTATTTTATTATAAATTAGGGAAAAGAGCAATTCAAACGGGTAGATTATTTTTTTCGTGTTCCCTTAACAAATTACAGCTTTCGTGTAGCATTTGTTTTCCATCGCTTGGGAGATTCTGAAATAAATTCAGAAAGACGGTTGACTTTTGGTTTTTTTTATTTTTTGAACTGACCACTGATTTGTGACACACTCAATTTATTTTGTTCCTGATACTAAACTTCTTCGTACAAAAAAATTGTACTTTTGCCATTCTATCAATGAGTAGACCAATAAATGATAAAATGTTGAGTAAAACGAAACCCCGTATTTATTTTTGGGGGTAGATGTTACTGACATTATTTCATTACAATTTACTCATTTTCTCATCTATTCATATTTTCATTTAGGTATTAACATGACTGACGTCAAACTTTTTTCAGGTACTGCTTCCAAATATCTTGCAGAAAAAATTGCTGATTATTACGGCGATTCGCTCGGCAAAGTTACTCTCCAACGCTTTAGCGATGGCGAAATGCAACCCGTTATCGAAGAATCGGTGCGTGGAAGTTATACTTTTTTCATCCAATCTACCTTTGCTCCGAGCGACAATCTGATGGAATTGCTCCTAATGATTGATGCCGCTCGACGCGCTTCGGCGGGCTACATTACGGCGGTGATTCCGTATTTTGGCTATGCTCGACAGGATAGAAAAGACAAGCCACGCGTGGCTATCGGTGCCAAACTCGTCGCAAATCTCCTCGAAGCTGCCGGCGTAAACCGCTTGATGACGATGGATTTTCATGCCGACCAGATTCAAGGATTTTTCGATATTCCGGTAGATCACCTTAGTGGCGAAGCGGTTTTTATTCCCTACCTCGAAGCTACGGAGATGAACAATGTCACCTTCGCTGCGCCCGATGTGGGCAGCACGAAACGCGCTCGCAATTACGCAAAACACTTTGGTACAGACCTCGTGATTTGTGATAAAGAACGCCGTCGAGCCAATCAGATTGAAGCCATTACGGTCATTGGAGAAGTCAAAGGACGAGACGTAATTCTGACCGATGACCTTGCAGATACTGCAGGTACACTCTGTCGTGCCGCCCAAGCAATGATAGATAAAGGCGCCAACAGTGTCCGTGCCATTTGTACGCATCCCGTCCTTTCGGGCAATGCCTACGAAAATATCAATAACTCGGTATTGGATGAAGTGATCGTGACCAACACGATTCCACTCAAACAACAATCAGATAAAATAAAAGTACTTTCGGTCGATAAACTTTTCGCTCGCGCTATCCGAAATACACACGAAAACCGTTCGATTTCAGCTTTATTTGTCAAAAAAGATAATCAAACCTTGTTTAGTGAAAGAAATTAAATAACATGTGCCATTATACTCGTCTTTTTCCGTCTAAGAATCCCTTAAAATCCTTATCCCGAATCGGGGTTCGGGACAGGCTGTAGCTAAGGCTATGTGCGGCTTTCAAAAAATCCTTAGACAAAAAAAATACTTCGTATTGTGGGACATCTTATTTAATTTCTTTCACTAAGTTAATTTCCAATAAAATGTAAAACGCTGTCGCCTGACATTTCAAAAATGTCTGCCGACTAACGCAACCGAAAAGATGTGGGTATCAATAGATTTTGAAAATGCAAGGTGAGTTTTAGGCAACCCAAAGGTTCAAATTATGATTTGATTGTTTTGTAGAATAGAATAGAATAGTTTGAGTGCGTAAAATATTAGGGGCAATTATATATAAAAGACGCAGCGCACCGTCCCTGTTTGTAACAAGAAAGCTCTCCCAAACTCATAAGGTGCGTTAGCACCGACTCCGTTTATACGCACCAACGGGGTCTCCCGATAGCTATACGGGATAACGTACCTTTAATGCCACGAACTTATGATACATTCAAACAAATTAAAGTTCCCCTAATATTTTACACACTCGAATAGTTTGATTGTTTTCTTTGCTTCGCAAAATCTCAACCGTAGCGTAATGCCGCGTTAGTTCGATATTACGCGGCGCAAGCGGGAGGCGTTACGCTACGGTGCGTCAAACCCCGTTTATTCCTTCCGTTAGCTTTTGTACAATTTTAAATTCGCTTAAAAATACGCTGCCGATTACTCGTAAAATGGTGTATACCGGAATTGCTAAGACCATACCGAGTATGCCGCCTAATTTCGCGCCAACGAGTATAATAATAAAAATTTCGAGGGGATGTGCCATCACGCTATTGGAAAAAATGAAGGGTTGGAGGATGAAATTATCGAGCATTTGCATGAGTGCGAATACGATGGCTACTTTTGTTACCATAGGTACGATGACGGTTGAAAATTCGGCATCGAGATTGGAGGAAACAGCAATGAATATCCCGAAAATAGCCCCGATACTCGGACCGACATATGGAATTACATTGATAATAGCAGCAAAAAATGCAATTAAAACTGCGTTCTCAATCTGTAATACTCCGAGTAGCGTAGAAACGAAAACGGTGATAATTGTTATTTGAAATAAAATACCGCCGAAATACCGTGTCAGCAATTTGACGATGCGTTCAATGACATTCGTGACTTGCGATTGGTATTCATTTGGTGTTAGTATGAGCAACATTCGCATAAATAAACCATCTTCTTTCAAAAAGAAAAAAGTAATGAAAATGATGGAAAAAACAGCGATAAATAAATTGCCTGTAAACCCAATAATCGCGCTGAAAATATCTGTCACTTGAGTCGGGCTAAAATTGGAAACAAGGCGAGTGCGGATATATTCAGAGATACTTTCGTTGCTCGGTTCGATGAGTCCGCGCTCTACGAGTGTTTTGTTGATGGGTTGCCAAAACCCTTCCAAACCCTGTGCAAGTGCGGCAGCATCTACATCCGCAAGGTTGCGTGCTTGCTGAAGCACCAAAGGCACAAATAGGCTTACTATTATGCTGATTATCAGAGCGAAAGAAAGCAAGGTCATTACAGCTGCTACATTTCCACCCACCCGAAAACGACCGATTCTGATGCGTTGAAATAAGCGCATAAACGGACCGCCCAGCAAAGAAAGTATCCAAGCAATGACCATATACGCCACGATGTCCGCAAACCACCAGACGATTAATCCGATAATCAGAATCGTAAGTGCGGCGATGATGTAACGAGTCATGTTGTTTATTTTCATAAATGAAGTTTTTTTATCAAAAATATGCTTTTTATGATGATTAAAAAATTATTTTAAGCGAATAGAAATACGGATCAAGCGGATTTGACGGGTTTTTACGAAAAAAAATCTATATAAATCCGTTAAATCCGCCTAATCCGTACATCCATCCTGCTATATCTTTGTTATTTTTGTGCGATGACCAACGATGATTACAAACAACTCTCCCCGACGCTACCCAAACAACCGGGCATCTATAAATTTATAGATGCCAAGGATGTTGTATTATATGTGGGCAAGGCAAAAAATTTGAAAAACCGTTTGTCGTCTTATTTTGGCAATAAAAAACACCAAATTAAAAAGGTGCGAGTCTTGGTCAAAAATTCTTCGCGCATCGAATATACTATCGTGGAGACGGAAGAGGATGCGCTGCTTTTGGAGGCAACGCTGATTAAGAAATTTCAGCCGCGATATAATGTGCAGCTTAAAGACGGTAAAACTTACCCATACATTTGTATCAAAAATGAGCGTTTTCCGCGAGTGTTTGTTACCCGAAAGGTGTTCAAAGATGGCTCGAAATACTTTGGTCCTTACACCTCGTCGCGGCGGGTGCATGTGATTATTGAAATGATAAATAAATTGTTTCAATTGCGGAATTGCACGCTCAATTTGTCACAAGATAATATCGATAAAGGTAAGTATAAAGTCTGCCTCGAATATCATATCAAAAACTGCAAAGGTGCTTGCGTAGGCTTAGAAAGTGAGGAGGATTATAATAGGAAAATTGACCAAATTAAAAATATGTTGAGTGGGAAATTTTCGGCGGTGAAGCGGCATTTGAAGGAGGAAATGCAGGTCTATGCCGAAGCCATGGAGTTTGAAAAAGCGCAGCGCATCAAGGAAAAACTCGTTGCTTTTGAGGATTATCAGGGCAGGTCTACCGTTGCGAATCCGAGTATACGCGATGTTGATGTTTTTACGATAGCTACGGATGAAGAATATGCTTATGTGAATTATTTGAAGGTCGCTAATGGCGCGATTATCAACGCATTTACGCTCGAATTGATGAAGAATTTGAATGAAGATGAAACCGACCTGCTGACGTATGGTGTGCGCGAGTTGCGCGAGAAGTTTTTCTCTTTTTCTGAAGAAATCGTCGTACCGTTTGAAATTGTTTTACCCGAAAAACCTGACTTGAAAGTTACCATTCCAAAGGTTGGCGATAAGCGTAAATTGCTCGACCTTTCGCAGAAAAATGCTACTTATTTTAAATTACAAAAAAAGAAACAAGAAGCTACTCGCGAAAACAAACAAACGCCTACCGAACGCATTCTCAACGAGATGAAAAAAGACCTTCAAATGGATTCGCTGCCCATCGCCATCGAATGTTTTGACAACTCGAATATGTTGGGTACAAATCCTGTTGCGTCGATGGTACATTTCCGAAATACGAAGCCCCTCAAACGCGAATATCGCCATTATAATATCAAAACCGTAGTAGGACCGGACGATTTTGCGTCGATGGAAGAGGTCGTTTTTCGTCGCTATCGTCGCTTACTAGACGAGGAACGTCCGCTGCCGCAATTGATTGTGATTGACGGGGGAAAAGGGCAATTGAGTTCTGCCTACAAATCGCTCGAAAAACTGGGTATTCAAGATCGCATCGCCATCATCGGAATCGCAAAGCGACTGGAGGAGATTTATTTTCCAAACGAATCTATCCCCCTACATCTTTCCAAGCGGTCAGATACGCTGAAAATCCTACAACAACTTCGTAATGAAGCACATAGGTTTGCGATTAATTTTCATCGCGACCAACGCTCGCGCGAGTTTGTACGAACGGAATTGACGCAAATTCCCGGTATCGGCGAGAAGACAGCGAATAAGTTGCTCTCACATTTTGGTTCAGTAAAAAAAGTGAAATCTGCGAAAATTAAGATGCTCGTCGAAGTCGTCGGCAATGCAAATGCAGAGAAGGTGATTCGGTATTTTCGGGAGCAGGAGGGGAAGTGAGGAGTTTGGGTTTAACGGTTTGCATAGCTGACGTAATCAGCTTTTGCTGAGTATGGACAGGTATGTATTGTTGGGCGAATTTTTATTTAATTTCTAAATCCTTTCTTGCCTGAACAAAGTTTATAGTTGGTAGAACAGCAGGAGAGAATCCTGAATTAACCGTAATAGTTGATATTAAACTTCTTAAATATGGATATGCGATGGCAGGTGCATTGATTCCAGCAAAATCACTATCTATAAAATCTTTTTCTAAAGGCTTAGATGATTTAAAAAAAGATACAAATAGCACACTTATTTGAAACTCACCAAGGTGTTCGACTTCTACTTTAATAGCTGTTACAAATATTGTATTATCGTCATCATTAATGGTTGTAGAATATTGTAAGTCAAATGAGTTTTTAGCATCAGATTTTCCTTCAATGGAAGGTAATACATTGAGTTTTATGCTTTGAGCTTGAGAATTTAAATATTGTATCATAGTTATGCTGCCATTGCGTATGAAGTATTGCCAGATTCTTTGACTGACTTACTATCGTCGGAGTTGTCAAAAATATTGGAAAAATCAGATTCGATTAATATTTTATCAAAAATAATTGTTTCTTCAATTCTAATTGTAGAAAAGTTAATATAAGATTTCAGGATTGACTCGTCAATTAAGTTTGAGAGCCTACTCTCTGTTTCAAAGTTCTCAATTTTCGCCTTGTTGCTAACTAAAATAGATGACTCTGAACTAAAGTCTTTACTGAAATCTTGATAAAATGTAGTTCTGAAATCATCAAAATAATTACGAACGGATATAGAATCATCAATCTTGATAGCTTCGATTTCTGATATTACCGAATCTTTATCAGCATCTGCCAACAAGGATTTTATAAGTTCTAAAGATTTCAGTTGAGACTTTGAATACATTTTGTTCTACTTTTCTCTGATTAAACGAAATTCTTGCACCATTCCACTATCAAGTGTAGTTAGGCAAACAATCATTACAGGATTTAGGTTCGTGTAAGCTTCATTATCTTCTGCAAAGATGGACTTTTTTTTAGTATCAATTGTATAATCAAGAACTCTAATGGCTTCATAAGGGAAAATATCTGATTTTCCTACATCCTTTGATTTTAGCTTTAAGAATTCTAAGAACCTCCCAATTGACCAACTGTCTTTGAATATTTCAGCATCCATAAATAATTTAATCATCTCTTGAAACCATAACATGTCAATTCTATTTCCAACTAAATCAAGAAATTTACCTGAAGGAATATCTAATAGGCATTCAAAAATATAATATTTTTTATTCAATCTCTTTGCTCCCCATGAATGAGCCATTGAAAGATTATTATCCCAAAAATAATATCCTGTACCAAGAAATTTGTGCTTTGAAGAATCGGTTTCTACATGCTCCGATAGAAATGGTTTTTCAATCTCATCTTTATTACCAAGGTTTTTACATGTATGATGACCAATTATTTTCATACTATAAAGGTAGTAATATTTTTGGTTTCGCCCAACTTCAAAATACACGCAATATTGCGCTTTTACCCCCAAATATAGCAATATCACGCAATAAACATGCGGATATTTTCAATATCTCTAATAAAACGCCAAACGAATCAACAGAAAAGTATGTCCTTCAAAGTTATCAGTTGCTAAACAAATATATTAAATAATCTGGATTTTTACAATTTACTCCTCATCTTCAGGTCTGATAGAATCGGCAATGCAAATGCAGAGAAGGTAATTCGGTATTTTCGGGAGCAGGAGGGGAAGTGAGTGCTCGGTATTTGCTATTTTTAAAATAATGACATCTGACTTGTACTTTCTTCTTTTATTTCAAATTTATTTCCAAACAGTTTCCAATCTGAATTTTCAGCTGTTTTAGTTTTTAAACCAAGAAGATTATAGGCTTTCTCCATGTCAATTCTCATCAAAATATCTTTTGTGATTGGTCTTTTTGCATCAAAGAAGATAATCGCTTTTAGAAAGGCTTGAACAATATTGCTATTCAAGATTTTTTGAGCGATTTGAGCCTCTTCGATAGTCTCAAATCCAATGAAATAACACGTATCATCAAGCATTAATGGTTTATCATTCTCAGGAAGTACTAACGAAAAAGTGGTTCGTTTGTACATCCCTGAAATTGCTACTTTATATTTTGCGAATGAATAATCTCCAATTCCAAAAATTGAAAATGGCGGTTTCCCTCGATATATTGAGGACTTTCGTCTATCGAAATATGCTCTATTACTGTCGAGGTAATTATATGTTTGTGGATATTCTTTTTTTATATAGCTCGTGTCTTGCCCTACTTTTTTCTGTGTTACAATTGTTGTTTTCCTATAGGAGTCGATGACTTCATCTTTTAAATCAGAACTCTTTAATAATCCATAAAGTAAATTTTTCTCTGGGCTTACTTCTTGCTTGAATCCATTGATGAAATGGGCATTGAAGCGGTCAAGTTCCATAATTTTTGAGCAATCATGCTTCATACCTTGTCTCCAAACAAAAGGAGATTTTCCATCTAAATTTTCTGCCTTATTATAGTCACTTATCGAATAAACAAATTTGTCTTTGTGCCAACCAAATTCTGTAATTTCTTCTTGAGTATAAAAATCAATCTCCTGACAAATGTATTCAGGCGTGAGGTTGAAATTGCTTAGAAATAGACAAGCGTCAACAGAAACATTAAATTCTTTTTTTGCATCAATATTCAACTTGCGAATATTTCCGATTTGGTGTTTTGATTGCCATTGATTGTGCAGTATATTTTTCACTACTGAATTTTTGACTAAAAATGCAAATATCCCTTTACATTTATCGAAATTTCTTAAGATTTGTAGTGATATATATTCTCCAATATCAAAATTCCCTTTCCCTGTTATCGCATCAATTCCTTTATGACTTTTGAAGTTAGATTTTTGAGGTAAATTATTGGAATTGAGTGTACTAAGTTCTGAATTTGTCACCCAAGGAGGATTGCCAATGACCAATGTATTTGAATCCTTGTTTTCCGCTGCTAAATCTTTTAAATTAAAATTAAAAATATCCGCATGAATAATATTTATTTCTGGCTTGCAGCTATGTTTTTCACTTAGAAAAAGATCGAGTATACCAAATTTTGTTTCCCATACGTAAGGGTAATAAATTTCAATACCAACTATTTTTTTTATTGCCTTAAACTCTTTAAGTACTGCAAGAATAAACCTTCCTTTTCCGCATGTTGGCTCAATCACAAGCTCTGGTTTTACCCCTTCTTTGCAAAGATATTTTGCAACACTATCCGCCAAATCTTCATTGGTTTGAAAATCTCCATAAGCTCTTCTGTTAGGCTCTTCAAAGGCTTGTGTATTTTCCTCAATTTTGCTTTTGAGTTTAGTAAATTCTTCCTCATTATTGAAAAAAAAATTGATGCCGCAAATTTCTTTTAATAACTCATTAGCTTGTTCGATAGTATTAATTTTTTCCAAATTCGTTTTGAAAAAATCAATCAGTGATATCGAAATATTTGCTTCAAATATTATCATTAGGTTACTTTGTCAATTAGCTTAGAAATACCCTCAATAGGCTCGGTTAGTTTAACCACTCTTCCATATTGCAACCTCCATTGTAGCGCATTTGATATGGTCAAATACCCTTATTTTAGATTACTTTGTAATATCCTTTCTGCAATTAAATTGAGTGTCATCTCATCGGCAGGTATTCTTCTTCCCTAGGCTTTAATTGTGTCCACAAAGGTAGCGATTTTTTAGGGTTTTCTTTTGCATGGGGCAAAACGGTCTTGTGTATGCGCTATGTGGGCGTTTAGCTCGCATATGCGCATACACTTTATTCTGCCTTCGTGTTTTTTCTTTTTTGTTTTAGAATAAGGAGTGAAAAGATAATAAACGCTACATCTTCACGCCGTTATTTTTTCTTTACACGAGCCAAATATATAAAAAAATAACTGCTTCATTTGGGGTAGCTTATTTCCTTCGCCCTCCCTTAAAAAACACCCAACTCGCTCCGTCCTTACTCCATTCCACGCAACAACTCCTCTAAAATCAGCCGCATTTTAGGTTCGGCATCTGCGACTACTTTTAGGACATCTGCAATCGTCGTTGGTACAATATTTTCAATCGGATAACATTGATTGGACACCACCGAAATCACCATCACAGGTAGCCCGGCATGTCGCGCCACCAAGACCTCCGGCACGGTGGACATGCCAACAATATCACCGCCAATTCTGTGCAAATATTCATACTCGGCAGGTGTTTCGAGATTCGGACCTTGCAAGCCTACATATACGCCTTCGTGTGCCCGGATGTCGTGTGCGCGAGCGATTTGGAGTGCTTTTTTGTTAAGTTCAATATCGTAAGTATGCAGCATGTCGGGGAAGCGCGGACCGAGTCGCTCGTCATTCGCGCCGCGTAGTGGGTTTTCCGGTTGCAGATTGATGTGGTCGCGCACGAGTACGAGGTCGCCCGCAGCCATCTCTGCATTGGTACTGCCCGACGCATTGGAGATAAATAATTGCTTGATATTCAAGTCTTTCATTACCCTTACGGGGAATGTGACTTGCTGCATCGTATAGCCTTCGTAGTAATGAAATCGCCCTGCCATCGCCACGATTTTACGCCCGGCGAACGTCCCGAAAATCAGTTTTCCTTTGTGACTTTCTACCGTAGAAACCGGAAAATGCGGGATGTTTTTGTAGTCAATTTCCGCCTCAATTTGGATGTGATCCGCCAGATTGCCCAAGCCTGTGCCGAGTATGATGCCGTAGTCGGGTTTGTGGTCGGTTTGGGTGCGAAGGTAGGTGAGCGATTCTTGTATTTGGTCGTAAAGCATGGTGTTGGTGTTGTGGTGTTGAGGTTTCGTGGTGTTGTAGTGGAATGGAACGCAGGTTTTACGGATAAACGCAGATTTTTTTTTCGTGAGAAATCGTAATTATTTCCGTTCTATTTATTACAAAAAATCCGCAAAATCCGTGTTCTATTATACTTTAAAATTGAATAAAAATTCTTTTACTTCGTTATCAAATTTTTCTCCGTCATCAAATAAAAATTTCACTTCAATTGGGAGGGCATAAATCGGCAAATTGTGTTGGAGCAAATAGGGCTTGTGCATATCCAATCGAAGGGTGTCTTTTTCTGTCGTAATGATAATTTTATTATCGGAATTTATTTGTTCAAATTTATTGCGAATGCGTCCGATGTCTGTCTTTTCAAAAAGGTGGTGGTCGCGAAAAGAAACCATTGTAAGAGAGCGCACTCGCGGTCTCAAATACGCTTCCAAATATTGCGGACGTGCTATCCCACAGACCAATAAAATATCTTGTGTACCATCCAATTCAAGTTCCAAATTGGGTTCGTAAATGTGGTAGGGCGTAAAGTATTCGTAGCGAGAAAAATAGACGTTTTGGTAACTATACGGCTGCAATCTTTTCAGAAAATCATCACGTTGCGCTTCTGTCAAATCTTGTGGGCATTTACTGACTACCAGCGTGTTAGCGCGTTTGTAAGCCGATGCCCACTCGCGCAGACGCCCCGAAGGGACGAGGTAGTCGTTCATCAAAGGAAATTCGTATTCGGTCAGCAAAATATCCATACCGGTACGTAGCGAGCGATGCTGAAAACCATCGTCAAGAATCACCACTTGGAGGTCGGGGTCTATCATCAGCATTTGCGGAATTGCCATCGTACGTTCTTCGGCTACGGCGACCATGATACCCGGAAATTTGCGCTTAAATTGCATGGGTTCGTCGCCTGCATTTCGCGCTGTATCGCCCTCATGTACGATACGAAAACCGCGCGTCTTGCGTCCGTAACCGCGACTGAGCGTAGCCACCCGTATGTACTCGCGTAGTAGGCGCACAAGGTACTCGGTATGCGGCGTTTTGCCCGACCCGCCTACGGTCAGATTGCCCACGCAGATAATAGGAATATCGAAGCGAAAACTCCGCAATAATTCGGTGCGATACAGAAAGTTACGCACACTGACGCCCATGCCGTAGAGCAGCGCAAGTGGGGCAAGGAGTAGGCGTGTGAGTGGGTCGTTTTGCAATGTATATTATGTTTTAATTAAGTGGCGAATACAGGTAATGCCTCAACTCGCATAAGAACATCTTTTGTGAGTACTTCAAAATCCTCATATGCTCGTCTAACAGCTCCAAGGTGTGCGCCGATAGCACCATCGGCAGGTTTGAGTAAAAATATAGGTTTTCTTGCTTCCATTGCCATAGGTATAAGACTGTGATAATGCTTTAACATGGCAAGGCAGTTTGGGTCGTCTTCAACTATTGCGTTTTCTTCTATGTGACGATTGAGGACAAATTTTTGATACACTTGTGGTATTCGATTTGCCCAAGCCAAATAAGATTTAACTGGTCTTTTTTCCTTTATACCATGTTGCATAACAATGTAACCAAGTGGAGTCATTTCTCCTTCCGGTAGCATGAGTGATTCTGGCTCAGGGTTTCGTGAACTCCTATCTATCCATTCCCTTTTCCATTTACCTAAACGATTGCCTAGGTTTTTCAACCCTTGAAGTGAAAATAAATCTGCGCCCATTGGTATGATTACATAGTCGGCAGCAATAAGCGTGGCTCTATTAATTGCACCGAAATTTGGACCAACGTCAATTATATTAAAATCAGCGTTAAATTCATTTCCGGCTTGTTTAATGATTCTATAAAAAGCAGATGTTATGCGAAAAGCTACTTCATCTCTATCAAGACAACGCCCCCAATTGTGGCTTAGTTTATCTTCAAATAATGATAAATCAAGGTCACCAGCAATTAAACCGATATTTTGATTTATTTTATGCACTGTTGCAGGAGCGATGTCGCCAATTCCTTTATTAAGTGGTCTGATGCCTTCAATAATGGTACGTCTTGAATTTTCATTGGTATATATCCTTTGGAGTGTGTCATCATCCAAAAACATAGATGACAAATTGGTTTGAGGGTCTAAATCTATTGCAAGACTTCTGTAACCGAGTTCAGCAAGCATATAGGCGAAATGATAAACTAATGTGGTCTTTCCAACGCCGCCTTTATTATTAAAAAATGCAATCGTTTTCATTACTGTTTCTTATAAATAATGACCTCAAAACCCATAGGCTGGTCGATAGTAAACTTGGGTTCGGGGTTGCCATTTTTGGCTAATGCTGCCTTAGCGCGTTTTACACCCACATTAAAGCTGTTGATAAAACCGAGATTTTTAGCAGCTTCGGCGAGTACTGGGTTTCGGTAATCGTTTTCATTCGGGAAATTTTCGGGGTTCACATTACCATATAAACCGCCGGCATTGGAAATCAGTATTTTATCTGAAAATTCATAAAACTTTATGGGAGCATTGGATTCGTAATTACGGTGAATGACGGCATTATACAATAATTCTTGTATTGCGCTTACAGGATAATTTACCATATATTCCTCTCCCAAATTATGCTGTACTCGTTTCACAATTTGAGATTTAATAAAATTACTCATTTCACGCATTTGGGTAGCCAAATCGCCGGAGAAGGTGTGTTCAAAATCAAAATCACTCACCTCATCTTCGCCTGTAAAACGCACATATTGCACATACGCACCCGGCAAATAAAACCTTGGGTTATTGCCAAACATCAAGATACCTACATGAGTAGGACAATCAGCTTTCAGGTCATAAAATTTCAAAGAAGCGAGTTGCTCCTTGACCTCCCGATGATTAGTTTCCAAAGTCTCTGCATCAATAGCGGTAGGCAAGTAAACAAGTTTGAAAATATTGATACTCAGGTCATTTAGACTACTTTCTCGACACGGCAAGGTATCGAAAGAACGTGCAAAAGAAGAACGTTTTTCGCTCAAAATACGTTCCTCGGCTTCGGTAGCATAACCTTTTCTTGGACCGATTCTAATACAGACTTTTCCTTTGAAACGAGCAGGAGGTTGACGACTTGGCTGTACCTCTACTACAGCTAAATCGCCGTCAAGGTAAGAGAATTTTTTAACCGTCATTACCGGAGGTGGAAGAATTCGACCATCAGTACGAAAATCCATAAGTGTCTGCAAATTTTGGTCAGTTATCGTCAGTCCTGCTTTGCTGCCGTCGTCATTTGCACCAATAATCAAATATCCCGGCAAGCCATGATATGGAAAGTCATTGCAAAAAGAACAAATGGCTTCTCCGAATTTCTTAGGATCATTAGTAGAAATTGTCTTTTCTACTCTATCTGCTTCTATGTCAACTAATAATTTATCTAATTCTTCCTGCGTAATCATGGTTTATTTTTGTCAAATATAAACAAAACATTGGACTTTTGCTTTCAGTTCGCTCATCAAATCACCACATCCAAATACTTCAGACACACTTTAAACCCTTTTTCTCGAAAATAAGTTTTCGTTGATTGCGGTGTGCGCTGACTAGTGACCAATACAAAATCGCCACCCCAAGCTCCGAGCGACTTCACTTCGCCCCAAAAATCGTTGAAATACAAGTCTTTAGCCATTTTTAATTTGAGCGAAGACGATACAATATCCTCGTGTTCGCGGATAATGGCATTGAGTTCGGGCAAGCTCGTGGCGCGTTGGAATCTATCTGTGAGCATACTGATTTGCTGCGCTCGTTGGGCTTTATTATCTTCATCGTCCCATTCGCGATAGCGTTCTATTCCCTCGCGGCTGTTTTGTTTTTTATTGAGATGAACCAAATATAAATTTTTCAAAAAAGGCAACGGCTCGCCCGTTTCCGGGTGCTTCCCGAACTCTGTGGGCTGGTAAACACGCTGTTCCTCTTGTTTTTGGAAAAAAATCGGGGTATTGACTTCTGCACAAATCAAATCGTAACCCGACCCGCCAAAAGTCTTTTCCAACAATTCAAAGGGATTTAATTTTGCCCATTTTGCCATCATATAAATCAAGGTCGAGCTACTGCCCATACCCCAATCTTGCGGAAATTCGAGGCGTGTCGTGATTTTGAGTTGCGTTTCGCCACGCATAAAATCCAAATCTTTCGAACGTGCGTAGCGCATTATCTTTTGGAGTATTTTGGCAGATTCGTCGTGTGTAGTCGAGCTTATCTCCAGCGTTGGTAATTCAAATCGCGCTTCAAACCACGTCTCGCCGCGTAGCGTGAGGCTCTGCCAATGCAGTCCCGCTTCTTCGCCTTGCATCACGCTCATCCGCTGTCCCAATCGCACGGGAATCGCCAAGCCCACCGCGCCATCCAAGATGAAATATTCGCCCGATAAAAGTAGTTTGCCATTGCCTCGAAAATTGAGGGTAGTCGTATCTTTTGACATAAAGTTGGTTTTAGTATCAGGAACAAAATAAATGTACATTCTCAACTTGTTCTTTTTCCTTTATACTTCACCAAATTTTTCTTAAATACAGTGAGTATTCACGTCAAATTTGGTTCGTCTAAAGAAAAAATAACGACGCGAAGAATGTACATTTATTTTGTTCCTGATACTTAATTTATCTATTACAAGTGAAAAAAATTAAATAAGATGTCCCATAATGCGAAGTATTTTTTTTGCATAAGGATTTTTTGAAAGCCGCACATAGCCTTAGCACAGCCTGTCCCGAACCCCGATTCGGGATAAGGATTTCAAAGGATTCTTAGACGGAAAAAAGACGAGTATAATGGCACATGTTATTTATTTTCTTTCACTAACGTGCAAAACTGCGTATTTTCTACGATATTTGTAGGAAAGTACGTTTTTTTTCAAAAAAGACATTATTTCACAAAAAATAAATCATGCAACGAAATACGATAGTACCGATGTTGATGTTGGTGGCGATGTTTGGGGTGTTTATTCATTATGACTTGACGAGTTCTACGCAGTATTCTGTCGTGGATTCGATTTGGCCTTCTATCATTTTAATCCTAATTATTTTTATTGTTGTTATCATTCGAAGTCGGGGTGAAAGCGTACTTGATTTTTTTTCCGCTATCATTTTCGCGCCTTCATACTGGCTTCTCTGGCTTTTCTCGTTATTTGTAAGCAGGCATTCATATCAAATGGGTGATGCAGGTTCAATAGACAGTAACTCCGAAATTGTTATTGTCAATGATGATGATGGTTTAAAATTAAAAGAAAATTTACATGACCGTATTACAAAGATGTTAGATGAAAGTGATAAATATGATGAATTTACCGTAAACACAATTCTCAAAGAACTCGAAAAAATTAAATAAAAACCATGACACTCAAAGGTGTAATTCTACAAGCAAGGACAAGAGGAGATATTGCTACTATTTTGTTATCGGGAACATTCGGATTTATTGCTGATGCAGGCATAGATATATTGAACTTTATTGACCCTTTGGAGGCAGGTGGAGTATTCAGTGCAGTTACAATAAGTATCAAAATGGCATGGGAAGAGTTGACAGAAAAAAGTCGAAACAAAAATGAGGCTAATAAAAAAGCTAAAACTGTAATTGGCTTGATTGAAAATAGCGACACTCCTGACAAATCAAATATCATTGAAAAAATCAACACTGACAAGCGTTTATACGAGTTAGAGGTTATTAGTTTGGAGGAATTTGATAATACGTTGATTGATGTAATTAATAATGTATTGAGAAAACAAACGAAGTCAGAACAACAAATTGACTTATGATAAATTGGTTGAAAAATAATAGAAAAACATCATACAAAGGCAAATTGGAAATTATAAAAGATAAAGAAGTCTTATTATTTCACGAATACGCCTACCTTTATTTAGGAAAAAATCAACACGATAAAACTGTTATTTTTTCTTTGATGAATGATGAATTTGCTTACGAGGATTCTTTGTTCTATTTGACCTTAATTTTGAATGAAAAACAACTTAATCACTTTAAAGACAGTCAGTTTGGATTCATTGACTTACTAAAAGATGCGTCTGTGATATATGTTGTCGAGACGAATAATGATAATGAATTGAAAGCTATTTTTGAGTACGATTTTTCGGAAATCCCTACGGATGATTTGCCGGAAACGAATTTTAAATACGGGCAAATTACTCATACGGTCAGCATTAATTAAGAAAAAAAATCAACAAAAATGAGTACAACAAACATTCAAATACTAAGGTCGGACATTGTGCGAATGCTCATGAATACGACAGACATAAACACCCTCAAATCAGTACACCGCGAATTGGAAACTGCAAAAACACCCGAACCAGATATGTCGTTTATGGAAGCTGTACGTCCGATTAGAGAAGCCGTAAGTTTGGAAGAAATTATGGCAGAACAAAATTACAAACCAATTACTTATGAGGAGTTTAGAGCTAAAGCCGATGAGATAGAATGGGAAGAATCTTTGGAGGAGTTGCTCGAAGCTATTAAATAATCAAACCATGCAAGCAACAAAACTAAACAATATCACCATAGAAGAATACATCGCCATAGAACGTGAAAACGATACTCGTTATGAATATCATAATGGGGAAATATTCGTTATGGCGGGTGGTACGGTTCCACACACAGACATTAGTGGTAATGTTTTTCATGAAGTTACCACAAAACTCCGAGCTAAAAACTCCTCTTGCAGACCTTTTAATAACGATTTGAAAATACAAATTCAGAGTGAGCGTCGTTTTGTCTATCCGGATATGTCGGTGATTTGTGAAGAACCTGAAACTTCGGAATATTATAAGGATGCGCTCACCAACCCAATCATTATCATCGAAGTGCTATCCGACAGCACCGCAAACTACGACAGAGGCAAAAAATTCTTCCTGTACAGAAAAATAGAAACCCTCCAAGAATACATTTTAATCGAACAAGATGCACCGGAAATTGACATCTATACCCGAACCGAAGGTGATTTATGGCGCATAAATCGTGTATCAGGTGTAGAAAATTCGTTAACTTTGCAATCCTTCGAAATTGAAATCCCCTTGAAAGATATTTATCGAAGTGTTGATTTTTCCGTTTCACAATAAAAAACATGAAAATAATCGGTCACCATACATGCAGTAATTCAGCAAATATTGCCGAGATAGAGCGAGAAGGTTCTTTTTTATCTTAGTGAAAGAAATTAAATAAATTGTTCCATAATGCGCCGTAATTTTTTCTTCTAAGGTCGCACTGAAATATAGCTATTTTTTAATTAATTAAAATTATTTTGTAATTTATTTATTATTAAAAATGAATTATTTATAAATATTTTTTATTATAAAATAATTTAAAAATATCCTTATTTCAGCAGAACCTTCCAAAGAATTCAAAAAATCGTTGCATAGCCATAGCTACGGAACTATTTTTTGTGTTTTTTAGAAGGGAAAAGAATAAGCATAATGGGGCAAGTTATTTATTTTCTTCCTCTTCCCTTACTACTTATCTTGAAGAAACTCCGAAAGCACAAATATTGAGCGAAATCAACGAAATCAATGGAATTTGTCGGTACAACAGCACTTTATTATTTTTCTAATTTTCATAAACATTTCCTTCCTATAGAAGAGCAAATCCCGGAAATTCAGCAAAGCATTTGAGCGAAATTAGCTTTCAACATCTGAATAATTAATAGAAAATGAAAGATTACTCTTACATATTCAACGCCCACCCCACTTTCATCGAAAATATGTACCAACAGTACAAAACCGACCCGAGCGCAGTAGATGCGGACTGGCGAACTTTTTTCGATGGCTTCGATTTTGCCGTCAATCTGAACGGACATGCCGAAGACATGACTGCCACAGCTACGCCAAGCACAGACGCCGTCAAGGAAATCAACGTGCGGGCATTGATAGCAGCATTTCGTCAACGCGGACATTTGCTATCGACGACCAACCCTATCAAGCAACGCCGCGACCGCGAGGCAAAACTTGACCTGAGCGATTTCAACCTTTCAGAAGCCGATATGGACACCCAATTTGTGTCGGGTAAAGAGCTTGGTTTGCCCAATGCGACTTTAAAGGAAATCCTGAATAGATTGCACAAAATCTATGCAGGAAATATCGGCTTTGAATTTAATCATATCAATGACCGCAACAAACGCCGTTGGTTGCGCAAACGCTTTGAGGGGCGGATGTTGAAGTCAGATTATGGTGTGACTTTAGAAAAAAAACGCCGAATTTTGAAGAAATTGAACGGCGCAGTATTGTTCGAGCAATTTTTACACAAAAAATATGTCGGTCAAAAACGCTTTTCGCTCGAAGGCGGCGAAACAACCATTCCTGCCCTTGATGCTATCATCAATCATGCGGCAGATATGGGTGTCGAAGAATTTTTCATCGGTATGGCACATCGCGGTCGCCTAAACGTACTGGCGAATATCATGGGCAAAACCTACGAGCAAATCTTCAACGAATTTGAAGGAACGGCTGTACCAGACCTCAGTTTTGGCGATGGCGATGTGAAATATCATCTGGGGTTTTTCTCTAAAGTTAAAACATTGACCGACAAAGACGTTTATCTAAAACTCGCACCCAACCCCTCACATTTGGAAGCAGTCGGTACTGTTGTATTGGGTTATGCGCGCGCAAAAGCCGACATCTTGCACAACAGTAACTACGATAAAATATTGCCAATTTTGATACACGGCGATGCCGCAATCGCAGGGCAAGGCGTCGTGTATGAGATGGTTCAGATGAGCAAACTGGAGGGATATTACGTTGGCGGAACGATACACTTTGTAATTAATAATCAAGTTGGATTTACAACGGATTATGAAGATGCGCGTTCATCAACCTACTGTACGGCAGCGGCTATGGTCGTTGAGGCACCTGTTTTTCACGTAAATGGCGATGACCCCGAAGCAGTCACTTTTGCGGCAGAATTGGCGGCAGAATATCGTCAGGAATTTAATAATGACGTGTTTATCGACATGGTTTGCTATCGCAGACACGGACATAATGAAGGCGACGACCCTCAATTCACCCAACCCCAAATGTACGATGTCATCAAAACGCATTCCAACCCTCGCGACATTTATTTGCAGGATTTGCTCAAGCAAGGCGATGTGGCAGAAGCTCTGGCAAAGACGATAGAAGAAGAATTCAACTCCAAACTCCAAGAAAGACTGGACGAAGTGAAAGAAAAACCGCTACCTTATAAACACCAAAAACCCGAATTGGCTTGGAAAAAAATGCAGGTCAAAATCACGGCGGAACACGTAAAAGATTCACCAAAAACAGGAATTGATAAAAAAACTATTGAGCAAATCATTGAGCATTTGATGACGGTGCCAGACGATTTTACGCCACTCAAAAAATTTGGTCGCCTACTCAAATCCACCAAAAAACTCTACGATGCAGATAAAATGGATTGGGCAATGGCAGAACTTTCTGCTTACGCTTCGCTGTTGATAGAAGGTCACGACGTACGCATGAGCGGGCAAGATGTCAAACGTGGTACGTTTTCGCATCGCCACGCTGTATTAGTCGATTTCAATAACAAAAGCGAATACAATCGCCTCAATAACATCGTTGAAAAACAGGGAAAATATCGCATCTTCAATTCCCTCCTGTCAGAGTTTGGCGTGATGGGTTTCGAATTTGGATATTCCCTCGCTACACCCGACCCATTAGTACTGTGGGAGGCACAATTTGGCGATTTTTACAATGGCGCACAGGTCATGATAGATCAGTTTATTTCTTCTTCAGAGAGCAAATGGCGATGGACAAGCGGCTTGGTATTACTACTACCACACGGTTATGCCGGACAAGGGCCAGAGCATTCGAGCGCGCGTTTTGAGCGATTTTTGCAAATGTGCGCTGAATACAACATGAGCGTAGTAAATATTACCGAACCCGCCAATTTTTTCCATGCCCTACGCCGACAAATTGTGCGTCCGTTTCGCCGTCCACTCATCGTAATGTCCCCAAAATCGTTACTGCGTCACCCGCGCTGTATTTCCGACATCAAAGACTTCACTGCTGACACACGTTTCAAAGAAGTTCTCGATGACCCCGCTGTCGGCACAGATAAAAAAAAGGTCGCAAAAATAAAGCGTGTGCTATGTTGTACAGGTAAAATTTATTACGATTTATTAGAGAAAAAAGAAGAAGATAAACGCGACGACATCGCCATAGTCCGCCTCGAACAGCTCTACCCACTACCACACGACCAAATCGAAGTTTTGGTCAAAAAGTATAAAGGCGCAGAATTATTCTGGGTACAGGAAGAACCGAAAAATATGGGCGCATGGCAGTTTATTCTCTCAAATTACAGGGGTGCAAAATTGACCTGTGTCTCGCGGAAAGCGAGTGCTTCGCCGGCTACGGGCTTTAAGAAGCGGCATGATGAGGAGCAGGCGAGTATTATTGAACAAGCTTTTGAGTAAAAAACAATAAATTTGATTAGGGAGAACGAAAAGTCGTTTTAATAATACGTAATATATTGTCTTTTAGACTTTCGGGTAGTTTACTCGTCGGACATTTTTAAAATGTCAGACGAGAGGTATTTTGTCTTCCCTAAGGATATTTTTGTCTCACTACTTACCTACTTCACTCGATTAATTCCGGCTTTTGCTTTTTGGTGCAACCCGTTTCGATATTCGTCTGGATAAAGGGAAAGGCATTTTTGATAATAGAGGCGAGCTTGGGCGTGATTGTCTTCGGCTTCGTGTAAATTACCTGTTTTTAGGGCTGCATTGCAGGCGAAGTACCAAGATTCGTCGGCACCATCGTGGATAGTTTTTTGGTAATATTTAATAGCTTGTTTGGTATTATTTTTTTCGTGATAAATTCTGCCTAAACGATATAAAAATTCTACACGCTGGCGTTTAGTGTCAAAATCGTGTGTAGTTTTATACTCCAAGACTGTTAGGGCTTTACCGTAATATCCGCCATCACACAAAAGTCTTGCTTTGATAAGGTCGTGATGCGGAAGTGGTCCTTGGCTGGCTTCGATATAGGCTTTGGCATCGCTTTCGATAATGGCTTTTCCCTTATTGCGGCAATGCAACATTTGAACTTGATAAGCTCTTACATCACCAAAAAGCAATTCGTACCAAGCGAGTTTTTGATAAGCATCTTTGATATAATTTTGTCCCTGAAAATTATCGACGTATTTCTGCAAATGTATATTGGCATCTTCATCCAGGCGATAGAGTTTGGCAAAGCCAAGCATATAATCTAAATAATCAAATTTGTGGTAAGGCGCACCGCGCGGCACACGTTCGAGTATGCGAATGGCTTCATCATTTCGCCCGGTATGCATAGCGACATTCGCAAAAATGAAGGCTGCAAGCGGATTATTTTCCACATCAATATCTGCTTCGTGTACGAGTGTCCAAGATTCCGAATCATTATTGCCAATATGCAGCATCAGCAGGGCATACATGACCACTGTTTCTGTTCCAAATAAAAATTCCGGTTGTGCCTTTGAGTGAGCGATGACCTCTTTCAATTCGCGTGTTCCTTGCGCCAAAGTACCTTCCATGCCAACCATTTTCATGACCCATTTATAATTGTCAGGTATCGTGCCGATGATGGCGTGTAGCAAGCCAAGCGTTTTTTTATTTGCCATAAAATCGGGGTACTTTTGGGCGTTTTCTTCGAGGAGTTTGTAGGCGCGGCGCACCTCACGGGCGGCGGTGATATTTTCTTCAAACTTCAATCGTGCCAATGCCCAGTGCAGCGTGATTTCTGCTTGGGTGTAAAGGTAATACGGCGAGTCAGGGTTGCCGGCGCGAATGCGTTTTAGGCGGCGTTCTTTATTCGCTTCGAGGTGGTCAAATTCGGCTTTATCTTCGTTGATAAATATCGTAAAAAAATCAATATAATCTTCAATCAGAAGCGGAAGCAGATTGTCAGGGTTTTGATTCTTTTCGTAGCTGAGTTGTTCGCGGGCTTCATCTAGTCGAAGGCTGAGGCTGAGGTGGTAAGCATGTTCTACATTCGAACTAAATTCAAAAATGCCTTCTGCGCGTAGTGTAAAAGCATTTGTTAGGAAAAATAGCGCAATCACCGTCATACAAATGGCATGAATTGTAGGGACAGGGCATACTCTGTCCCTACAATTCATGTCATTGCGGAGGTAAAAATATTTTAAGCAATAATTCATACGAAAAAAATGCTGCAACTCGAAATTCGAATTGCAGCAATTATTTGTCAAAATTTATACCAATATAAATTTGGGGATGAAAAAACAATAAACACTACATTTTGACTTGTTATTCTTCCTTTACACTTCACCAAATTTTCCTTAAATACGCTCCGTATTTAAGGAGTTTTTGGGGAAGAGTTATTTCAAAAGAAATACTTCAAAAAGTGAAGAAACTTTTTGGACGGTGTACTTAGGTAAAAGTGTATCCTGATAATTATCGGGACAAGTTCAAGTTCAAGTTAGGTTTTGGCGCAGCCAAAAAACGATTTTGAACTTGCGCTTGCGCTTGAACTTAAATTTTATGCTTCTTCCGGCACGATGCCTGCGGTTTCGTTATCCACGAGTACACGTCCGCAGTGTTCGCAAACGATAATTTTTTTGCGCTGTCCGATTTCAAGCTGAATCTGTGGCGGTATTTTGTTGAAACACCCGCCGCAAGAATCACGCTCAACGGTCACGACTGCCAAGCCATTTCGGTACGCAGCACGTACTTTGTCGTAGGCACGCATGAGGCGTTCTTCGATACCTTTACGGGCTCTTTCTGATTTTTTATTGAGTTTTTCCTCATCTTTCTCCGTAGATTTGGTGATTTTTTCCAACTCTACCTTTTTATCTACCAGCTCTTTTTCCTTGTTTTTGATGCGTTCTTTGGTCGCTTCTACCTGCACTGATTTTTCTTCTACGAATTTGCCTGCGCCTCTTTGTTTCTTTTCAGAAAGCTGAATTTCAAGGCGCTGCATATCCAACTCCTTATTTAGTGCTTCAAATTCGCGATTATTTTTGACATCTTTGAGTTGTTTGTCGTAACGCTCAATCAAATTTTCCGCTTCTTTTACATTACTACGGTGTTTTGCGATTTCATCTTCATAACCCTTTAACGTATCTTCGAGCTTGGCGAGGCGTGTATGCAAGCCTTCAATCTCATCTTCGAGGTCAGCTACTTCCATAGGCAGTTCGCCTCTCAAAATCTGAATTGCGTCAATTTTAGAATCTATCGTTTGCAAGTCAAATAATGACTGCAATTTTTCTTCAACAGTTTTTTCCTTAGCTTTTGCCATACTTATATAATGAATGAGTGAATTTTGAATGAATGAATAGTAATGCGATAATGTTTTTAATGCTTCAATGCGATAATGTTTTTAGTCTGTATTATTAGTTTTACCTTAAAAAATATATATAAAACACTGTTTTTCAAAAAAATTGAAATGAATTTTGAGTCAATGATTGAAAAAATTCGTTCATTCAAAATTCAAAATTCATTCCTCGAAACAAGTACGGGATTTCACTTTGCTCAACATTAAAAACATTAACGCATTGTAGCATCAACGCATTATAGCATTAATAATAACTAATAGGGTTGGTGTTTACTTTTGTCAAATAAACCGCAAAGGTACTAAATTTTTGTGTTATAAGTTCGTTAAAAAGCTCAATAGTAAATTGTTCGCTCTCATAATGCCCGATGTCGGCGATGATAATGCGCCCGTCGGCATCGAAAAATTCGTGATATTTATAATCTGCTGTAATGAAAATGTCAGCTCTTGCACGTATCGCATCCTTCAACAAAAAGCCGCCCGAACCGCCGCATACTGCTACTGTTTTTATTTTCTTACTAAACAATTTGGTATAACGAATTCCATCGGCTTTCATCGTACTTTTAAGCTGTGCCAAAAATACCTTTGGTGCAATAGCTTTTGGCAATTCGCCAATCATGCCCGACCCGATTTGCGACTGCCGATTTTCTATTCTCATCACCTCATAAACAGGTTTGCCAGAAGGGTGGGCTTCATACAAAGCCTTAACTACTGCGCCCTCGAAGGCTTCCGAAAAAGTAACCTCGATACGCGATTGTGCGCCCATTGCACCGTTTTGCGTACCTATACCTACTGCGGTAAAGCTCGTTTGTTCGACATCATTATAAATACCTGCACCTGCGGCAAACAAAGCATTCCGAATCACATCTGCCGCATTGACATGTGAATAAGTCGTTAGTTTTTTCAACGTCGCCTTCGGCGAAAGAATCCGACAATCTTCCAAGCCGAGTTTTTCGCAAATTTTGGCATTTACCCCGGTGTGTACATTATCCAGATTGGTATGAATGGCGTATATCGCCACATCATTTTTAATGGCTTTGATAATGACACGTTCTACATAACTGCGTCCCGTAATCCGTTTCAAACCTTTAAATACAATCGGATGATGCGCCACCACAACATTACAACCCTTTTCGATGGCTTCGTCCAATACCGCTTCCGTAGAATCCAAGCACAACATCACGCCTTTAATATCAGCATTCGCATTGCCGACTATCAAGCCAGAGTTGTCATAACTTTCCTGATACATCGAAGGCGCGATGCTTTCAAGATAATTTGTAAGGTCTTTTATTTTCATGAATATTAGTTGAGTAGTGAATTGGTTGAATGGTGAATTAGGTGATTAGGGAAGACGAAAAAAATAATCTACCCGTCTGAATTGTTCTTTTTCTTATATGTTTCACTTAGTGAAAGAAAATAAATAACTTGCCCCATTATGCTTGTTTTTTTCCCTTCTAAAAAACACAAAAAATAGTTCCGTAGCTATGGCTATGCAACGATTTTTTGAATTCTTTAGAAGAAAAAATTACGGCGCATTATGGAACAATTTATTTAATTTCTTTCAC
>Ga0209185_1000843_pt1 | contig 31346 bp, 28 predicted proteins | sample SidtaG_2_FD_187425 | JGI IMG/M metagenome (GOLD analysis project Ga0209185, IMG submission 187425) | Marine algal microbial communities from Sidmouth, United Kingdom - Sidmouth_Asex2 metaG (SPAdes) (version 2) | ecosystem: Host-associated > Algae > Red algae > Unclassified | place: Sidmouth... | reverse complement strand
TGTTCATAATAAGTCCTTTCTTTCAAAAATACGTGTTTAATTTTGTTAATGCAACACGTGTCTAGAGTAATGAATCTAGCCATCATATTTATGATATACAGCGGATTCGAAGAAAAAAAACCTACTCTAAGCCGAAACTGCTGTTACGGTTCCTGCCTTTTAGAGTGACATTTAGTCACTCTAATCTGACTTAAAAGTAAGACTAGTCCGTCATCCTACTCAACCTTAACCACCCACGACGTCCACAACTGCCGCTCTTTATTCTCCTCTGGCACAAACTCCACACTATAAGTCCCTGTAGCATACCCAGACATATCCAGTTGCACTTCTGATCCTATATAAGTCTCTTTACTCTGCCACAACAATTGTCCTGCTGAATCGAATACATATAACCGCCCTTTCTCACCATCTGGCAACTCTACATTAAGCTGGTCTACCACTGGATTAGGATAAGCAACCAAATCTCTACGCCAGAAGATGTCTTCTCCAAAGATAGAAGTAATAGTAGGATCACACTTGTCCTCCTCATCAACACGGTAGCGGGGGAAGTTAGGCAACGTGCCATTACTGGAAGCGTATGGCAACTGAACACCTTGCTGGACGAAGTCACAGTCTTTGCCTTTTTTCATTCGGCTTATTGATGACGTGATAGCTTTAAGAGCCATTAAAACTATTCATATAGATACGACAATCCGGTGCAAGTGCCATTCTGAAGAATCTTGTAGTAAAAGGATTTTGAGTACCGTTGTATGAGTCTATATGTATTACTCCATCTGCTAGATCATTTTCCCAGGTGTCCACTTGCCACAAATCTTCAAATGCACAGACATATAAAAATCTCGAATGTGATGACCATTCAGTAGAACCTCCGCTAATCATACTGCTTGGTGTATTTGTTAAACTGAGCTGTTGTGGGTTCGATAAGAGACCTGTGTTCCTATCGAAATCCATCAACAACAATTCATCATAAGGATTAAATATTGCCAAGTGATTTCCATTTGGAGAAAATTTAGCTGAACCAGATGCTTCAGAATTAATTGAGAAAGTCAATGGTATTCTATGTATGGATGATAGTTCCAGACCACTATCACCTAGAGAGAATATTGCAATTTCCGATTTCAAACTTAATGGCTGTATGATCCACCATCCCTGTCCATTTTCTTTCGTAATAGCAGTTAAATAACTAGCCAGAAAATTCAGAGAATCACTAATATTAAAATTCTTCTGAGTAACTATCATTTTTTCTTCTGTGCCAATCTCCTCTACTTTGGTATATAATAACTTCCTTAGAAAAAATTCATCTTCTATTTCAATTTTTTTGTGTATTATATTATACGTGTCTGTCGGGTATTCTAGGATTAAAATATCTTGACTACCAGGATAATCATCACAAGTATCCTTTATCATTTCTATCCAGATACCTTCATTGATTCCACTTCCATTTTCTATTATCGTATGTGTGGAATCTGCGATATGAAGCCATTGGTGTATAACAACAAATTTCCATTATCATCACAGATAGAAGCATTGCTGCCAGCGAATGATAACGGTATAATTCCTTTCAGACCTTTAGGAGTTGATCCTTTTTTAAAATCGAAATAGAAATTATCATTGCCGTCTTCAAGACCTACCGAATTATATCCACTCAACCAGACATAGTCTGCTTTACTAGATTGAGCATCGGCACAATTGCCGATGCTCAACAAGATTAGTGCTGCAAATATTTTACTCAATGACAATAAATTTTTCAATTGCATATGTCCCATCTTTATATTTTACTTGAACAAGATAGATTCCAGACCCATCCAGTTCTATTTGAATGGATGAGGATAAATCACTTGCTTCATAGTAACTAGTTCCTACAAGGTCAGTAATAATGAGACTGGATGCAAGTATATAATCAGGTATGTTCACTGTGACCTGACCATGACTTGGATTAGGGACTACAGACAATTACCTGCTCTGTCCTCGTGCTCTTTGATCCAGTTGTCGACCTGTTTGGCGTAGGCTGTAGCTTAGCAATTACGAGTTGCCGCCTACGTCGCTTTTTAAAATTCAAGATTCTGTCTTGAATCTTAGTTACAGTAGTTAATCTGCTACAAGGTTAGATTGTAACTCTGCACAAATCTTGTCCATCTTAAAGATTTTACAGCCTCATATCTTAACCCGCCCCCAATTCTCCCCTGAGGCTATCCTATTCACCTGAGTGATGGATATGCCATACTTGTTAGCGATGGCAGTCTTGGTTTTTCTGCCGGCCTTCAGGCTCTTCTTGATGGCTCGGACTTTGGTTTCAGTGAGTTTGGAATTATAGGTGCCTGAGTATTCCCTATTGGCATAGGTGCCGAGTTTCTTGTGTAGTGCAGACCACTCTTCTCTAGTGGCCCACATCAGATTTTTTAGTTTATTGTTATTCTTCTTGCCGTCTTTATGACAGACAAATTCTTGTCCCTTTTTCTTTTTACCCAGAAACAACTTGGCGACTTCTCTGTGAACATAGAAGGTTTGTCGTGCTTCATCTTCCAGTTTGATATTGAATTGATGATAGCCGCCTTTGGTGTAAGTGCCTTTGATGAGATGTTCATTTTTAGTGTTTTTGTCTACACTTTTGATTCTACCTGAGGAGGAGACGTGGTAATTCATCTTCTTGGTATTACCATTAGTTTTTACTTTTTTCCAGGCCTCATTCTTAAGAACTTTGACTAAGACTTTTTCAGTTTTCTTCTTTTTTGCCATGACTAAAAGTTGTTATATGATCAAATAATATCGATAGTCTGTAGAATTCAACTGTTTAAATATATAAAAAAAGCAGACCATCTAAAAGATGATCTGCTTTTGCTTTTATGATTAGTCTGAAAGTTATCGGCCTTACTTGGCTACAACAACCTCTATTCTTCTGTTCTGAGCTCTACCCTCAGCCGTTTCGTTATCCGCTATGGGGTCAGCTGCACCGAATCCCTTGGTCATTAATCTGTCACCAGAAATACCTGCAGCTACCAGTCTGTTCTTGACTGCATCTGCTCTCTGTTGGGACAGCGTCTGATTGGATTGAGGATTTCCTTTACTATCCGTAAAGCCCTCTATCGTGACTTTCACATCATCATAAGCTTTTAATACAGCAGCCATATTATCCACCTCCACACCAGTGGAACCATCAATATTGGCCGAGCCCGAGGCAAAGTTCAAATTCTTGAATCTGAATCTCGCATCTCCAGTAGCTCCCCCATCGATGAATTTAATCATCTGATCTCCAGCAGATCCAGCAGCAAAACTGATGCTACTCAATGCCGACTTAGCCGCTTCATTTACAGAACCGAATAAATTCTTGACTGGTGCAGCGACTGCTTGAGTTACATTCTCTATCGCCTCCACCTTTGCAGGAGGTACGTAAGCCGCTGTAGGCTTGGTTGCCACACCACTACATCCTCTTCCCACTAGAAACCACAACAGTCCTATTATCAACAATAAAGGCAATAGCCATTTCAATAAGCTCATTCCTCCTGTTGCTGCCCTCCCGACATCCTCGACAGGCTGCTCCACTACTGGCTCTACGACGACCTCTTTGACCTTCTTGACCTTGGGCGCCTTTACCTTCTTTGGCTTTGGCTCTTCCTTGACGATGGCTTTTCTGGTCCATCCAAAAGCGGACAACTCTGCCTCATCAAAGAACTTGGAAGGTACCGATGATTTGACATCACCTTTCATCCCATTGAGGTAACTTTTCAACCCATTGACATCCAGCTTGTTCTCTTGTACGTGCTTGGCCAAGCTATTCAACATGAGTGGAGAACAGACTTTCATCATTTTGGAAGAAGTCAATTTTTTGATCTTAGAATCCTCAGCTATGACATTAGTAGCCTCTCTCTGTCTACCAGGATAGATACTCGGTACAAAATGTGTACCTCTATTGACCATACCATTAACCGTCTGTGGGCTTCTTGTGAATATGTCTTCTATGTCATACTCTCTCACATCTTCCTTCATTAATATCTTATGGAGGTCTTTGGCCCCTTTGTCATAAGAGACACGTTGTATCATACCTGCCAATAATGCTCCGAAAGTGCCATTTACGGCAGATCGAGTATTAGACGGTTCTTCATTGAAAAAAGTCGCTGAATGCTCAGCCAGATCCATCCCTACCGTTGATTTTAGGGACTCTAATAAGTTAGTTGCCATTCTTATTGAATATTTTAGATTAGTGTATAGTCATTGTGACGTGAAAATCGCAGTAAAGTACCGTATAAGAGGGCTATAAAGCAAATTTAGACCCAAAAACACAGCATTATGAAATTTACTTGCTCCGTAGTCATCGCCAAGAATCGTGATGACGTCGTCCATTTATTTGATAATCCAGATAATCTGCAACATTGGCAAGATGGATTCATATCGCTCAAGCATAGCTCAGGCACACTAGGAAAAGCAGGTGCTCAGAGCACCATCAGATACGATATAAGAGGTAAAAAAATGGATATGCTGGAGACTGTGACCAAAAGAAATCCACCCGAAGAATTTCACGGTACTTATGAAGGGGATTTCGGTAAGAACACGATGCACAATTACTTTGATGTTCTAGGTCCAGAAAGTACCAGATGGCGGTCAGAGCTGGAATATCTCGAGATGAATGGCTTTATAATGAAAACGATGGCCTTCCTTATGCCCAGTATTTTCAAGAAGCAAACTCAGAAGTGGATGGACCAATTCAAGGCTTTCGCCGAGAAAAGCTGATTGCATAATTCTATAAAATCTATTATGATTCTAACTGATGACATCCTAACATATCTTGACAGAAGCGTCCTTCGCTGGTTAGCAACCACCTGTGATGATCAACCCAATGTCTCTCCCAAAGAAATTTTCAAACACTACCAGAGTGATACGGTCATCATTGACAATAATGCTTCCCCTCAAACCGTCAGAAATATTAAATCCAAAGAACTAGTTTGCCTGGATTTTATTGAAATACTCATTCAAAAAGGTTTTCAACTAAAAGGTAAGACGAAAACCATCAACAAAAAAGACTCAGTATTTTCTCAAATGGAAAAGAAACTTCTCGAAATGATGGGAGGCAAGTATCCCTTTAGCTCCATTACTTCAATTACTGTTACACATGCCAAGCCCATACTGGCACCGAGATATGTACTGTTCCAAGATACCACAGAAGAAGAACAGATCGATAGTGCTCGGATAGCCTATGGATCAAATAATAATGAGACAATATAAAATATGAATAAGCTACAATTTACTCTCCTCACTGGTCTGTTATTGGGACTGAGCCTAATTACCACGAATCTCTTAGCGCAAGACAGAGTCACTGGTGCACCCTTTGCAACCAGATCTGAAGTCATCGCCCAGAATGGCATGGTGGCCACCAGTCATCCCCTGGCAACGCAGATAGGCCTTGACATATTGAAACAAGGAGGCAATGCCATAGATGCAGCCATTGCCGTCAATGCAGCCTTGGGCCTCATGGAACCAACCGGTTGTGGGATAGGCGGCGATCTATTTGCAATTGTCTGGGATGCAAAATCCAAGAAGTTACATGGACTCAATGCCAGTGGCAGATCTCCACAGTCTCTTACACTGGATTATTTCAAAAAAGAAGGTATGGAGAAAATTCCTGCACTCGGTCCCCTTCCCGTCAGTGTCCCTGGCACTGTGGATGGCTGGTATGAGTTACATGGAAAATTCGGAAGCTTGCCCATGGAAAAGATTTTAGCGCCGGCAATCAATTACGCAGAAGTCGGCTTCCCACTGACGCAGCTCATCGCGTGGTACATGTCCAGATCTATTCCATATTATCAGAAACTGGGTTACCCCAATATCAAAGAAACTTATATCGATCAGAATGATGGTAAAATAAAGGGGGAGGGCGAAATATATAAAAATCCATTTCTGGCCGAGACCTATAGAAAATTAGTCAAAGGTGGTCGAGATGTATTCTACAAAGGTGAGATTGCAGAAACAATTGCTCGCTTCATAAAAGCGCAGGGTGGATTCTTATCTCAAGCTGATCTTTCAGCTCATCGCTCTGAATGGGTAGATCCAGTCTCTGTCAATTACCGGGGGTATGACGTCTGGGAATTACCACCTAACGGGCAAGGCATAGCCGCTCTACAATTATTACAGATTTTGGAACTTTATGATTTTTCTCAAATAGAATTTGGGAGTGCAGAGCATCTGCATTTATTTACCGAAGCTAAAAAACTTGTCTTCGAAGATCGCGCTAAGTATTATGCGGATATGACTTTTGCCAAGGTACCAGTGGAAAAATTAATATCGGATAGCTACGCAGCAGAAAGACAAAAATTAATCAATGAAAGAGCAGGTACTTATACTGCAGGAGAAATAAGCGCCGGAGAAACAATCTACATGACAGTTGCAGACAAGGACGGCAATATGATCTCCCTCATCCAAAGTAATTACCGCGGGATGGGTTCTGCGATGGTGCCGCCAGGCTTGGGTTTCATGTTGCAAGATAGAGGAGAATTATTCAGTCTGGAGAAAGGCCAAGCCAATACTTATGAACCAGGCAAGCGCCCCTTCCATACCATCATTCCTGCCTTCATCACGAAGGGTGGAAAACCCTATGTCAGTTTCGGTGTGATGGGTGGCGACTTTCAGCCGCAAGGTCATGCACAGATTGTGATGAATCTAGTCGACTTCGGTATGAATCTGCAAGAGGCGGGGGATGCACCGCGCTTCGATCACTCAGGAGGCTCTTCGCCTACTGGTCAATATGAGACAGGCACTGGACAGATCAGGTGTGAGTCTGGCATATCCTATGAGACCATCAGAGGTCTGATGGATAGAAGGCACAAGGTAGGGTTTGCAAGAGGTGGTTATGGTGGGTATCAGGCTATTATGTGGGATGATGAGAATGGCGTCTACCGTGGGGCTTCAGAGAGTAGAAAAGATGGGCAGGCTGCGGGCTGGTGAGGCAGTATGGTAATTGAAAAACTAGGGTACATTTGCAGCTATTTAGCTACAATAGAAGATAAAATGAAATTAGATAAGAACAACCCTTGGCATAAAGTAAATATTGGTGAAAAAGCACCTGACATTGTCAATGGAATCATTGAAATTCCTAAAAACACCAGGGCCAAGTATGAACTAGACAAGGAATCAGGGCTTTTAGTCATGGATAGAGTCATTTATTCCTCAATGTACTATCCTGCCAATTATGGCTTCATTCCCAGAACTTATTGTGATGACAACGATCCATTAGACATTGTGATTCTTTCTCAGATCAGTATTGTACCCATGTGCATAGTTTCTGCTAAAGTCATTGGGGTCATGAGAATGATTGACAATGATGAACTTGATGACAAAATTATTGCTGTTGCTGAACATGACATGAGTGTAAGTCACATAAATGACATCTCAGAATTACCAAAACATTTTTTTAGAGAACTTAAAAATTTCTTTGAAGACTATAAAAAACTAGAAAAGAAGAAAGTCGTCATTGAAGAATTCCAGAATGCAGCTACAGCAAAGGAAATAATTAAACAGAGCATCCTGGACTATGAAGATTACATAGGTGACTCGAAGTAGGATTAACAAAAGTTTCAATAGAGGTTACCAAGCCGAATGCATAAATGCAAAACAACAAAAGAAACAAAAGAAAGACCAGTTCGAATTACTCATACAGGGATTTATAGTTAATCAGTATGGAATTAGTAGTGACTTATTTACACGGAGCACGATAGTCGACTTACGCGAAAAAATTAGTACAGCTCACTAAGCCAAAAAGGCATTTCACCACAGGATGGCAGAATCGTATTTTTCAGAAGCTCTTAGCTGGAGCACGAAGTGTAGCCCTTCACGACCAGAAACACAATGAGCATAGCTGGCTGGCTTAAGAACTAGTATTGACATCGCCATATGGATTCTGAAAAATTAATCAGCAAAAGACCGTATTCAAACTATCGTTAATAGCTGTAAATTAGTGGTCTAATTTAGTACAACCATGAAATACTTTTCGCTACTTATAGTAATATTCTTATGTGCTTGCGGTGATGATAACCCGCATTTAACCATAGCAGAATATATAGCTGCCAATAACATAGAAACAGAAGTCACTGATTCAGGACTTCATTACATCATACTTGAACCTGGCGGCAGTGAAAAACCAGTACTGAGTTCTGACATTAACATTGATTATACTGGCTACTTTTTAGATGGCGATAATTTTGATCAAGGAAATGATGTTACTTTCCCACTGGGGAATCTAATCCAAGGGTGGCAAGAAGGCATACGGTTGATAGGCAAAGGTGGTAGTATTACCTTGTTCATACCTTCTAGATTGGCTTATGGATCTCAAGGTGCAGGATCCATTCCAGGGAATACGGATATAGGATTTGATATCACCCTATATGATTTTGAGTGATGAACAAACGGTCCGCAACCAAGCCTACCCTCGTGTCTGCGCGATCCACTTATTTGGAGCTGTTTGCTCCATCCGGCTGAGGCGGAAATATTGATTCGAGGTGCTTTATTGGCAATGCTAAAAACGGGTGAATAGACTATTAAATCGATAAAATAATGTCACTATAGTTAAGATTTCTTTTGAATCTTTATTACTTCTGAAACTTCTCATCGCGATACATACTAAAGATCTGCAAATAAGTGAAGTTTTTAGGATCTAGTTTATCCTTAATCATTTTTGCTGCATAGTTCTTGATGTGCTTAACTACTGTTCTATCTTCAGTTGCCAAGTCATCATCAATAGTTGACATGTTATACTGCCTCCCTAGAGGAAAATCCTCAATAACCCTGTATGACTCCAGGTTATCCAAAGTGGGGTTATTCAACTTAGAAATATAGTCACACTTAAGTTTTTTTATTTCAACTCTTCTATTAGCGCTCATCTCTTTCTTTATTTGAGCATTAGGATGAAGCAATTGAGAATTTCCATAGCCATTCGCTACCATTCTTTCTTCAGCGATGCCTCGATTGTTCAAGTAATTGTACAGCTCTAAACTTCTAGCGATTGACAGACCAAATTTGACTGAACTTGAATCTAGGGATATTGATTTTCTGGCATAGACATGCCCACGAATCTCTATGCATAACTCATCATTAACAGTCATCAGATCGAATATAGCGTCCAACTCTGACTGCGAAGCTTCGAGCAATATCGACTTGCCTCTCACAAATTCCAGATTCGTCTGTATCATAGTACCAAAATCCATTCTACGCAGTGAGACTAGGACATGATCAGTCTTAGCCACTTTGGAGATAGTAATCACTTTTCTTTTATGAAAATGACCTTTGGAAGAAAAATACAGTTCAGTTGCAATCCTCATAGGGACTTTCAACGTAAAATTACCAGAAGCATCAGTAGAGAAAGTCTTTTTGTTTTTGCCCACATAAAGTGATACTTCTCCCTTGGTTCTTGTCAACGAGTCTTCTGAGGTAAGATACCCTCGGAACACTTTGAACTGTTGCGGCTGAGTAATATTTATCGTGACTCTTATATTTTGTTGCCTTACTTCTTCTGAGGATTCATTATGAGCTATGTTTTTTTCGCCGTGACTGTTTATGATGATTCTCTCAGGAATGATATTCTGGTTTGCCAGGAAATTCCTTACCTCTGCATTTCTTTTCTGCGATAATTCGAAGTTGTATTGATCTGAACCTTGATTATCTGCATAGCCATTCAATTCGAATTGTCCTACTGCAAGATTGATGTTTTTACAAAAACTATCCAGTTGTGATTCTTGATTCTCAGTCAGTACATAGTCGTTAACGCCATAGTCTAGGTGGAAGTGGGCAACCATGATTGTGGAATCTATCAAATCTTGAGATACTAGAATTTTACAGAGCAGGGTTAGGGCTAGGGTTAAGGTTAGGGTAAGTTTAATCTTCATTTTCTCAAATGATTTTATGGTAATAACTAGAACGGAGATCTTTCGACTTCGCTATGGTTCGCTCATGATAAAATGGGGTTTTTAAATTAAAAAACCTATTAACTGCTTTGCCTTCTATCGCCATAATGAAAGAAAATTCCACTTCTCCATTACCATCCCGATAGAAATAACAAAAATATCACGACCCTTTGACGACCAGCTCATCCCCCACTCTCACCAGCCCTTCTTCTTGCAAGATGACATTGGCACCGAAGTAGATTTTATTCATTTTCCTTCTATACTTGGCTAGAATCTTGAGAGGCTCTTTTCCTTTTTCTCCCGTCTTCTGATTGATGGTGATGACTTCGCAGCGAGCACAAGGCTTGATGACTTTCATCTTTGCAGCACCTAGCATGAACTCACCATATTGATCCTCCTCATGAGCACCTGTGGTTTCTAATTCGATATTGGAACGGAAACGATTTATGGGTATGATTTCTGGAGACAGGCTGTTGAGTTTATCCATACTGGCTGTTCCGAGTATGAGATAGGGATAGCCATCAGCAAAACTCAAAGCCGTCTTGAACGGCGCAACAGACAAGCGCTTGGATCTTTTAGATACCTTTGTCATCTTCACCAGAGTGCACGGTTGCTGCAAATGCTCAGAAAACCATTCAGAAAAAAGGGGATCCACTTCATTAGCTTTTAATTTACTGGACCAGACCTGGACTTTTTTCTTCTTTACACCATCTTGGTCTATTGGAATAAGCAGATCAGAATCCTCAAATTTTACAGCTAATTCATTATCTGATAATTGGCATCTGAATTTAGCCAAAGCACTATTGGACCTCTGAGTCAAAAACTGTCCTTTCTCATCCACCAGCATCCACCTGCGATCGTATTGGAAACCTTCGGCCATGGCAATTGCCTCCGTTACTGAAATGCCTCCTAGGCTTTTTATAGGGTAGATATTAAGAGCTTTAACTTTAACCATAGGTAACAAGTTAAGGCTAAAAATGCGCATTTTTTCAAATTTAACCCGCCCAATCAATGCACAAAGCCAAGTAAACCCCTTATTCCCCCAAAATCAAGCCATCTCATGGTATTTGGATTTAATGTGCTATTGATTATCGCAGAATAATCGACCTAGCTTTCAAGAATCCTTATCTGGTAATCGTGGCGGCCAATAGCATCCTGGATATGAATTTTCTGTGATTGTAACTTCACAAAACTACTCAGCTATCTAGATAAATTAAATGCCTCCAATCCTAATTGCAAATACTCCAAGACCTCCTCTTCATCAGGCATCATTATTTTCATATCGAGAATACGGTCTTCCCTAAAACCTATTATAGTGATAAAGGGCTGATAATTAGCGTCATACTGAGTCATCTCTAGATGTGCCCATTTATTACCTAACGTTTTGATCTTATGTTGCCGCCCCTTTCTCCAGACCAGCTCAACTTCTGGCAGCTTCGAATTATCATCCACATGTAATATGACAGAAACAAAATGTTTGTTCAGTAATGTCACGATAACTTCACTTTCCATTATCACAGCATTGACATCAGCAACATTTTTACACTTAGTCCCCGTGAACATTAAAAATATAGGCTTATTCGATTCCCTGGCTTTATTCAGTCCATAGTCATAATCATTAATTATTTCATGGAAGGGAGCTTGTTTGTTCGATGGATATAAGTTTTGAAGCTGAGTGATTGTTTTTTCATTATCGCTACTATAAGGTGCTGTCAGTGTGCACAGGTTAGTCCATAAGCTACCATGTTCTTCCAGCTTATCAGTTACATGTAAATCAGAAATAAAAAAACTATATGTAAAACTGCTAGGTGAAGCATGAACTATAAATTCCTCACTTTCTCTAAACCCAAGATAACCACAACTGCCACCGTGTGCTGTTGTGTATAAGATAACCTTATCACAATATTGCAGTCCACCCTTGTAAATTTCTGAAACAGATAACTCAATTCTTAATACCTGAAGTTGGAGATAATCCTCTTGTATTTCTGAAAGTCCTGCACTTTTAAATTTTCGTAAAGCAGTATCATTCATAGTGGAACTCAAGGAAACAAATGATTTACTTACTACAGTTCCTTTTACTATGACAGGAGTGGTGCGGTACGCTTCGAGCGTATCGGTTGGCTCGCAACTGCAAGCATTTACATCTGCAACCGCCCACAACAAGCACATGAAAAATACTGACAACAAGAATCTCATAACTTAGCGTCCTTGATTAATGATTATAAAGCTATCATTATTTCTTCAATACCGCCTGAATCCTCTGCACAAGCTCTTGATCCGGCAAGCCCTCTTCGCCCAGCACTGCAAAGGCAAAATTATCAGCTATGATTTCCTCAGGATGAATGATGTATTGCGTATTCCTGCCCACCTGTTCAAAGAAATTTTCCACCTGGTCCATACCATGTATGACCGGCCCTTCTCTGCCGATAACTGCAGACTTGGTTTCGTCGCCTTGCAGTTCCAAGAATCCAATACTTAAGTAATTGAAAAAACTACCGCCTGTATAATCACCTTTGGCATAGAGTATCATCATACAAGGAACAGCCTTCCCTCCTACGGTCACAGTGATGTAACTGTCTGTCTGAGTAGCGTCTGGATTGGTTATTCTATAAGCTCTTAGAGCCTTGGGATAAGCTATCTCTGGCATCATCTCAAAACCAATAAGGCCATATAATTCTTCTCGCAATTCTGGCTGAGATCTGGAAATGACATGGAATAATTCATGGACCAGCACCTTATCCATTCCTTCTGGCGGCATCTGAGCAAACGCCTCAGAACATACAATATAATTGCCCCTGGTATAAGCTGCTGCACCACCCTCTTCCTCAGCAGTGGTCTTGACCAGAAATACGGCTTTGTCCATCACTATTGCTAATCCATTATCCTTTATACTCTGCTCCACCCTCTTCAACGAAGCCACAATTTTTTTCTTTTCCTCCTCTGTCCATTCGAGCACTTGCTCAGGAATAAAAGACAATAATTCTTCTCGCGAACTGCCTGCCTTACCCATTCGAGAATCAATATCAAATTGACTCCAAGCCGCAGTAAATGAATCTTCAGTCACCAGCAATTTCTGAGCCTGCTCCACAGTTGCAAATTTCAAGTGAATTGAATTTCCATATTGAGTAGTTGCCGTAAGCATCATTGATAATAAAGTAAACACAATCATAATTTTATTTTAAAAAACTTATCCAATAGCGAATTTAAGCAGAACCAAGTAGGATCATCGACTGTATAGGTTTCTCAGAAGTCGGCCTTTTTCATTTTAGGCTTTAAAGGCTTAAATTCCGTTAAGAACAGGGTTGTGTCTGAGCCAAAGGCGAGTTTAAGCCTGTTTAGGAATTTCAGTTTTCAAAGTCGTTAAGAAATGAAATCAGCCTTGAATTTTTTGTTTCGGTTTTGTTTCAAGACAAAAATGAAAGCCTGCCGGCGAGGCAAAAGCCTAAAGAGTTGATGATCAACAAATTATAGCATCCAAATTAGAAAAAAAATAGCGTATTCTAAATGCGTGATTCAGAAATCTTAATCTAAAATCCCAACCGCCAACTCCACCCACACCAACAACCAAACGAATACTACAATTAAAATGTATAACCACCGACGCTTACTTTCCACCATTCTGAGAACAAAATCAATACTCACGCCAGCCAAAAACAACAACCAGCCGGCCAGAAAAAAATCTCCAAATCCCCAATTCACCTCCTCCGTAAATTGCATCGCCACAAGAGGTACCAGCAATATTAAAACTACAATGAAGAGTATCCTAACAAACCTGTTCATTCCCTGTTCATTACTACTCTCCAGAAATATGAACGATTATCTCTCGCGTATGGCTCCGCTGTCGATGCTCCCACAAATAAATCCCCTGCCAAGTACCTAAGCCTAATTTCCCACCAGAAATAGGAATCTGCTCTGAAGTATGCGTCAGTGCAGATCGTATATGTGCCGGCATGTCATCCGGACCCTCAGCACTATGCTCATACCTGTTGCCACCTTCTGGAACCAACCGAGCAAAAAAGTTTTCAAAATCCAACAACACATCAGGATCAGCATTCTCTTGAATCAATAAAGAAGCAGAAGTATGCCGAACAAACAAAGTACACAGACCCGTCTCGACACCAGAATCAACCACTGCTCTCACCACCTGGCCCGTTATCATATGAAGCGTCTTCCCCTCGGTGCCGATTCTTATTATTGACTGATACTGTTTCATTCCTAAAAATTTTTAATCAAGTCCCCTAATTCCATCTCGTCATCCGTAACGCAGTCGCACCGCTGGCTGTACCGTTAAACCATTGATTCGTCGCTACTCCAATCCAGCACACCTCCAAACCTTAAAATCTTACCCCTAGAGATCTCCCAACTGCGGCCTCAGCACAACTTCCTCAACCACTGCCGAAGCACTCAAGTTAAGTAAGCTCCATACTGTATCTGCAATGTCCCGAGCTTGCATCAATCTACTCGCAGGCAATTGGTCTTTCATGCCCGCCCACGAGTGGGACCAGGTTGCACCTGGCATGATCGTCGTAACCTTGATGCCTTTGTCTTTGAGTTCTTCACGTAGCACTTTAGAGAATCCACGCAAAGCAAATTTCGAGATGCTATAAGAACCGCCATTGGGGTAAGCCATGAAACTGGCTATGGACGCCATATTGATAATGAATCCTGACTTATGCTTCATCATACCAGGTACTAGTTTCCTGGTGAGATGATACGCTGAGTACAGATTAGTTTCTATCATGGTCTCGAGAGCACCATCCTCCTCCTCATAGATGGAACCCGGTAAGAAAACACCTGCATTATTGATCAGGACATCTATCTTATCAAAGGTTTTGAGACAAGTCTCCCCAAAATTCAGGACCTCTTGTTTCTGGCGCATATCCACTCGGGACGTTGACACGGAGATTTTGGGATTAAGTGCTGACAGAGCAATTTTGGCCGCAGCCAGATCTTCTGCATTTCTAGAGCAGATCATAAGATCATAGCCCTCCGTCGCCAACTTATCCGCTATGGCTCTACCTATTCCTTTGGTTCCTCCTGTTATTATCGCATTCATACTTAAGATTTCAGAGCAAGATAAGCTATTAACCAAAAAAGTGATTCCCACTAGGCTATTGTGTCGACATACACGTACTTTCGCAACAGCAATGGGCATTAATTTACTATCACACTTAGGCAAGTTCATCATATGGCACAGGGAAATATTCAAACTTCCTGAGAACCTGAGAATGTACTACAAAGAGACCATCCGTCAGATGTATGACATCGGCGTGGGCTCTCTGATGATCATCGTGGTCGTCTCTGTTTTCATAGGTGCTGTGACTGCTGTCCAATTTACCTACCAGCTTCAGGGAACAGCGATACCCAGTTATTATATAGGCTACATCGTCAGGGACATGATGATCATAGAACTTGCGGTAACTTTTTCCTGCATCATACTGACTGGTAAAGTCGGATCCAATATCGCTTCGGAAATCGGTGGTATGCGCCAGAAAGAGCACATAGATGCGATGGAGATAATGGGTGTGAATACCGCCTCATTCCTAGTACTGCCCAAGCTTCTTGCAGCCCTACTCATGATTCCCTTGCTCGTGTCGATAGCTGCAGTCGTCAGTATCGTTGGTGGCTATTTTGCATCCACTTACTCTGGCAATTATTCCCATGAGGAATTCGTGGAAGGCTTGCGTTCATTCTTTATTCCTTGGAACGTGATGATCATGTACATCAAATCATTTGTGTTTGCCTATATCCTCACATCAATCGCTTGTTACCAGGGTTACTTTGTCAATGGTGGAAGTATAGAACTCGGTCAAGCCAGTACCAGAGCCGTCGTCTATGGAATCATCTGCATACTGATAGCTGATTATATCATCGCCGTATTACTGACAGGATAAAATGAACATACTATGATCAGGGCAGAACGCATATTCAAATCCTTCGGTGAGAACGAAGTACTGAAAGGCATTGACTTCACCTTCGAAGCGTCCAAGACCAATCTCATCATCGGAAAGAGTGGCGCTGGAAAAACCGTACTACTCAAGATCTTGGTGGGACTATTTGCCCCGACCTCAGGGAGTATCTGGTATGATGACAGAGACTTCTGCAAGTTGCCTAAAAATGAATTGCTCAAGATCAGAATGGAGGTCGGTATGCTCTTCCAAGGCAATGCGCTATTCGACTCTATGACAGTAGAGGAAAACATCCGATTTCCGATGGACATGTTTACCAAGATGACTGCAACAGAAAAGAGAAACCGTGTCGACTATTGTCTGGAAAGAGTCAGTATGGAAGGTATCAATGGCAAATATCCTTCAGAAATTTCTGGCGGCATGCAAAAGCGGGTCGGCATCGCCCGAGCTATAGTACTCAATCCCAAATACCTCTTTGCTGATGAGCCTAACTCTGGCCTCGATCCCAAGACGGCCATCACAATAGATGCTCTACTGACGGACATTACCAATGATAACAATATCACCACCATCATCAATACCCATGATATGAATTCCGTAATGGAAATCGGTGAGAATATCTGTTTGCTGCATCTAGGAAAATTGGCATGGCAAGGAAGCAAGGATGATGTACTCGAAAGTGAAAATGAAATCTTGCAAGATTTCATATTTGCCAGTCCCTTCTTGCAAAAATTAAAAGCAAGAGCGCTGGGAAACAATCCAGTTTAGACATCGAGGGGAATTTTTCCAAGTATGTACCTCAGTCTGAAGATTTTTCAAATTTTCTTACCCGAAACTAAAATAGAAAAACCCAATTGAAACGATTATTGGTCAACTCCATTTATGCTAGATCCTTCAAGGGCTTATCCAAAGAAATATGGTTACTCTCTCTGGTGATGTTGATCAACAGGAGTGGTGCCATGGTCATTCCGTTCTTGACCATCTACTTGAATACCGAACTGAATCTCGCTCTGAACAAATGTGCTTTCATCATGGCTAGTTTTGGTCTGGGTTCCGTGGTGGGTTCATTCACGGGAGGTGTATTGACAGATAGAATTGGTTTTTTCAAGGTTATGTACAGTAGTCTGCTTCTATCGTCTATTTGTTTCATGAGTATGATGAACGTGACAACCTTCCTACCCTTATGCATGGGGATATTCATTCTGGCATGCATCTATGAGGTTTTTCGTCCTGCGAATCTTACGGCTATAGAAACTTTCTCCAAGAAGGAGAACAAAACGCGATCACTGGGGCTGGTCAGGCTGGCTGTGAATTTAGGCTATGCGATTGGGCCTTTTGCGGGTGGTATGATTGCAGCGAGCTTGGGCTTTGATTATCTGTTTCTATTTAATGGTTTGGCATTACTCATCGGTGGCATTACTTTTTTTATACTATTCAAAAATAAAAAACAGAGAGCCACAGAAAAGGAAATTTCCGCTATGGAAAGAAAAGCACTTCAAATGCCCTGGAAAGACAAGAAGTACTTGATTTATCTTTTCTTCTTCACCTTGACGATCTTTGTGTTCTTACAATTACTATATACCGCTCCTTTATTCTTCAAGACAGTTTACGGTTTCAGTGAGAAAATGATTGGTTCCATCATGGCTTTGAATGGCATCATCATTGTAATTTTTGAAATGCCTTTGCTGTATAAGATTGAAAACAGCTACAAGCCTGTGCTTCTAGTGGTCATAGGCAGTGTTCTGATAGGATTGGGGTTCGGTGTTTTTACCTTGATCACTGTTCCCATGGTCGCAGCTGTGATCTACACGTTGTTCGTCACCTTTGGAGAGATGCTCAGTTTTCCTTTCAGCAATAGTCATGCATTGAATTTTACCAATGATCATAATCGAGGCAAATACATGGGCTTGTATACGATGACCTTTTCCAGTGCACACGTCGTAGCACCCTTGGCTGGACTCTATCTGGTGGAGTGGGCAGGTTATGGTGTCTTATGGGGAGGCTCAGCTATAGTATGCATCTTGGCTGCAGGCATGATCTGGTGGACTGGACGGGAAACTCTATTGTTAGTATAAGTTCCCGTAAAAAGCAGTTTCATGAAGTTGTGATTATTTATCTACTTTTAGATGAAAATCATTTCATGCAGAAGATCAACTTTCCAATTTCACTTCAATTTAAAATCTCTACTTTTTCCAATGACTTTACTGCTACGGATTTCGGTGGTAAAGTGATAGCGTATGTTAAGCAAAAAATGTTCAAATTAAAGGAAGACATCATCATATACAGTGATGAATCTGAATCAGAACAGTTGTACAGAATAAAGGCGGATAAGTGGTTGGATTTTTCAGCTGCGTATGCTTTCTACGATAAAGAGGGAAAGGAATTTGGCAAAATTACAAGAAAGGGTTGGCGATCAATATGGAAAACGAAATATACCATACTCGATGAAAATCAAAACATACAATATCATATAGGTGAAGAAAACGCCTGGGTTAAAGTAGGGGATTCAATTTTAGGTCAAATCCCAATTCTAGGTGTTTTAACTGGCTACCTTTTTAATCCCTCATACATAGTTACGAATACTGATAATGTTCCCGTAGTGAGATTAAAAAAGAAAGCTTCCTTCTGGGGAAGGAACTTTGAAATTACCAAGGAGGGAACTATGAATGAAGATGATGATGACCGAATTTTATTGGGTCTCATGATGATGATTCTACTGGAAAGAAGAAGAGGATGATTTATTATCAAACAGGGCTGAGACCTACTAAATTTTGAATACTTAGTAAAAAATTAATCAACCCTTCCGCAATATCTTATCCATCCTTTTGCCCCTAGCAAGCTCATCAACTAGCTTATCCAAGTATCGAACTTGCTGTGTCAAAGTGTTTTCTATTTCTTCTACGCGATATCCACAAATGACACCTTTGATGAGGGAAGCATTGGGGTTGAGTTTAGCTTTCGCAAAAAATTCTTTGAAGGTGACTCTGTCATCTATAAGTTTTTGCAATTTATTCTCGCTAAATCCAGTGAGCCACTCTATAACCGCTCTTAATTCTTCTTGAGTTCTGCCCTTTTTCTCTACTTTATTGACATAATGCGGGTGGACAGAAGCAAAGGACATATTGGCGATGCGTTCGTCGTGGTGGCTGGTGTCTTTCATTGTAATACGCATTCGAATTCTAAATTTAGCAAATCTCAATGTTTATAGAATATAGAAAAGCAAGATTCTATTCACTGTTTAAAGAGTATATTAGAGTAAACGACTTTACTTCCTACATTAAAAATATTGTCGATGCAGGTACAGTGCACGATACACCTGATTATTGTATCGTTTTCAAATATAAAAAACTATACTATCATGCGCATTTATCTTCATTTGTCCCCAAATACAGAAATTGTACCCTACGATTACCAGCAGACTCTTGTCGGTGCATTTCACAAATGGTTAGGAAAAAATGCCCTGCATGATGAACTATCACTTTACTCCCTGTCATGGCTGGATAAGGGCAGTATCAGAAAACAAGGATTGGATTTCCCTAATGGGTCAACATTTTTCATCAGCGCCCCTGATCCAGACCTATTAGCCAGGCTAGTGAACGGCGTATTCAAAGGTCATCAAGTGAGATGGGGCATGGAGGTGCAAGAAGTAACCATTCAGCGCACCCCCAAGCTGGGCAATAAGCAGAAATTCTTCGCCCAAAGCCCAATCTTACTCAAACGACGCTTAGAAGATGATAAATATCATAAGTACTTCTTTCCCGGCGACGAGCTCTCTGATACCATTATGACAGATATCCTTCATAGAAAACTAGCTCAGATGAACCTCAGCACAGATGTCTCCCTCAGGTATGACAGCACCTATCCACATCCAAAAATCAAAAAGATAAAATACAAAGGTATCGACATCAAAGGCGCCCTGTGCCCAGTAATTGTGGAAGGCGATCCCAGAGCAGTTGCTTTTGCGTGGGAAGTGGGAGTGGGGAATAGTACTGGGATAGGGTTTGGGGCATTAATTGTTTAAACAAAACATAGATGAAGTATGGAATACCATATCGTAAAATACATAGGTCATTTTGGATTTATCAAACCCTGGACAGCAGTAAGAGATAAAGAGACTTTCTCTCAACAGTTCTTAACACCTTCCATTGTTGAAGGCATTGAGAAGAAGTTGTTTCCTGAATTACTAGGAACAAAAGGCATTTGCAAGATAAGACGACATCGTCTAAATTATCTTGGACTAACTGTACAACAAGAAAGGACATGGTCAAAAGGTGGTTTTAAGGTTGAGAAAAATAAAGACAAATGGAAAACAAATCTTGCCATTATAGATAGAGGGGTAATGCTTGAACCTCATTTGCATTTAGCTTTTGATTACTTCGAAGATGCATTTAAGGCTACCAAAGAACACATTTGCCTTTGTAGAAACGAAGATATAATGTTACCAAATGATGAAATTTTAAATATTTCGGTAAAGGATTTCAATCTTATTCCAGGATTTGAATTATTGTTTGATGGTGACAAAGATTCTATGTTTAAAGTAGGTCATAATCGCTTTAATCATGCTGCTGAAATGTATGGAGAGTTAAGAGTCTTTGGGAACCCAATCCGTCAATCTTAAGCTAAATAAACTGAAACCATTAAGCACGATATTAGCAAAAAGTATAGATAGGGGAGGAACAACTCTTCTTGAACATACTCAGCATGTTGCTATGGCCATAGAGGTTTTTGCCGAAAAATATCACTTTGATTTTGATAAAAAATTAGCTATTAAAGCTGCTGCTTTGCATGACTTGGGAAAGGCTCACGTGCATTTTCAACACAAAATTAATAGTGATAAAGATTATAAATCTTTAAGGGAAAAAGAGGAATGGAATTATATACATAGACATGAATTATCTTCACTAGGTTTTTTATCAATATTTCCTAAAGAAGAATGGTCATCAATAATTGATATGGTTGTTGGTCATCATAAGTCAATTAAAGAGGATAAAAGTTCACGAGGAATTATTGATTTAGCAGATGAAAAAGACCCTTACTGGCTAGAAAATCACTTGATTAATTGGAAAGATTGGTCGCCTTATGGTTTGGATATTTTGAAGCAATTCAATTTTGACAACATAGACATACGACCTATATCATTAGAAGAAGCGGAAGAAAATTTAGAATACGTTTTAAGCTATTGTAAAAGAAAACCATTGGGCTGGTCACCTTTGAGAGGTTTATTAATGTCGGCAGACCATTTTGCTTCTGCTTTCATTAATGGAACATCTGCAAAATTGGAAGACCTTTTTGCTATTCCCAATCTAAGTTTTTATAAAAACCCCAATCGTGAAAGCGCCCTTTATCCGCTTTCTAAAATTGATACTGAAGATAAGAGACAACATACAATTGTAGTTGCACCTACAGGAGCAGGAAAAACCGATTTTTTATTAAAAAGATGTAAAGGAAGAATTTTCTATACGTTGCCTTTTCAAGCTTCTATTAATGCAATGTACGAACGTATCAAAGGCGATATTAAAAATGAAAACCCCAACGTTGAAACACAAGTACGAGTTTTACATTCGACTTCTGCTCTTTTGGTAAAAGGTAATAAAGACGCAGAGAGTTTGCAGCATTTTGGAGGAGCAGCTATCAAAGTTTTAACCCCTCATCAATTAGCATCGATCATTTTTGGAACAGCAGAGTTTGAAAGTATGATGCTTGACCTTGAAAGAACAGATATCATCTTTGATGAAATTCATACTTATTCAGATGTTGGACGGTCGATGGTCTTAGAAATTATTCGGACACTTTTAAGATTGAATTGTCGCATTCATATCGGAACAGCTACAATGCCTTCGCTTTTGTATAATGAAGTTTTGAAATTATTACAAGAAAACGGAGATGTCTATCAAGTGAAACTAGAAGATGATATCCTTGATGGATTCAATAGACACATTGTTCACAAAATGAAAGATGAAACAGAAATTGATGCTGTTTTGAATACTGCTTTTGAGCAAAAGGAAAAGGTCCTAGTCATTTTCAATACCGTTAAAAAAGCACAAGAGGAATACATCCGTTTGACTGAAGAATTTCCACATATTCCTTCTATGCTCATTCATAGTCGTTTTCGGAGAGGTGACCGTTTTGCATTGGAAACTCGTTTAAAATCAGAATTTAATGGTGATGGTTCAGTGCAATATGGAAATGGTTTAATGCCTTGTTTTGTAATATCTACACAAGTAGTTGAAGTGAGTTTAGATATTAGTTTTGATAGAATGATTACACAAGTTGCACCTTTAGATTCTTTGATACAACGTTTTGGCCGAGTCAATCGAAAACGGTCAAAAGATACTATTGGAAAATACAAACCTGTTCATGTAATTGAATTGAATGGAAATGCTTTGCCTTATAAAGTTGAAATTTTACAAGCAAGTTTTGAACAATTAGAAGACAATACCTTACTAAGAGAAAGAAGCTTACAATCCAAAATTGATAAAGTTTATCCTTCTTTAGATACAAAGCCGATTGATATTCATTTGATATTCCATGAAGGTCAATACAAAATAAAGGAGCTTTGCCATAGACGAAGTGCTGTAATTGTGGAAGCCTTAGAAATTCAATCTGCCACTTGTATTTTATCGTGCGATAGAGAGAAATACCTTGATGCAAGATGGGGCGAACGAATCCCCATGGAAATTCCGATTAGTATTAGAACCATGGCACGATATAAAAACCAATACGAACAATTAGAACATGGTTCTCACCCTTTTGTAGTACCACAAAAGGAAGAAGACCATTTAAAATACGGATTGAAATTAGTTGAGCCTGAAATATTTTTATGATATGTACACAAGTTATATTGGCAAGAAATTTTTAAAAATTTATCGGGACAAAAAGAAGTTACCTGATGATTATACTGCTCGACAATTTTTTGACGAAGAGTTGTTTCCATTATTCTTTGATAATGAAAAGTTTTTTATGTCTGTTCATAGTAGTCCTTTTGACCAACTGTTTGCAGAAAGTGGTGCTAAATTTAAAAAACATAAAAAGGAAAACCCTGGTGTTCCTTTTATTCCATTACATAAAATTAAAGAACATAGAGTTCGGAAATTAAAAGAACTTCATGAGAAAATAGGTAATGGTGAAATAGGTGGCAATACAGCCGTTGGTTATTATACGAAAGATAATACAGGCACAACTTCTGGTCAAATTACGAGTATGAAAGAATTCGTTACATCAGAAGATATGTATTCTTCGTGGATAGGCGAAGGTTTAGGAATTAGAGTAGATGGAGGAATTATTCTAATTGACAAGGATGATGTATTATGGACAATCTTCAAGGGATGGAATTACTATCGAAAGTACCTTTCACAAACACCAAACTTAAAAGATAAGCAAATTGAAACGTGGAATGGACATTGGCTAAATCATGCATTTGGTGAATATTTTCATGTAGATAATCCTCTAGCCGAATTTGATCCAAAACCCGAAAATGTTTTAGGAAAACTAGCAATCCCAACGATTGATTGGATTAAAGTAATTTTCGCTTTATCAAGGCAATATCCAAAGCAAACTCTTACAGCTTATATTTATAATCTTTCTAAAACGAATACAACGCTTGGTTTTATTAATATTCAATTACCTAAAGTCAAAAAATTGGTTCAACTGAAAGGGGAGTTATATACACTCCCAAGAGAAAGATTAAACCACCAGAACTTTGAGAAAATGTATTCCACCTTCTACGATTTAAAGAATGCTTGTAAGTTGGGTGTTATTGGAATGAAAGCTTTAGAACCTAAAAATTTGAGAGCATTTATGCCATCAGGTTCTATCACTTATGCTCAAGGAAAAGATTACAAATTTTCAAACCCCAAGGTTCAACAAAAGAAGAATGAAGAAACAGATGAATTTGAAATTCGTGAACAAAAAGCGAAAAGTAAATACAACGAACAAATAATAAATTTTCAAATTTTTAAAACTTGGATAACCGCTATGCTTAATAACAAAAAAGAACTCAACGCTTTGGCTGAACAAGTTGCTCAAGCATTGATAGATTTCGAAGTCAAAAACAGAACCTCAGAATCAGGACGAGGTAAAGCTACTTATACTCGGTTAAGTGAAGATGTAAAAGCTTCTAAATCGCTTCGTGAATTTGTCGAAAAATTAACGGAGTTAATGTCTAAATATAAAGAGGGTGCAGAAGTATTTAAGAAAGTAAAAGATACTGTTCTTGAATTACCTTCTGATCTATTTCCTTTGTTTATCACACTTATTAGGTTTGAATATCAATTTAAAAAATCAATAAACTCGTAAAATTTAAAAAATATGAAACCATATATTTATCTAAGAGCATTACGCTATGCAGAGCATACAGTCTTCGGAGTTCAAAATGGACAAAAGACTTATCGCGACCCACAATTCGGACGACAAATGGCTTATTCAAGTGGGCAACAAGTTAAACGTTCCATTATTGAAGCTTTATCAAATGAACTTAACGTTCCATTTGCCGCAATTACTTTTAATTGGAAAATAGAAAAAGGTGTAGCTGGAATGTTAGAACCTCATTCACCTTGTGACCCATCTTTTCCAGACCAATTATTAGGAGGCTACATGAAGGCGCAAAGTGATAAAATGACCGTTAAGAGGAGAAGCCCAATGTCTATTTCGGCAATGCGTCCCTTGCATCCTCTCTTAGGAGGTCTGGAAAGAGAGACAGAGGCGGTTGTATTTGATCGTTCTTCAAAGCCAGAAAATCATATTGTCAAGGTTTATCAAGTTGATGGAAAAAAGAGAACTGAAATTCCACAAGAAGAGCTTGAAGAATGGTTGGTTTCAAATGAAAGAAATCTTGGCCCAAAATATTACAATGGGAATGGGATGACTAGAGCAACAGGCTTATTTGTTTATGACGTAGCTATTGATTTACGAACTTTATTTTGTGTATCTACTAACAAATTAGAACCTGAATTATTTCCCGAAATTGAAACGAAGTTAAGAGATGCAGGATGGGTAGATGGAAATAATGTTTTTGGGAAATGTTTGATTTTACCAAAAGATCAACGAGAAAAAATTATTCCTTCTTTAGCTCATGCTTTAATGAATTGGAGAATTACAAGTAATCAAGCTCGTACATTTAGTTTGATGGAAACGATGGCGATTGCTATTAGTGATAATGCTAATCAAATTGCATATGCTATTCGTGGTGAGCTTCGAGAGGATGTAGATAGACAAGCAGCTGTTCCAAGAATTGATGAAACCGCTAAGGCTGATATTTTTATTACTCCTTCTTGTTCTAGTCGTATCCAAGGGGCTGTAGGTTCGGCAGATGCTATTGATAAAGCTGAAGAAGAATTAGTAAAGTTAATGACGGATTTTGATTATGAAAATCAAATGTAGTATTGGAAAGTTTGATAGTAGTAAGCACACTCCTCCCAGACCACAGCTACCACATATACAGTCGTGGCAACAATAGAGAACTCATATTCTTCAATGAAGGGAACTACGAGTATTTTCTTATGAAATACTACAAGTATATGGATGGCTACTGGCATACCCTGGCCTGGGCCCTTATGGGCAACCACTTCCATCTGGCCATAAAAGTTAAGTCTACTGAAGAGATACTCAATAAAGCATCCAAGGATTTCAAAAGAGTAGATGTAGGTTTTTTAAGCAAGCACAAAGAAATCATCGAAAACCACAGGTCATATCGGAGCACAGACCTGCCAAGTTTTGAAAACTTAGCAGGTCTTACCGCCCTCCAGCCACATTTACTAGCCTGGGCTGTGTCTGAGAGATACCGTAGATTCCTGATGGGATACGCCAAAGCCATCAATAAGCAGCAAGCTCGTACAGGTAGCCTCTTCCAAAAAACTACTCGCAGAAAACACCTTGAATCCGAAGCAGATTTCACTGGTACCATATGCTATATACATCATAATCCTATCCATCACGACCTTGCAGTAACTTATGACCAGTACCAGTGGAGTTCTTATTTGAGTTATCTCGACCCTAATATAGTTTATTCACGACCAGTGAGTGATCTGTTCGAATCTGTGGAACATTTCGTCCATGTACATAAGGAATACCAGGAGTATAAAAAAGCTAACAGTTACTGTGTAGAAAATGAACGATTATGACCTCAGGGACTCTAATTGCCTATCTACACCTCTGCCATCGTAAGCTATGGCTTCATACCCACGATATACGTATGGAACATACCAGCACGGCCGTAGCCATAGGCAAGCACATAGAAGAAACCACTTATGCCCGCCGATCACAAAAGTGGAAAGAACTTAATCTGGGTCACCTAAAAATAGATCACTATGACCCCGTGACTAATACCATCAGAGAAGTCAAGAAAAGCCCCAAACTAGAGGAGGCCCACATCGCTCAGGTCAAGTACTACATCTATGCCCTTTCTCAAAGAGGTATCGATGATGTCACTGGACTCATAGAATACCCTAAGCATAAAAAAACGACTGAAGTCTCTTTAAAAAAAGAAGAGTGGACTATGATCAAAGGCTGGGAAGCAGAAGTAGATCGTATCACAAATCTTGAAACTTGTCCACCATTGACAACAAAACCCTACTGCAAAAAGTGTGCATTCCATGACTTCTGTTACATATAAATAACTGATGAAAAGAGCCTATTATTTATTCAATCCAGGCCGCATGAGTCGTAAGGATCACACTCTGAAATTCCAACCGACCAGCGAAGAGGGCAATAAGAATGACAAGCCACGCTATTTGCCAGTCACAGGAGTCAGTGCCCTTTACATATTTGGTAGTGTGGATGCCAATAGTGCCATCTATAACTTCCTAGGTCAGAAACACATACCTGTACATTTCTTTGATTACCACAAACATTACACAGGCTCATTCACCCCCAGAGAATATCTCCTTTCTGGAAAAATGCTAATTGCGCAAGCTGCCGCCTATCAGAAAAAGAAACATCGTCTCACCTTAGCCAAAGCAATCGTAAGAGGTGCCACTTTTAATATTCTGAAAAATCTACGCTATTACAATAACAGAGGTAAAAATCTAGAAAGCCAAATCAATCATATCGATAACCTCAGGAATGAAATTGCTTCTTGCTTATCCATATCAGAGCTGATAGGCATAGAGGGGAATTGCAGACAAGTCTACTATTCTGCCTTTGATGAGATAGTGGTGGGCTATGCATGGGAAGGCCGACGTAAAAGACCTCCCAAGAATGAATTGAATGCCTTGGTCAGTTTTGGTAATGCGATGTGCTACACTCTCTGTCTGGATGCCATATATAACTCACAACTTAATCCCACGATTAGTTACCTTCACGAGCCTGGCACTCGTAGATACAGCTTGTCTCTGGATATTTCTGAGATCTTCAAGCCCATTCTAGTGGACCGTCTTATCTTCCGTCTTTGCAATAAAAAGGAAATCAGAAGTGACCATTTTGATTTTATAGATGATGCTTGTTTTCTATCTGACAGGGGAAGGAAAGTATATGTAAAGGCCTGGGAAGAAAAATTGCAACAGACCATAGAACATAGAAAACTGGGTAGAAAAGTAAGCTACAGACATCTGGTAAGACTTGAATGCTACAAACTGGCTAAGCATTTGTTAGGAATGGAACAAGAGTATGAGCCTTTTAAAATATGGTGGTAAGATGTATGTAATAGCGGTATATGACGTTGATTCTAAGCGCGGTTCCAAAATGCTGAAACTCTGTAGGCGGTATTTGCATTGGATACAGAATTCGGTATTTGAAGGAGAAATTACTGAAGTGGCTCTGAAGGAATTGATTCATGATGCAAAAGCCATTATGGATGAATCTCAGGATAGTTTTATCATATTTAAAAATCGCAGTGCAAGCTGGCTGGACAAACAGATAATCGGTCAGGAAAAATCCAGTATAGATCAGTTTCTCTAGTCGTCGCTGAAAGCTGAATTTCTCTTATTAATGACAAAAAGCTCTTTGAAATCTTGGAACCTACCTAAAACATTGGCATTCAGACCTTGTCGGTGGCCCGTAGACATTACTTCATCGAGGATTGACGAGGATCCGCACGATTTCGAGTGGCTTATCAAAACAGACAACTATGATTATCAAGCGTTTATATATCTTAGTGGTCGGACTATCAATTGTACCTATCTGGAATTGAAACTTATTGAGGAGAATAAACCTGTGAACACTACACCGCTATCAATTGTACCTATCTGGAATTGAAACAAGTGAAACGCTCAAGGGAGCGCAGCGACCGAATGACTATCAATTGTACCTATCTGGAATTGAAACTGTGCTCTAATCTTTCGCTCAACCATGACATGCTGCTATCAATTGTACCTATCTGGAATTGAAACGGAACTATACGACCAGACTGCGACGGTGCAGAACTGGTCTATCAATTGTACCTATCTGGAATTGAAACTTCTTTTCAGTTCAAGGACATCAATGTCAAAAAGAACTATCAATTGTACCTATCTGGAATTGAAACCACTATTACGACCCAGCACCGCCTTGTCAGTCGGGAGCTATCAATTGTACCTATCTGGAATTGAAACTAACTATAGTATCCATAGAAGGATCTCTCATCAAGGCTATCAATTGTACCTATCTGGAATTGAAACTAAATGATAGTAACGCAACCAGCAGACCCGATTCTACTATCAATTGTACCTATCTGGAATTGAAACAATAACAGTATCACCATTAGGGTAAAACTGCATAGTCTATCAATTGTACCTATCTGGAATTGAAACTCTCTTTGATTCTTTTGGGACGTGTCGCAAGAGACCTATCAATTGTACCTATCTGGAATTGAAACTTGATATCGGCTTGCAGACTATTTCCTCGATTGGTCTATCAATTGTACCTATCTGGAATTGAAACAGGTCAGAAAGATATGACCGTCCGAATCCACAACACCTATCAATTGTACCTATCTGGAATTGAAACTATTGGATTCACCACACCACTGAGCAAAATAGGATGCTATCAATTGTACCTATCTGGAATTGAAACCAAAAGTTGTTATAGATGGTGTAACGTTCGTTTTCACTATCAATTGTACCTATCTGGAATTGAAACTTGAGGCTTCCACTACGTTCGCAGCTCAGGGCACATACTATCAATTGTACCTATCTGGAATTGAAACTTTTGTAATAATTACCTGAATCATCGCATAAGGCTTCTATCAATTGTACCTATCTGGAATTGAAACCAGATGGCACTGGCACCTACTCATGGGTTGCACCTTCTATCAATTGTACCTATCTGGAATTGAAACCTATTTCAAGGTCTAGCAACCATCCAGTCAAGCAGCCTATCAATTGTACCTATCTGGAATTGAAACCTGATGGCACTGGCACTTACTCATGGGTAGCTCCAGCTATCAATTGTACCTATCTGGAATTGAAACTGTTATCGTATCGCTGCCATCGTCACAAAGAGTTTGCCTATCAATTGTACCTATCTGGAATTGAAACCTGTGACGACTTTGGCTAATACAAGCTTCGGTGCCTCTATCAATTGTACCTATCTGGAATTGAAACGATCATACTGGTAAAGAAGTCGCTGAGGAATTAGGTCTATCAATTGTACCTATCTGGAATTGAAACAGCACTCAATGCACCCGAAAGACTAATCATTTCGGCTATCAATTGTACCTATCTGGAATTGAAACGAATTTGCCGTTGATGTCTCTAACTAATTTCGTCTTGCTATCAATTGTACCTATCTGGAATTGAAACCTCTTTTCTAATGGCTTCTGGACTTCGTACAATAGCTATCAATTGTACCTATCTGGAATTGAAACGCATATCTGCAGTACTTAAATTCATTACCCTATACACTATCAATTGTACCTATCTGGAATTGAAACTTCAATGGAAGCCCGTCTGTTGTTAATCCTGTATTCTATCAATTGTACCTATCTGGAATTGAAACTTTTCATTATAAACTGAACGTATAACACCACATAACTATCAATTGTACCTATCTGGAATTGAAACTTTTGGATTTCTTCATTAATACAGGATTAACAACAGCTATCAATTGTACCTATCTGGAATTGAAACAAGTTAAAACGATTAGATAATATGTCCTCTTCTGCTATCAATTGTACCTATCTGGAATTGAAACCGTTTTTCAACGACATTCACGAGCCTTGTAGTTTAGCTATCAATTGTACCTATCTGGAATTGAAACAAATCGTTAACACATCTGATCTGCAAAAAGCAAAACTATCAATTGTACCTATCTGGAATTGAAACCTATTTCAAGGTCTAGCAACCATCCAGTCAAGCAGCTATCAATTGTACCTATCTGGAATTGAAACTTAACTATAGAAATGTGCTTAGATGTATCAGCAGGACTATCAATTGTACCTATCTGGAATTGAAACTGGTTTGGTCGTAGGGTTGTGACAGGTCGAGTATCACTATCAATTGTACCTATCTGGAATTGAAACAACGATAACAACTGCTGGAACATATACAGCTACGCCTATCAATTGTACCTATCTGGAATTGAAACTAACTTGTCCAGATCGTCCTTGTTCTCATTCACGACTATCAATTGTACCTATCTGGAATTGAAACGCTAGTCCTTACGATCTTGACCCGAAAGCCTACGAACTATCAATTGTACCTATCTGGAATTGAAACTTATCGCAAGTCCTATCTCTGGACTCACACAGTTACTATCAATTGTACCTATCTGGAATTGAAACTCGTTTCTTTTTGACGGGTCAATACAGTTTCGTATTCCTATCAATTGTACCTATCTGGAATTGAAACGTGCAGAACTGAAGGAAGCTATCCAAGGTATTCTAGCTATCAATTGTACCTATCTGGAATTGAAACGATTTGTCAGCAACTCTGGTCGCCGTCTCTGTGTCGCTATCAATTGTACCTATCTGGAATTGAAACATTGTGAACTGTCGGTTTTCGCTGACCTCTTTGATCTATCAATTGTACCTATCTGGAATTGAAACGAATTTTGTCGGTTTGTATCATAACAAAAAACACCTCTATCAATTGTACCTATCTGGAATTGAAACTTAGTGGTAATTCGCTCGAAAGCTACCCACAAAGGCTATCAATTGTACCTATCTGGAATTGAAACGAGTGCGGCTGTACGGCTGGCAAGGAGGGCGGTGGTCTATCAATTGTACCTATCTGGAATTGAAACAAGAATAAAAAGCCTTAATCTGGTCGAATCCGTTAACTATCAATTGTACCTATCTGGAATTGAAACTGATTCAATTATTGCATTCTCAATATCAATTATAGACTATCAATTGTACCTATCTGGAATTGAAACTACATAGAGGATTGGTCCGGCAAGAAGGTTTCAATCTCTATCAATTGTACCTATCTGGAATTGAAACTGATTCAATTATTGCATTCTCAATATCAATTATAGCTATCAATTGTACCTATCTGGAATTGAAACATTTATAGGTGTATAATGGTGCCCATTTGACCCCCCGAGTGGCGCAAGCTGACCCCCTAAAAATGGCGCAAGCTGACCCCCTTGGATTCAGTAGTGGATTTCAAAGATAATTAATAGATCCTAAGCACTTTTCCTT